>Ga0247780_1000472_pt1 | contig 37841 bp, 30 predicted proteins | sample UWRJL079202R5_FD_179927 | JGI IMG/M metagenome (GOLD analysis project Ga0247780, IMG submission 179927) | Plant litter microbial communities from Arlington Agricultural Research Station in Wisconsin, United States - UWRJ-L079-202R-5 | ecosystem: Environmental > Terrestrial > Plant litter >...
GGAAATAGGCAAGAAGTACTACTGGGGGGAGCAACGCCGGCAGGAACAAGTGGCGGAAATCCTGTACCAGTTCGCTGTGGAAGAAGCGAAGAGGAATGCTGAGAGTGGATACCCAGACAGTTATTGGGAGCATTATTAGGTAGCAATCACTGTTGTAAATGTCATACAGGAAGAATGCTTCTGCGAAAAGAATATTAGAAAAACTGGGAAAAGAAAGAAAGAAAGAAAGAAAGAAAGAAAGAAAGGCTGAAGTCTTGGTCTGCTGTAATTCTGGTGAATTTTATTTCCAACTCTAATTCCTCAGGGGGCTTCGTCGTGATTCTTGTTGCAATCAACGCAAATTGGCTGGAACAGCGTAGCATTATTGCAGTAGTGGAGCCGGGGGGCACCCCCTCTGGGGGCCCAGTTGACCCTGAAAATTATCCTCTTGACAGTGGCTTATTCCACAGATTCGGCCTCAAAAGCCACTTCTTCGTGTGGCTTGCAACAAATTCTTAGCTGGCCCAGCGCAGCTTGCTGTGTCTCACCAACTGGATCACGTGCAAGGAAAGAGCTCAAATTCGTGCGGCTGAGGGCGGAGATTTTCTCCAATCTCCTCCCTCTTCACCGACACTCCCCTCCCTTTTCACCTATACTTGGCTTCCAGATCTCTCATCATGTCTAGCGACCCAGATAAACGATACCTCAGCGACTGGACACCCCTGCACATTGCTGTGTGGCGGCATGACTTTGAGCAAACACGGCAGCTCGCAAATCGCTCCAGTGTTCGGTGCAAAGACGACAAGGGCTGGACGCCCGTCCACCTCGCCTGCGCGTCTGCCGACTCTCTAATTTTCACCAGCCACCAGGTGTCGCGACAGCCAATTCCATCATGGTCCTCTTCCAAGTTTTATCGACCGCCGCCACCACGCCCGCAACTTTATGGGCACCAGGATGACAACGAGAGGGCTAACGCCATGGGAATACTTGAGATCCTTCTGCAGCACAGGCCGTCGCTCGGAAGCACTCAGTTTCCGACACCCCTGCACTGCGCAGCTAGCAGCGGTTGGCTTAGTCATGTGCGCGCTTTGTTCGAAGCCGGAGCACTCGTCTATACCGGCCCAGAGTGCTCTCCACTGTGCTGGGCGAAGGATGGGTGCGGCGGGAATCTTCCCGCCACCCAATTCCTCCGAGAGCAGCTAGGTGAGGTTGGACTCGCCATGATAGAGGCCGACCATGAACGGTCGCGTGGCGCTGGTGCTACCAGTTCAATAGCGACATCCGATGAGTTGCAGTCCCGCTATCAGCAGTTAACCGCCAAGCGGGTCCTACCTCGCCCCGAAGAAGAGACCGACCAGCTCAACCAATATGGACTATGCCAAAGATGCGCCAAAATGACATTCAAGGACCTGATTAGCTCTCGAGGGTATTATCACCACCGATCCTTCGAGCTGGTACGACGATCAGCAGCCCGCTGCAAGCTGTGTAAAATAGTCAGCGACACCCTTAGCGAGAACCGCGAGATCGATGACTACAAGACTAACCAGGTCATCATCCGTATGTCTAACGGAAACAAGGGGCACGGAGGCATATGCACCGATCCCCCAGCTCTCCGAGTATTGGAATTCAGGCTCTCTGCGGGTTGCACATGTATAACCGCAGACTATACCGCCTATACTCGTGGCGCTCTGGATTTCGCAAAGTGTCGAGGTTCGTGCCCAGCTCTTGATGTACAAGTCGACATATTTTCAAAGACAGGCGAGTAGTATCAAACTTATAGAACGAGGTCACCAAAGCTAAGTTACAAGCAGAACTCAATTTCAAGATTCCTATCGACTTTGAGTCTCATTCTCAAGGTAAAACAGAGACCTACGACTCGTCGTGGTCAATTCCTGAAGGCAGAGAGATACAGTCAGATCCGCTGGCGACGGCGACTTTGGAGGCTATACGGGCGTGGGTGAACACCTGCGAGACGGGCCACCGGAATTGTAGCTCATCACCGGCGGAGGAGCCGCTCCTGCCAGCAAGGGTGATTGACGCGGACCCTGAACACGGGGACAATATTCGAATTCTTCTCCAGGAGGACGCCGGCCAGCAGGCCAGGTATCTCGCCCTAAGCCATCGTTGGGTCAGCGGTCCCATGCCGCCATGGGTGACACGGCGTGACAACCTTCAGCAGCGGAAGCTAGGAATCTCACTCAATGCTCTACCGGCAACCGTGGTGGATGCCATCCGCGTGGCACGGAGCCTTGGGATCAAGTTCGTCTGGATCGACTCTCTGTGCATTCTGCAAGACTCCTCCGAGGACTGGGATATCGAGTCATCTCGAATGGCCAGCATCTATGCGAACGCGTACATCACCCTCTTTGCCGACTGCGGCCGCGACGATGACCACGGCTTCCTCTGCCACCGGAACCCCTACCCGAGCACCCATATAACCTTTACAGCGCCAGACGGGGGCCCGGTCGACATCTATCTTCGAAAGTCCTCTGAAGATGGCACTTACAAAGCCACTCAGTTTGCATCTTCACAGTCTGACCTGGAAACTTCACATCTCTCTGACCGAGGTTGGATCTTCCAGGAGCGAGTCCTCTCCCGTCGTATTCTCCATTTCACTCAGTCCAAACTGTACTGGGAATGCAACGAAGGTACATTTGGCGAGGATGGCTACACAGTCTTGAAGAAAGGACTGAGGGAATGCGGCCAACACGACCTCCGCTTCTGCAAGCTTTCATACGGTTCCATCCACAGCTCAGTCGCTCTCCCGCCGGGAGATTTTGCTCAGCAGTGGGTGCGTCTCGTTCAAGCATACAGCACTCTCAATCTCACCAAGGCCGACGATAAGCTCCCCGCCATGGCTGGCTTAGCAGCCGCCCTCCACTCTCGCGCCTCCGCTGACGAAGGTGGCCGCTATTTCGCCGGAGTGTGGGAGAAGGGTTTGGCGCAACATCTCGCCTGGTCCATCACCAACACGAAGCCGGAGGCTGTTCACCGGGTATACCAGTTCTACGAATATTCCGATGGCTCATCTGGCGGGAGGCTTGAGAAGGACTCCACATTTGTCCATCCTGGCCAGCTTTCCCCTCGCCCTCGCTTGTACAGGGCTCCGTCGTTCTCATGGGCCGCCGTCGACGGCGAGATCAGTTTTCACAAACTCACAAAGCCCTGCATCACATTCCAAGGCGTCAAGATGGATACGCCAGCATCGAATCCGTACGGAAAGCCTAACAGCATCCAGATGACTGTCTCAAGCCCGCTTCGACAGGCATGGTGCTGCGGGCCTTTTGAAAAGGATTTCCATGGGGCCATGGCGCCACGCAGAGCGGGATACACTCCGCTCTATTATTACGATACGGGGTTGCCGTTCGGCTACTTGCTGTACGACTCGGGTGATGACGCTGATGCGCGGGATGTCTTTTGTTTGAAGATTGGGGAGCCGAGCTATTCTGGTAATATCTTTCTGGTTCTTGTTCGTCATGGGGCGGCGGAGGCTCCCGTATCTTGGTTTCGTCGGATTGGGCTTGGGTATACAAGAGACCAGTGCTCTGACTTTTTCGAGGACGCTGAAGCTAAGACTGTAACTTTAGTCTAACGTGCGGCAGCACTTTTTGGTTGATAGGTGACCAGATACCTATAGATGGAGAAATTCTGATCTTTTGGTTATCATCTTAGCAGTCGGTGAGAAACAAAGGAAAAGTACCGGCGTGCAAATAGCAAAGAGGAAGACAGGTGAAGTGCAGGAAACGAGCAACAGGTAGGTTTCCTGCACCATGGTTATTAAGTTACCTATCCAGATAAAAAAAAGGAGATGACGCCCAGATTTCCAGATTTAGATTCCAGGTAGATATAAATTACCCCTAATCGATGTAAGCTAATAGGTCCCAGAAATTCCAACTCGTCGCCTGCATGTAGTTCCTCGGCTTGGTTTGGAGCGAAGTCCATAGTAGTATAGCAGTATGCCCAAACACGGACAAGGTTACCAAGATGCAGAAGCAATATGCTACAAGATCATCCGACATCCCCACACCGTCATTATATTTCTTTTCACTCGCCCGTCAGCACATATCTTCAGCTCGGAGGCGTTGTTGTGCTGGCGTCCCATACTCCTGTGGCGTTGTGGTCCGCCTTCTCGACCAAGGAAACGTTGGTTTTTGCTACAACGCCCCAACCGGCACCGAATAGAGGAGACTACCCACAAGCCCGTAGCCTTCTGCAATGCAGATCGCAAAGGGGGGTCCGTGCAATAGTTCAATAAAACACACTGCTACTGACTCGGGGTGCCTGCTCAGGCCGACCCTGTCGTTCTTTTTGGGCTCTGTAATATTACTGTAGCGGTGCGTTCTCTGGCGCGTGCCTCCGTCAAAAAGGGGCCGCGCCGCGCGGTTCTTCGGCCCGTCGCTTCAACTCATTCAGTTCAATTGAAGGCGACGATTTCAACACGAAAACCTCCCGTTTGAAGCCCAGTGACATTCTGGCCCTCTGATCGAAGGAAGATGACCTAGTTCACGGTCGTGTTTCCTTTGTTGTTTCATGCTAGGCACCGTCTCATACTAGGTTTTGTTCCATACTAGGTACGTATCTGTTTTTCTACGTCAGTTGCATTCGTGCCCCTCCGATCGGAGGACCAGTAGTCTGGGAGTCGGCCTTCCAGGCCGCTGCGACCCTCTATGGGTGTAGTTCTTTTTGTGGCTTCTTCCCTGTTGCGTCACCGCACCAGTTCACTACTATACAGGATTAGAATAGTGGCCGTAGGCCACGTAAGTGCTTGTATAACTCACTGGGGCTTGAAACCAACACACTCATAGTAACAACAAGAGTTACTATACACCTACCTCCTAACCCCCTTACCCCTCTCAACCCTCCAACTCTTCCCCTCCCAATACTCCCCACGCTCGCGGCCTGCTTATAGTTCGCTTCGGTACCGCCAAGATACAGCCACAGCGAATATCTCCACAGCTAAATCAATCAGCATCCTACTAAATCAATATCGCAAGCATTAAGGGGGTATTCTACAAACAAGCGTCAAAAGTAAATAGCTGTCATAGAAGCTCGGCATTTCCAGGGCATAGGGCAACTATAGTAACCACTTGCTAGAAGGGATATACAACGTTAAATCTAGTAGCCAGAAAGATAATGCTAAAGCATACACCGCCAACAACCATACTGCATTGGCTAAACACACACCGGACCAACCGTTAGAGGATAAAGGGAGGTATTAGTTTTACCCAGGGGATGGCGCGGCAGATAATTTCCACAAAGTTTTGCTACCTGTCCAACAACCGCACCCTTCCTCATTTTAGTTATCACAATGCTCGTCTACCGATCCACCATTATTGGGCAGCGTCCTCGCCCCTGACCAACATGGCCGGAAGGGTCATCACGGGGCCATAGCAACCGAGCCGCGTTGCTAATCACCGCAGCTGCATCGTAAACCCGCAAGTCGAGAGAGTGGGTAATGTGGTGGCAGAACAAGGTCATATGCCTGCGCAGAAGCCTCAACTCGACTTCGAGCGTTGGTGACACCTCGGGCTCCGACGGACCGGTGGAATGGCCGGAGCGGCGACACTATGCGGGCTTTGCCGCAACAAAAAAAAAAAACGCAAACAGTCAGCAGCGGTTGACCCATTGGCACTCGAGGAGTCATCGCGCCATTCACGGGACACTGGTGATCCTCAAGTCTTGCCAAGGAATTGGCAGACAGTCGATTCCTATCCTGCTTTTCAGCGCAGTTGCCAAGTGCGATTTGAACAGTCACGACATGGGCGGTTTTATTGTGCTGATACGTTTGTAATTCATGGGATCGTTGCGGGCTACGTAAGAAAGATACATCCATCGTGTTTCCTCTCCACAGACACGCCTGCAAACAATTTCATTACGAGGTTCCTCACTGCTCATCCCGAAGTGGCTCTTGAGGAGCAGCCATGTAATCCAACACAGCCAAAGCCTTGGCTAGGTCCTCAGGCGAGACTTCAGGAGGCGGCGGGTCGAGTGGTATAGCGCTTTCAAGTGCCTCATCATCGGGGCCCGTTGGCAAAGTCTGGGTTCGCGGAGGGTTGTTCGGGATGTCGTTGATGATGTTGATATAGTTGATTGTTGCATAGTACAGCCTACTAGCACAAGCAGTGGCATGCGACTCAGTGGCTGGAGCCTTGAGAACCCAGTCACTCTTGGCAGGGATGCCTTTGGAAAGCACCGCGGCGATCTGTTTGCACAGAGTCTCCCATTGGTTCTTTCCAACGTTGTTGGCATTCCCTGAGACGACGGCTGCACCAGTGATACCAGTCAATGGTGGAAGGTCCTGCTCGTGCCGTAAGTCTATGCCGAAACACGATTCCAAGGTCCGTAGCACTCAAAGAACTCACAACGAACGGAAGTTTCCCACCCCAGTGACTGGGATCCATTGCTTGGACGTTGGCATGGTTGCGAGACTGGTTACAACCGTTGGAAGTTGGGCCAATCATGGTGAAAGCGAGTTCTGTTGAATAGGCTGAGAAGCAAGAAGTTCAGATGAAGTTGGAGACAGAGAAGTCAGAAGTGTAGATGAAGTTGGAGAGAGAGAAGAAGTGGAATTACATCTGACAATCCATTTATATATAGTAAAATCTCGCTGGCGTCTGTGGAACGTGTCTCTGAACCCACGGCGAGCCGGAGATGCAGAAACCCTCAAAAATGTGGCGGCTGAACAGAGATCTCAAGTCGGGGGTCGAGAACATAGAGCCTAGAATGTAGCGTGCTGAATATGCAGAGAGATCAAGTCGGGCCGGTCGAGAACATAGAGCCTAGAATGTGGTGAGCTGAATATGCAGAAACCTCAGGTTGTGATAAATCGAGAATATAGAGCTGAAAATGTGATGTGCTGAAGAGGGGTCCAAACGCTCCCAGCAAGCACCAATGCCGAAAATGTGGCGGGCTGAACAGAGAGCTTAAAATCGGGCGGTCGAGACCATAGAGCCGAAAATGTGGTGAGCTGAGTATGCAGAGAGCTCAGGATGCGCGGTCCAGAACATAGAGCCTAAAATGTGGTTTACTGAATATGCAGAGACCTCAGGTTTTGATAAGCCGAGAATATACAGCCGAAAAGGTGGTGTGTTGAATATGCGGGGAGCTGAGGTCCTGATAAGTCTAGAACGAATAAGCCCAAAATGTGGCCTGCTGAATATGCAGAGACCTCAGGATGAGCGGGCGGATGCGAGTCCGCTTCCGACATACGTAAGAACTTGCTCGCCGTAACCTCTTTGATAGTGGTCTAGATCCGGCATGAGGAATGTAGACTGTGAAACAACTATCATTCCAGAGCATGGCGGTGAAGTTGGGCTGCCGCAAGCTGGCCAAGTATGATCGGCAATTGAAAGTGACCACGGCTTCCTCAAGCTTCTTGCCAATACGAGTTTATCACCACCTTGAGTCGCTGAGACCACAGCCCTTCATCACCACCACAGCCGCGACCAGACGGCAACATTTGTGGCTTGCAGTCACAGAGGCACTTGTCAGAATGATGGGGCGCACCGGACTCAGGAGCCCCTAAACCCCTGAATGGTGTGGCTGGCAGAATGCCGTGCACTGCCCTGGCACTAGTGGCTAACAGCCACCGCCAGGCGAAGGCTATAAAGTCTGTGATAGGTCTATAAGAGCAACATAAGCAATTCAATCAAGCAGTTGCAACCCACAGTTCCCAGTGTGCCAACGTTTCTGACAGCACCTATCCCTCGACAGTATGACCGGTCTTCTAAAGGACTCTTTTGACGCTCGACACCACTTCTACGTACCTGAGCTTAATTACTGCACAACGTCCAAGAAGCGTAAAGTTACGACAGGGTGATGCATACCTGACCCTTGAAATCTATGATCAGCTCAAAACGGGATCATGTACAGCCAACGCGACAGCAGCTGCGTTTTGGTATGAAGAAATGGCAGGGAATCGTGGAGAGGTCTGGGGGAAAGCAGGTCCTTCACGATTATTCATATACTGGCTTGCTCGTGGGGCTTACAATCACCCGAGCTTGAACATCTCGTGGCCTTCTGATTCAGGATGCAGTGTAAGGGACGCTATGAGATGCATTGCGAAATGTGGCGTCTGTTGCGAAATCGATTGGCCTTTCGATATCACTCAGATCAATCGTCGTCCACCTCACGAAGCTTTTGAGAAAGCCAAGCCACACAGAATTGACTCGTTTTACCGCCTGGATCTGCAACGACCATACTATAACGACGTGGGGCTTTCCACAGAGGAAAAGGATCAGATGGGAGCCGCAGTACTTGAAAATCTTCGGCAATGCCTCGCTGAACGACACCCTGTTGTCTTTGAGTACCAGTACTTCTTGCCATCTCATAAGTCTTTCGACGAGTCTCAAACACCGTTTGTGCTCAAAGACGTATGGGCATTGCAGGATAAGAAGTTCCCACGCCATACATTTCCCGAAAACCTGCCTGACGAGCTTCGAATCAGAGGCAAAGCTCGAAATCTTGTTACTGCTGGACACACTGTGCTCGCTATTGGGTACGACGATGATAAGGAGGCTGTCTTGATACAAAATACTCTTGGTCCTGAATGGGGTGGTGAAGGCACTTTTTGGATGCCGTACTCCTGGATAACAGACTGCGGAGCTACGTACGACTTTTGGACAATTCGTTGCACGAAACCAGAGACACCGTGCATCAATAGATAGTAGGCATGTCGCCGCAATAATACCAGCACTTCAAGCTATCCTTGCTCTGCCAGAAAAAGGAGCTCTTTGCTTGCCAAGACCACATGTAGTTGATTACTTGCCAAGAGCTGCCAAGGTCTTACTAATCCACATAATAACTGACTCCGGGCTCCGAATGGGCACTCCCGGGAAGAAAGAGAATCTACGAGTTTTGACTTGAGACCCAACTGTTTAGGCATTGAAGCATGGAAATCATTAAAATGGACCTATACAGCAACGAATCGGTCGGTTGCCCATGCCTCGAAGCACAAAGACGCACTTAGAAAGAGGACACGAATTAGGAAGAGGGTCAGTTTCGCTTGAAAACGGCACATATTTATAATTTCGTAAAAAATGAGGTCATTTCCCTTCCTTGCAGGCGACTCTTTCGTCGGATTGTGGCAGCCAGCAACACCCAGGGCCCCCTGCCCTCGGCACCCTTGAAACCAACCCTGATGTCAGGCACTTAAAAAGTAATCCCCTCCGGGCATCTGGTAAATGGATTTTTATACAGCTCAGCCTCTTCAACCACATCGTCCAACTTCGTTCCGCAAGGCTCTTGAGGCAAACCGCAAGCGGTTTGCGTCTCCTGTGGGATGATCCCCGCATTTGGTGGTTGAAAAATAACCAGCGGATGTGGGTTAATCCTAGGGAATCTTATTGGTCTGCTCTGGTGACTAATCCTGAGTTTCTGCCAAGGGCCCCTGACCTAGTGGCTGGCGCGGTGATCCGCCATAGGTACCTTACCAAGATACTTATCGTTCATTACAACTATATAAGGCCCTAAGCCCATCCGGACTTGAAGTCGCAGGAGCTTCAAGTAAAGCAATTCACTGTTGAGAACTCATAAGTTCTTGTGTCATACCCGGCATCTTTCGTACCTCGAGCTTGCTTAAAGAACAGTCCGCTCTAATTGCCGATTCTGTTTTCTCGGCGAGGTGAGTACAGAAACGGACGAAATTTGGACATCTCTATGGGATTTTTGTTGCAGCTAGTGCTAAGGCATGGCCCGTTGTTGCCCAAGCTTCTTTCTCTCATGTCTATAGGGGAGGACCTGCTATTTCCAAATTCGGATTTAGAAACGCACGGCGCTGTAGGACTAACAGGCCGCCTCATATAGAGAACATTAACAGTAGCAGATGCACCCCTGGCTAGGCGCATTAGGAGTAACGGATCCTCCCCTACAAAGCGTGTTAGCAGTAACAGGTTCCTTCCCTCCTCCCACAGACGGGAGCACTGTTGGCACCAGCAGGCCCTTTCCTCTAGAGCGTGTTAGGAGCAGCAGTGCAGCTTGTGCTTGTTATGGTCACGACCAGGAAACCACTCACATTATCGATTATGACTAGCTTCGACCGGTCAACATGTGACGTCCAATATCACAGCTGCTGCGGTCAAGGTTCTGCAGGCGCAGCTCAGCTGAGCTACTGGCCACCTAGAATTGCCTGATCATCGCTTACAACAAAGCAAATCCTCAAGCCACTCACACAGACGTGGTGTGCTGCCTAGGGATGTCCGTGGCTGCGATAAGTCGTTTTAGTTCGTGTGATCAAAGCCACGGCGTGCGCAACGCGCAGCTCTGCGCCTTCAACCAGTTTTGGTTTGGCGATTGAGACGATAGTGTGTCTACCGTTTAGTATAGGTGAGGATAGCAGCGCCCCTCTCTAAATAAAACCTGCACATTCCCCCCATTCTCGCCTACCTACGCAAAGCTGAATACTAACAACCCTGGGTTAACCGCAAGACTACATAGCTTACAGAAACAGCTTTCCTCTGCGCCCTGTGATGCCCTCGCGGCGTATGGTATTATGGAGCTTACCATTGATAGTCTCATTCATTGGATGGGCTGGCATGGCCAGCGTTACCAAGATCGCTTCCAATCGAAACATTGGTAACGTAACCTGCCTGTTTGGCACTTGCGATATGCTAAACACTCAAGTGCAGTTTTCCCAGCGGATACGTGTATCTCCCCCGGAGTAGGCGTCGTGTGGCACTACGACTCTAGGCTACAAGTCTGTTTGCCTTCGTTGACTCTTCGCGGCTGTGGGCTCCTCCCGCCTCCGCCTTCCTGCCGAGAGCCTTCGATAACATGCGACACCACTGGGTGCTGCGCCCCGAGCACAGCAACCATGAATAGCGACTGCATCGACGAGAAGAAGGGAATATGCCAACAGACGCCAAAGTGCGATCCCACGAATATTCCGTCTGACAAGAAGTGCACATCGGCGGGCTACGTTTGCGACAAGAGCGCGCCAGAGGCAGCATGCGGTCCAAAGTGCTGCCGGGCCGGAAGTTTTGGCGTTCCGGCGGATGGCATAGATTGGACATGCTCGATGGCCAACGGGCGGGCGAAGTGTTGTCCTCCGGGCCGAGTCGTGTCAGGACCGGTGAAACCTGGCGGGGAGCTAGTCTGTTGCGAGCCTGGCGATGCCGTAGTTGGAGATCCTGGGTTCCCGGTGTGTTGCCCCATTGAGCAAGTGACATTCCCAGGGCCGGGGCAGTCCGACTGCTGTCCGTTATGCTGTCGAGGGAACCCGGACTGCCAGCCGAAGCCCGGGCTACCTCACTGTGGTCAATGTTGCTTGACATCGTGCTGCAAGTTCGATGGGGTGAACTGCGTGAAGGGGAACCCTGCTGATAAAGGATGTGTGTGTGTTCCTCCAGTGTGAGCGAGCTTTTTCTTCTTCTTTTTTCTTTTTTGGTAGTGGTGGTGGTGATGAGTGATGTGGTGAAGGTAGGTAGGCATGCAGTCAGGGATCCTTGAATCGCCGGTCTAGGCCTTGGAAGCAATTTTAATATAGTTTAAAAGGAGTAGACATGGCAGGTTTTAAGTTGAGAGCGTCTCGCCGGACTGTCACTTCCGTCTCTAAATACTGTTTACCATCATTCTATAGTTATGTCAACAAGATGAATGCCTCTTCGATTCCATTGCGTGTCCTAGGAACGCCTAAAATCACGGGCCTGAGGTATGTAAGTGGGACTGGAAATGCCTCGACACCTGAATTCAGAGGCATATTATATAGCAGTGAAAGGGCATTTACAAAAGCTTGTTGAGGTATTCGCAGAGCTTTGATAGGCGTCGAGGAAGCTTCTAGTTTACGACAAAATCCGTAGATGATACTTATACAGTATTTTAAGACGGGGATAACAGTACGACCAGACGGTCTCTTTAAGTTAGGCTCGTGGCCTTCGTCGCCGCAAGTATGAACCGTCGCGAGACTAGTGAGCCATGGGTATGGCTTCCCGTCAACATGCCGAAGGTGCAACACTTGCATATGTGTCAGAGTTTGGGTACTGTGATACTGTTAACACCGAAAGAATATATGCCGCACCCAAGATGTACTTATCGAGGCGGCCTAGACTGCCGAAACTTGAGGCCACCCGCCCGCCAAAAACAGCAGTCCAAACCACGGCACATGCTACCTCTGTGGGAAAACCCGTGCAGCACATGCAGCAGCCAACGACTTGCAGGAATGTCGCCGGGGTTCGGTTGCGCCTGCATCGAGCTTGACCTTCGTCGCAACATGAGCAACCAACAAATGCAGATTGATTGGTCACCGTCGCAAGGCCATGTTGGGGCACACTGCCCTTCATTGGCGGGCTGTGCCAGCTCGGCGCGCATTTTCCACGCAATCCCATTCGTTGGATTCTAGCCCGTTTCTGCAAGAAATGTCTGGGGGGAGCGTCTCTAGAACGGTGCCAAGAGTTGCCGTTTTAGCTACATCCGTTATGGCGACTTAACCCTAACCCTAGGATTACAAAATAAATGTTGTCGTAAGGTCCGTGGGTGGCCGGTCTTTCCGGCATCAGATGCAACCCATTTTCCGGAACTCATCATCCCATTTCCTGGACTCCGCCAAATTCGGCATACTTTGCACCTACGACCACGACCCATAGGAAGAATGTTGATCGTGTTTCCACATAAGTGGGGCTCTAGGTGGGGCTGATGATGATGATAAATTTAATGTGCAGGTTTCCCTGTTTTGGGACCGGGGACTTGCCCCGGGCCCCAGCCGTCTCCACCCAAGGGGACTGGGGACCTCCTAATTGGCTGTGTCACATGACTATCCACGTTACTCCGGAATGAAATGTAACGCCTCCAGGCGGGGGGCACGTGCGAGTCGCCTGTGGCGAAAACCCGGCACATTAAATTTTAATCAATCAATCCGAAGCACGCGCACTCAAGCCAGACTTGGCATTCTTGTTGAGTTCCTTCGTACGACATGGACAAGGCCGATTGCCCTCACTGGGAGGTAGGAGATAATGGCAGTACTCGCGGAAGTAAGCTGAGCCTATCGTCTCGAATTGCGGATTTGGGGACGTAGAGCTAACATTTCCTGGTGGCAGGCAGGAATTTCGAGTTTATTTCGATACAAAATCCAGCAGAAGCAAAGGATCGCAGCAAGAGACGGCTAGCTCGCTCACACGCTGTCAGACAAGCCCTACAGAACAGTCGAAGGCCTCCAGAGGAATTGCCGAGGCCTGATGCCGTCGCATCAGGCCAAACGCTCAGCCCCTGGTCCGTCTTCGTCTCTCCATCGGTTTACGGTCCTTTCGAGACCCTGTTTGGGAACTCGCCCAGGCTGAGAAGCCTGCTAAGTCACGGTAAGCAACTCTCGTGGTCTGATACGAGCCCCCTGGGCTCATGTCGGTATGTATGTAGGTGATGCTAGACGCGCCGCGGAGCCGGTGTTCAGCGTTGCGGACCCGGTCCTGTTCCAGGACTTCGGCTCCGTCTTCCGTACTGATCTTGACGATCCGGCCCTGTTGAATGCCGTCCTGCTCACCTTTGCCTTGGCGGTGACCGGGGGGAACATGGACAATGAATGCGTTGGCTACCAGAACCAGGCGTTGGCCGCCGTTCGCCAACGAATGAGCTCTCCCGAGACTGCGTTATCGCTGCCTACGTTAGGCGCTATCTTGCTTCTTGCTGGAGTGGAGGTTCGTGAATGGAAACGGCCAGAGAGTTCATCAAGTCATAGCTAACTCTGCAGCAATCGGTTAGGCTCGACTAGGCATGCGGTGGCAAGTTCAGCTCCACATGGACGCCATACGGCGACTGCTTGATATTAGCCAGTCCAGGACTATCTACTTGACCGACGGGATCAAGCGAGCCATTTTCTGGTAAGCCATTTCTAGTCTGACATTCCCTTGTGCGCTGAGCAAGAAATCAACTCATCACGATTGCCTACGCTTCGGACAGGCAAGATCTGAACTCATCCATCATGACTGGATCGGACCGCATCCTAGATCACACGACATTTGGCGAGCTGCAGTGGAAGCGGGACCCTTTTGCCCCTACCTTCTTTGTTCTGCCGCCAGGGTTCCAGGAACGGGCCCATCTGCTCCCGGAGGATTTCGTCGAGGTCCTCAAAGACATTCATGCGCTGCAGTGCATCCAAGAGCTTCCCGGCTATTCCTGCCAGAACCCGATCGAAATGCTCCGCGTCGACAACCACCAAGCGTCCATCGGTTCCAGACTCGTGGGCTTGCCCAAGCTTTCTCCCATCATGGAAGCCTGTCATCTAGCTGCATATCTCAGCGTATGTATGCTCTGCTGCAAGGTTTGGCGCCACTCCGTTATACCGGTATGTGACTTCTATCCGAGGAACCACCTTTCACCAAAATGAAACAAGACTTGTCGGGCACGTTGATACTAACCCGAGAGGGGCGTGTTGGAAAGTCTTACGTGTCGAAGCACCTATTGCGCAGCCTAGAAGAGTCGGATGAGGACCCTTTCTGGAATAGTGATCCAGATCTCCTGATCTGGATGCTCTACTTGGGTGGATCATTCTCCGCGAAGGGGCCGATACGCTCGGCGTACAAGCGGCTCCTGCGGAGCAACTATGAATCACGGCGATTTATACAAAGTCATGATTCCTCGGCGGACGTAATAGAGGTCATGAGGCAGTTTATCTGGTCGGAAAAGTCGTATCGCTCGCAGTTGGAGGAGTTCTGGACAGAGGTCCATCCGGGTACATAAAAAGGCTGACGATGCAGCCTGTAGGTAGTTTTTAGCCACCCAAGCGGTTGACAAAATAAAACGCACTCACAAAGTGGCACGTGCCGTAGCCCACTAACAGACCCCCTAACAATTCTTCCAGTTTCTACTCAGGCCACCAACTCTCCACCACAACCACTGCAGACTTCGCAATTACAATGGGCCTTGGTGACCTACACCATACAACACCAAAAAAGTCGAAAATTATCGGAGCCGTTACCTTTGCGAAAGCCCACAAGTTAGATTTCTTCCATTCCGACGTCTTTCGAGAGAATGAGGTTTGCAAACAGCAGGGGTGGAAAATTCCGCACGATGGCCGTGACAGACGGCACCTAGAAGTCGAAACACGCGGCCGACCAAAGCTTATTACGCCCGACAACCTTCAGGCAACGGAGCGTATCATATGGCAATACGGCTTCCAAGCACGTGCCTTAACATGGCAAGGTTTGGCCTTAGAGGCTTGAATTTCTGGGATATCTGCGCGGACAATTGAGCGCGCGATGGGTGAGTTTTCTCATACCATTTCCTGGCTTTGGTCTTCCACGCCTAACTTTCTGTCTTTTTCTATAGGAACCTTAGGATACCGTAAGTGTATCGCATGGGAGAAAGGCTTCGTTTCCCCATTCAACGCCGAGCGCCGTACCAAAGCCGCCCAAACTGCTCTATTTTATCACCCTCGCCCCGAAGATTGGCACGATATTCGTTGGTCCGACGAGGTCCATTTTGCAAAAACGTCACAAGGCCGGATTCGAATAATTCGGAAATACGGAGAGCGATACTGCCCTGACTGTATCCACCATGCAGAAAAGGAAGATGATGATGAAATTCGAGAAAGATACCACGTCTGGGGAGCAATTGGGTGGAATTTCAAGTCCGAATTAACGTTCTACGAGGTTCCAACTAACACCAACGGGAAGATGAGCATGCAGGTATATCAAGATGTTATCCTTAATGGACAAGTTGCCGAGTAGCTGGACAGAGGTGATAAGTTTATCCTGGAAGAGGATGGCGATTCCGGACACGGTGGTGGTAACTGTCAGCGTATATGGGGCTGTGGGGGCCAACTTGCGGATAATTCCGGCTTGGCACCAGGCCCTTTTCAGGGGTCAGAGATTTCACAGTTTTTGGACAGAACAACGCAAGACACAACAATACAATAGAACTATTACAATCTACCAGAAGTGCTGTACTCTGACAGTAACTCTGGGAAGCGGAATATCGTGAAGGTTTGGAAAGAGGAACACGGCTTAAAGCACTTTTTTAATACTCCTGGCTCTCCAGACCTCTCACCAATCGAAAATTGCTGGCGTGCTGTAAAGCAGTATATCAGGGCAAACTTTCGGTTAGGTTCTGACCTGAAGGCCTTAATAATTGAGGCCTGGAAGAAGGTTGTAACTATCCCCATGATTAATAAGCTGGTGGATTCTATGGTAGTGCGGATGGCCGATGTGTTAGCCGGCGGAGGTCAAATGACTGGGTGGTAGTACAAGAAAGGTACCTCGTAGCCAGAATTGTATACGCGGCAAGGTACCTGTGAGGTAGTGAGTGCGTTTTATTTTGTCAACCGCTTGCCACCTTATTGCTCCTCCTCCTCCTCCTCCTCCTCCTCCTTCTTCTTCTTCTTCTTCTTCGATCCAGCTACTACTAAATTCTGCAACCTGTGTAGGAACTGCTCGCTGAACGGATAGTCAATGTATCCTGCAGGGTTCTTGACGGTGTAAAACGTGCTGCGATGATAAGCATTGAGTGGCAAACTGTTCTTGATTCGGAAGACGAGGTCAGGGTTCGCAACAAAGGCCCTGCCAAACATGACCATAATATCCTTGTTTGGATAAGCATCGTCGAGAACTCGCTGCACGTTATCCGGTCGATACCCTCCGGCAAGAAGAATGGGCCCGGTCCAGAGGTCAATCGCGAAATCCAGCGTTTCGTGGACAGCGTGTTCTGCATCTTCATTGTTGGTCACGCGTGGTTCGACCAGGTGGATGTAGCTGAGACTGAGCTCTTTGGCCTTGGTAATCACGTCGGAAAACTGCGGGACCGGGTCCCTCATGCGCATACCCTGGAAGGTGCTCCAGGGGCTCAGACGGAGTCCGACGCGCTGGGGGCCGATGGCATCGCCTACGGCCCTCATGACCTCGTAGACAAGACGCGAGCGGTTCTCGACGCTGCCGCCGTACTCGTCGGCGCGGATGTTGCTGACGTCTTGCGTGAAGCTATCGATAAGATAGCCGTTCGCGCCGTGGAGCTCGACGCCGTCGAAACCCGCGCGGATAGCGTTCTCCGCCGCAGTCGCGAAGTCGTGCACGATCCGCTCTATCTCGTCGGTCGTCAGAGCTCTCGGCACGGGAGCGGCCTCGTCGTAAGGTATGGCGCTCGAGGACACCAGCTCAATGCCCTCGGCCTCGGCAGTCTCCGGGTTTGCGGCACGGCCAACATGAATCAATTGACAGATGATGAAGCAGCCGTTACGGTGCACCTCATCGGTGATGGTCTTCCACGCCGCCACCTGGTCGTCTCTCCAGATGCCCGGTGCATTGGGGAAGCCACCAGCGCCAGGCGAGATGATCCCGGCCTCGGTGATGATCAGGGTACCTGCGACCTGCGACCGCTGGCCGTAGTACTCCTTCATCATGGGCGTGGCAGTGTGGTCGTCACTGGCCCGTAATCGGGACAGGCTGGGCATTCCAATGCGGTGCTTCAGCTCGACCCCGCAAATCTTGAGTGGCCTCCAGAGGCGAGATCGGGCCATTGTCCAGGAACAAGAAGTTCGTGTGGCTGGAGAGTTTGATGCCGTTGGGGAGACGTAATCACGACTCAGTATGAGGAATCAAGAAAGTTTGTGGTAGGTTGATGGAAGTGGGTGCCGCTCACATATAATCATGCGTCTCTACGCTAAAAAGCCCAAAGGCTGGGAAATCAAGAGAGGAAAAAGGGAAAGGCGTTCTAGAAGTCGCATTCTGCCAATCATAGATGGCCCCATCCGTCCCAGGGTGTGTCAGCGCTGTGCACACAGGTGGACTCTGGTACGGTAAAGCGAGCCACACCTACCCTTTTAGGAAATATCTGGAATTTCCAAAAGGGTAAAACCTAACAGGCAGCATTTACCTCAGGGTGAGTCAGCACTGTGCACAGGTGGACTCTGGTACGGTAAGCGAGCCACACCTACCCTTTTAGGAAATATCTGGAATTTCCAAAAGGGTAAAACCTCACAGGCAGCATTGATTGTATAAAGCACGGGCAGACCGCTGTCATTTACTGATATATCTCCCCCTGAGAGAAGCTTGCTAATAATCATGCTCTCGATAAGCTGCTCAGCTTCTTCCTGTGTTGGCTTATATGACAAGTGCATCCCCTCTCACCGGCAACAACCTGTTCTCGCCAGTCCATCAAACCCTACATACAGCAAACCAATATTGCAATAGAGATCCCGCAGCCATGGATTTCAAGCTCGCTTGGATTGCTCAACTGCTTTTGGCGTTTTACGCCTACCCATCCCTCGGCTTTCACCATGCACTTCCGCGGGATATCAACCAGAAGCCGACGCAAGTGATTGGCGGTGTCACGGTCATCAACACGCCCCTGTAAATCAACCCTCTCTATCTGGAACAAAACACGTTTTTTTCCCTCAAGCAAAGCAATTAATACTTTTCTGAAACCAGTGTACGCAACGCCCAAGCATACGCCAAGCAGGTCAGCGAAGTTCACCTCTACAACCACATCATGCGGACCTGGCTCTTTGGGGCGCTCGTCTTGAAGCACAACACCACGCTGCACAATACCGTCGATCTCGAGGTCCACGCTGTCGGCTCGATGCTGCACGACCTGGGCCTCGTGCTCAACGGCTCCTGGATCAGCAACGACCGCCGCTTTGAAGTCGACGCCGCCATCGCCACGACCAACTTCGTCGAGCGCCAAGTCCCGAACGACTGCGAGGGGGCCGCCACTTGGGACGCCAACCGGCTGCAGCTGCTGTTTGACTCGGTCTTATTGAGCTCGGAGCCAAGGTTCTCACTATATAAGCAGCCGACCGTGGCCGCAGTGGTGCAGGGTGTGTTGATTGATTTGGAAGGGCTGGCCATTACTTCGGCCTATGGTATTACGGATACTGAATACAACAACGTCGAGGAAGCGTTCCCAAGGCTGAACTTCATCACCGCTGTCAACGCAACGCTCGTGGAACTCTGTACGACGAAGCGGAACACGACTTATGGTTAGTAGTAGCCCTTGGCACGGCGACTGAATGTAACGATAAAATTCGTGCTAACTATGACGATCTGTGGCAGATTCGTGGCAACAGGCTTTTGGAGACGCCTTCGTGCCGGGCTATTCTGCAGTCGGAAATCGCATCTTTGACTTCTTTGTGTAGGCGTATATGGCTTGGTTGTGTAACTTACAAGTAGCCAGTCTCGAGGCTTCAACCTGTGGTTCGATTGGACGGTCTGAGTAGTTCAATTCATGGGAACACGGAAGATATCATTCCTTGTCTCACGATACTACAGTTGGCCTCCCTTCTAGATGGTTAATACACCAAGTTCTGTACTCGTATCAGCCTTTTGCTCTTCACACAGTACCAATAGGATGTATGGACCGCTGTTCTTATCATGATCTAAGAGCATATCTACCAAGAAGTATTTGGATCAGAGAAAACAGCTCGCTCGGTCACTTAGTCAAGAAACCAATCATGCTTATTATTCAGCGTACAGTAATCTACCGGTTGCTCTTACTACCCTTTCCAACCCTGTCTGACTCTTAGTATCCAGTCTCCCCAATCAAATTTCGAACATGCTAGAGGTGTTGCGGACCACAGGAAGCCTCCTGCGCAGGCTTCCAAACATATGTCTGTTATTAGCTTAGCGGGAAAAGAATTTGGAAGAAAGAACAGACTGCTAAAATACTACTTAAGAAGCAGAGATTTAACAAGGTCTTTGCAAAGCTAGCTTGCTAGCCATGGCTCATCTAAGAGGCCAGCTCCATGAAGAAACATCACGCCGTCCCTCGGTGCTCAAGGTGCTCTGAAGTGGCTCCAACATATTGTCCCTCGTTGCGGCAAGTAGGTACTTCCTACATAGAGAGCGTACTGCCGAATTCTCCTGGCCCAGCTCCCTCCTTGGAGGTAGTGTGGCGGTTCAAGCTGCTTTAGAGAATTTTTATAGTATGTATCGGAATACTGAGCAGGCTTCACTTCCGCCGCACGCCGTGGATTAGCCTTGACTGCTCTATCGAGCTGGGGGGTGCCCAATGTTGCAGCGCCAGCACGCAGTGCCCGAGGCTGATAAGGAGTGGTACATCAACGTCACCGACGTCGTCCTTGACTTTGCCCTCTCACTTTGGCCTAGCAAGCATTCACCAGCCCTAATTCGCAAGGCAGTCTGGGTATACGGCCATGTGGTCGTGTTAAGAACACAGGCGTATGCCCTTCTAGTTACGGCCGACTAGAAAACCGGCAAGGTATTAGACCGTATCTAGCTTAACGGGCTGGCGAGCTGGCCGTCGTTACTATAATCTTATAGCATACTAAGATAGCATCTTCGTTAGCTACTCGAGCCTAGAAAACCTGGGAGGCCTTATTTATACCGAACTACCCCTACTATAGCTTTATTAGTAACTTACTAGGCCTTCGCTTCGACACAGCCTAAAAACACAAGTTTGCCGTCAACTGGAACATGTCTATACTTCTAGCCGGTAAGGACTGGTCCGGAGTGGGTGTTTGGGGCATCCAGCCTTCAGTTAACGGACGGCGTAACCTAGTGTTCGTGGGAACGGGTAATATCTACTGCCTTTCCTAATGCCTACTCGTACTGTGAGACCGAGACGGGCGGCCTGTCTCGCCGCAGACCTTCTGATCGCGGGGCAGAAGGACGGCATCCTACACTTTCTTACTATAAAGGACGGCAGCCTGCTACCGGCCGCGCCCCCGCATGAACAGGACGAGCGGTTGGATGGCCTGGATGCATGGCCTTCGTCGCGGCATGAACAACCAACAAATGCAGATGGGTCACCGTTGCAAAGCATGATGAGACATACTGCCCCTTATTCGGGGGCTTGTGCGAACTCGGTGCGCATTTTCCACGCAATCCCATTCGTTGGACTTTAGTCCGTTCCTGCAAGATATATCTGGGAGTAGCGTCTCCAGAACGGTACAGTCAGCTACAAAAAGTCATTAGCCACTTTCGGAAAAGCCACCCCCGCAGCCTCAGACCCCCCACTTCAGTGACACACCAGAAGAGCCTAAGACACGGCACAGCAAAGCAAATTATAGGCCTGGAATGCTGAAAAACAGTAAATTATGCCTGTAATATAGAAAATCAATAGTGTGTGGCACCGCCTTTGTTTTTTACACATTCAGCGCACCGCTTCGCAAATGAAAGGACCACCTTCTTCCAATCCCCTGGCGTCAGTTTATCCCACTCCTCCCTTAGAACAGCCTCCATTTCCTGGATATTGTGAATACGATGACGTCTTTTTGAGATACGAAGCTTCATGATCCTCCAGAGGTTTTCAATGGGGTTTAAATCTGGGGATTGGGCGGGCCATTCTAAGGTGATAATTCCCAGAGCTTGACGATGGGCTGTTGTCATCTTTGAGGCATGATAGGAAGCGTTATCCTCCATCCAAACAGCATCCCCTTCGTGTTCCATCACTCGCTGATAGAAATCACCACCATCCTCGTTCAGAACAAGCCTAGTATAGGTCTTAGAGTTCATCCTTGCTCCCCGAGGCAAAACCACTAGGTTAGCCTTAAAATTGAGTGAAATTCCTCCCCAGACCCCAATAGAGGATCGGCCAGACTTGAAAGTAGGCTTTAGATTCTTCGATTCGTATGCCTCGCCATACCGGCGGCGTATCCAAGGCGGCGTTGTATCGATACCGAGCTCGAAGGTTGACTCATCGGTGAAGCAGATTATGGCAATATCTTCAGGCTTTAAATGGCGATAAATACGGCAAAGCCTAAGCCTCTGCTGTTTATAGGATTTGCTCAGATATAGTTTCCGCCTTAGCTTAAAAGCGTAGTATTCGTTCTTGGCAAGATACCGACGAGTGGTGTTAGGGTGGAGTCGGTAGCCAGATTTGCCAGGGGTACTGAGTTGAGCAAGGGTGGAGAAGGGATTCGCAGCCATATAACGGACTAGCCTCCTTTCTGCTCGTTCATCAAGCTTCGGAGGACGGCCAGTACGAATGGCTTGCTTCCATTGGTGATCTGGAGTCTTTCTGAGGCGGCGAATGATGGAGGTGACGGTAGATTTAGGGACCTTCGTCTCTTCTCTGATCTTTGAAGAGGAATAGCCAATACAATGGAGGGCCCAGATAACAGATACGACCTCAGGAGCGTGCTCCTTTCGATCAGAAATCGGCCGATACCCCATCTTTGGTGGTAAGGTGGAAGATGGTTGCAAAAAGCGGTCTGGAAAAGTGGGAGTAGTCGAGCTGCGGGGGTGGCGTTCCGAAAGTGGCTAATGACTTTTTGTAGCTGATTGTACCTAGCGAGCTACCGTTTTAGCTGCATCCGTTATGGTGACTTAACCCTAACCCTGGAACTACAAAATAATGTTCCGTGGGTGGCCGGTCTTTCCGGCGTTAGATGCATCCCATTTTCCGGAACTCATCATCCCATTTCCTAGACTCCAGGGCTCCCAAATTCGGCATACTTTTCACCTACGACCCGGACACATAGGAAAACTCGGGATCCCGTCTGCTCTCTCATAGAAAGCCAGTGAGGGCCAGACTATTAGTTGTGTCGGTGACGACCAGCGAATCCCTGGTGTTGTATGTTTTTTGCCGGTGCAAACCCCACCATATCCGCCCCTTTTTGCCGTGTGTTGAACAGCCCACCACTACGGTTCAAATGAGATGTGTGAAACAACAGGGTGTTCCATAAGGTCCAGATTTTCGATGAGATGTTGTTGTCACAGTTCTATCTTGTTGACCGAAAGTCAGGGGCACCAACACAACCGGCCAAGATCCCGTCAGAGGGGTGCATGATGAGGTTACATCGGGACTTTCGCGCTCCAGTCGATGATTGGTGCAAACATGCCGTTTCAAGTGCCGGGTAACATCAACCGAGCGCAACACCAAAAGACCAAGCCAACGTCAGCTCAAGACACCTCCATGACATCCTCCATTTCAAGCTCACCCATACAATCCGAGTCCAGCCGTGACATCGGGGTTAACAACAACCTCTCAACACCATGGCGCTCATCAACACCCTCATACGCCTCACCGACTTCCAGCCCAGCCCTTTCCTCTCCAACTACATCCCCGCCGTCGCCGCATCCTACTCCGTACAACTCCTCATCGGCGCCCCCAGCATCCTCCGCCGCACCGAAATCTTCTACGACCTCGCCGGCGGCCTCTCCTTCTTACTAACCCTCTCCTCTTCCCTACTCATCCCCGCGCTGCGACGCGACGCGACCGTATCTCTCGATGCCGCGCTCCAGACCTGGAACTGGCGGCAGCTGGCTCTGACGGGTGCGGCGGCGGTGTGGATCATTAGACGCAAGCATCCCTCCTTCCCTTTCATCCCATCTCATCTCATCTTATCTCATCCACCCTGACTGACACACGGCAGTGGCATCCTTCCTGTTCACGCGCGTCCTCAAAAACGGGCACGACTCACGCTTCGACAAAGTCAAGACCCAGCCCCATCGCTTCGTAATCTACTGGGCCATCCAGGCGATCTGGGCAATAGTATGCCTCACGCCCGTGATTGCCGTGTGCGCCGTCCACCCCGCGGCATTTAAGGCTGGTCTCGGGCTGCCTGAGGTGCTGCTGACTGATGTTGTGGGGTTTGGGCTGTTTGGGGTGGGGTTGCTGATTGAGGTTGTTGCGGACTGGCAGAAGGCGGCGTGGCAGGCGAAGAAGGAAAGGAAGGTGCATGATGAGTTGTTTATCACGAGGGGGTTGTGGGGGAGGTGGTGAGTACAAAAGAACCCTGAAATGTGGGGTGATGAGATGAATGAATTGCTGACGGTGTTGGTGGCAGCCGGTATCCGAATTATTTCGGTGAGATCACGCTATGGGCGGGGATTGCCATCGCGGCTGGGGGGGTGTTGACGCGGGGACCAATCCAGGCGAGTCTGGGGTGGTATGGAACCGCAGGGCAGGTTAAGGCTGTGATTTCGTCTGCGGTAGCGCCGGCTTTCATCTCGTGGCTTCTGCTACGGGTGAGCGGTGTGCCATTGAGCGAGCGCAAGTACGACAATCTGTATGGTGATCGCAAGGACTACCAGAAGTGGAGGAGAAGTACACCATTGCTGGTCCCGAGGGTCTTCTAGGAGAAGCTCTGTGGCGAAAGCGTGGCAGGCACACTGGAAGGGACGCGGTATTGGAAACGAACGGGCGGCATTGCGCGCCTCAGATTGCAAACTGTGTGCTGGAGATCAGGTCCAAGTTCTAGATCCCAATGGTTACAAGTAGTGTCCGGGGCTGTGCCTAGATACAAAACCTCGTAAGTTGAGAAACTCAGATCCGCATGTTGCCAAGTCAACATCTTCCCCTGCTATGCCCCAATGCTAGACCGTCCCAATACCGAGCAGAACCTCACTGCTAGAAGACGATAACCCATGCTGCCACCAATGCTACCAACAGTCCAATCACCCCAGTGGACATCGCTTGCAGAGCCACCCCTCGGTTCTCCTGATGTCCCTGAACGAACGAGCAGTCGAAGGGCCTCGTGCTGATGCCCTTGAAGTTGTTGTCGGTGGGCTTTCCATCAATATACTGCTCCCAGTTTCCAAGCCAGTGTCCATCGCCGTACCAGAACTCAGAAATGTCGGGCGACACGGCCGAGATGACGGGGTGCGCTTCGATCCTGACGTTCCGGGGTAGTGCAGAAGTGGGAAACATGTACAAGACGCCCCACGACATGTTGGGAATCTTTGCCAACTGGGTACAGTTGTTGTCGAAGAGCTCACCGTGGATGTTCGGCATGCTGTCGTACTCGGTGACGATCGTGACCGTGCACCAACCGTGTCTTTCGGGACGGCAAACCCAGTTGATGGGGGCGCCGTCAGCGCGCTTGTGGTTTTTGGCATCTTGGAGTTTTGACACGGCGACCGCGTTATCTTCGCTTTTGATACCAATAAGCCGAGCTGAAGTTTTGAGAGGTGCCAGGGCCAGAAACGCGACAAAGGCGAGGAGGAAAACGAAGGGGTCTCTCGGGAGGTTCATTCTGTCGATGGTTTTCCGTCGAGTTCCGATTATCGGAGAAATCTGCAAATGTAACGTTAGATGAGAGTCGGTTCGAATTGGAAGAGACCTCATGCGCTCGGCTCCTCTGCGAGAAGCTGGCTTCATGGGAAGGCAGTGAAAGGAGAACGAAAGCACGTACCACTTGGTGCGCCTCAAGACAGAACTGCTCTGAGCTTCTTTTCGTGGAATTGGTGAACTCCGGTGCTCTTATTCTTTCTCGGCGATGAAAGAGCCAACGCTGAGCGGCGCCGGACAATTGCGGATGGGTTGTTTGCTGTTTTGCTGATTGCTCCGAGGTGCGTGCCGTGAAAGACGCGGGGTTGCCACAAATTGGAAAGAACGATGGAGATAGGTTCGAGAATGATGCTTCCAAATAAGCCGACCCCAATTCGTGTGCTGAGGTCCGAGCTTCTGTGCAAGTCTGCTGAGGGAGAAAGAGCTGTCCTAGACAAGGCCAAGCCGACTTCGCATGATATGTTTGCTTGTGGAGGTCACTTCCGTCTGTCGTGGTCCAACCTTTGGCCGCGAGAAAAGACCGTCTTGTCTGTTCAGGTTTCTCATCCGATCCGTCTCCCGACCTTCCTACCCGTGACAGCTTTACCAAACAAAGTGTTATCCAGTCAACGCCAGCGGAGCGCCCGTTCCGTCAAGCGCACAGTCACACCTGCGGCCACATCGTTATCCAGCGGAGTCGACCGATCTCCGTGAATCCGTAGGTAGATCCAAACGTTTGCAAACTTTGATCTCTCCTGCTACTTTCCCCTTACTGATCGGTGGGAGCTCAAAGCCCTTTCGAAGCACAATCATGTTGTGGCATCTGCCCTGAATTACACCCTCGAGTCACGATGACCGATAGCCGACTCCCTTATCGCCCGATCAGGATGTTGAAGATCATTGTAATTTTTGGACATCAAGGACAAGTCTATATCAGACCTAACTGCCAGAAGATAGCAATCACATCGCCGATCTTATCGCCGCAGCCAAGCACACACATCGGAGCCCTCGCCTTCAACGAGTATCGCACACATCTGCCTTGAGTGACCTCGAACCTCAAAACACACCAACACAGCAATACGTCCCCGCCCACAAATTCGCACAGCTCCTCCCCGCCGCCGGATTCCACTCCAGGAACTCCTCCAACGAAACCCCAAACCGTCTCGAGATGCTCCGGCAATTCTCACCCTTCTCAACCATATAAAACACCTTACATTCATCCGTCATCCCCCGCTGGAACGGCTCCGGCGTCGACACCCCATTCTCCGGCCGCGAGGGCGTCGGTCTCGGATTATTTGGCTTCCGTCCGATGACGTTGACGCATACATAGGCGTCGGCCCAGAGGTTGTCGCACCGTTGCCCGCCTACGCAGGGGTTCCAGGCTAGGAAGTCGGAGAGGGAGATTCCTTGGGCGTCAGCTACGGCGATGCAACTGTCGCCTTTTTTAGTGAGGTAGAAGGCGGAGCAGTTGTCGACTGTGCCGGGCTGGAGGGGGGAGGGGGTTGCGATGGCGCCGCCTGGTTGTGTTGGGGATATGGTAGCGGTGGGCTTTGAGGTCACGGCGGTTGGTTGGCGAGATGGAGTGACGAAGGGGGGCCTCCTGGACCGAGTGGGCCGGGGGCGCCAGGTCCTACTGAAGGTGATGATGGGCTTGCTGCTGGTCACGAGGGTTGGCTTGGGCGTGAGGACAACGGGAATTGTTGTTACGGCGCCGGGCCACGAGGTGATGGTGGTGAGGAACGACGGCTTGGGGCTGATGACGATGGGTACGGTCGTCACCGCGGCAGGCCAACTGGTGACCGTGGTGAGAAATGATGGTTTGGGGCTGACCACGACAGGGACTGTCGTCACCGCAGCGGGCCAAGAGGTGACGGTTGTGAGGAATGAAGGTTTTGGGCTGACAACAACAGGAACTGTTGTGACAGCAGCGGGCCAGCTGGTTACCGTCGTGAGGAATGATGGCTTGGGGCTGATCACAACAGGAACTGTTGTCACCGCGGCGGGCCATGAGGTGACGGTGGTGAGGAACGAAGGCTTGGGGCTGACAACAACTGGTACTGTCGTGATAGCAGCGGGCCAGCTTGTTAGTGTCGTGAGGAAAGAAGGCCTGGGGCTGAGAGCAATTGGCTCCGTTGTCACAGCCGCAGGCCAGCTCGTGATGGTGGTGAGAAACGACGGTCTGGGACTCAAAACAATCGGTTCTGTCGTGAGAGCAGCAGGCCAGCTGGTTACCGTCGTGAGGAACGACGGCCTAGGACTAGCTACAATCGGAGCTGTCGAGGCAGCACCGCCCCAACTGGTAATTGTTGTGAGAAGAGAGGGGCGCGTTGGCGTCGGCATCGGCAGGGTGGCAACACTCTCCGTTCTCGGAGGCGGGGTGCCGGTTATCGTCGAAAAAGGAGGGTTGACGGTCTCGGTCTCGGTGACATCTTCTGGCGGATGGACAGTTACTGTGACGGTGAAGTCTGGTAAGGTGGCGTGGGGTAGCGATACGACGGAGGTGACGACAACAGGGGGGCCCTTTGGCGGGGCTGTGTCCTTTGGCAGAGGAATCTGTGTGAACCCTACAGAGCCTGAGGCGGGAAGCGTCACGATGGAGGTAACAACGACGGAGGAAGCTTTCGGCACAGCGGTGTAGTCTGGTACTGGGACCTGCGTGAACCCTATGGTGGCAGGAAGCGTCACGATGGAGGTGACGACAACGGAGGAGGCCTTCGGCAGGGCCGTATCTTTTGGCAGTGGGAGGGTTGCGAACCCCACAGAGGCTGAAAGTGTCGCGACAGAAGTAGCGACCGTGGGAGAGATCTTCGGCGGGGCAGTGTCCTTTGGAAGCGGGAAGTGGGTGAACTCCATGGAGGCGACGCAGTAGGAGACGTTTGCGGGGAGCTTGACGCTAGCGCCGCAAGAGGCTTTCGTGAGGGAGGGGTTCTACGACGGCGGTTAGCTTGCCCCACGAGCGGCCCAGTATGGCGAAGGGGAGAACGTACCCAAATGAGGAGATCCTCCACGGCGGCGCCATAGATGCTTGCGATGAGCGGGCAGGTCCATGTGCCATCACTGTCGAGCCACCACACGCAGTATTCGCTGGTGTTTGGGTCATAGGTGAATTTTGGGCTGCTGTTGGCGGCGCCCCTCGGGAAATGCAGCGGGGGAGGTGCTGCGAGGGCCGTCTGGACGCAGGCCCCTATTGCCAAGGCGCCGGCGAGGTTGGGCGCTGCGAATAGCTTCATCTTGACTGGGAACGGTTGCTCCGAGCTTCACTTAGCGTTGGTGGACGCTCCGGATCGAAAAGAAAATCCGGGGAAGCTAACGTTTTATCACAACATCCCCCTCTCAGGATCGTACCTGCAGGACCGCCGAGATCCCTCCCTCCATCACCGGCCCCGGCCTAAACCATTGGCTGCTCCAGCTGCGGGCAGGCCACGGTGGACTGCAGTTCCGAAAGAGCTGCCGGGTCAAGTCCAACCATACGGCGCAACCTTAATTAGCTCGCATGGGTATAATACTGTTCCTGCGCGGGCAGCTCCAGTGCAGGCGGAATGTTCCATTATGGGAGACGGGACGGTGGGTAAATCCGGTTGTCCCACACCCATCATTTGGGTTGCAGCCAACCCGGATTGAGGCTGGTATAGTGGCCTAATGAACTTATAGCTACGCTCGATTAGTTATAGTTTGGTGCTTAATCAACACCTTATTTCGCCGGGTGGCTTTTCAGGTCGAATAGAACCTGGAAATCAGCGGATGTTGTGGAGGTATAAGCTTCCGAGGAGGAAGGCCCTGGAGAACCCTATAGGACGATCAGTATTAATCCGATGAATCTTTTCTAGGGATTGGTCTTTTTTATTGCGGATCTCAGATGTCCAGGCCGCCCCATGTCTATATTGGATTGCGTGTGAGCATAAATCTTGTTGCGGCCTGAGACTTTCGTAATGTGGCCCAGGGGTTGGGTCTGCTCCTCACAGCCAAATGTTGAATTTTTGATGGTAATAATCTGCTTCACAATGCTCGACTTGGAGAAATGAAGAGACGGGTTTGGTCATAGGTGATGAACTGAACCTCACAACATCTGATTGCGTGAGAAGACGTGGATTGTGGACTGATAGTGTGCTCAGAGGAAGAGACACCGAAGTTTGTATCGGCAAAGCCGAGCTCAGCCTCACATGAGGGAGAGATACCGAAGTTTGCATTCGCAAGATTGAGCTCAACATCGCATGAGGGAGAGACACCGAAGTTTGTGATAATGACCGGCAACAACAGCCGAGGTTGGAGAGAGCCGCGCCGACAAGATTGTTAAGGATGTCCACTCAGTGTATTACTCCACCATGATCGGCAAGACCGGGCCTGCGAGGTTGACAAGAGCGCTGCTGAGGTTGCGAGTTGAACGTGACATATTTGGGCGGTTCTAAGCGTGTGTATATCACAGTGTCTATGCTGTTAAAAGGCCACCATTACGTCAGCTCTTGACCCTTTGTGTTCACGGGGATAAAAGGACTTTTTTCTGACATTTCTTCAGCAACAATGATCTGGCGTCAGCTCAGTTTTCAGGCATCAATGACAAAGAACAGCCGCACGGCAAGGCACACACGGCAGGTTGTCCGGGTCTGGAGAACACCATCTACGTGGCCTAAATTGGCTCTGACAAGGCCGGTGAAGGCAGCATTTGCATCCAGTCGACCTTTGTGCTCGCATTGTTATTTGGCGGTGCAAGGATGCTGAAAAAATTCCTCTGGGCATCTGGTGTTTTCTGGGGAAGGCTGCCGCAAACACCCACCGCCGGTTCCTTGGGTAAGTCCGACCTATGACCTAGTGCCCAAAGATTCGGTAGGATGCCGACTTTTGATTTTTTCGCCCCGTGGCGTAGATGCTTCAGGTTTCTAGTGGAATCCCAGCCTGTAGAACCGTGGCTAGAAGTGTAAAGGGTGCCGATTTCGAATTTACATCCCCGTGCTACCAACGCCGCCGAATTCTGGTGTAAGTCCGGCCCATAACCTGGCGGCCAGAGATGTAAGGAATGCCGATTTTGAAAGTGTAACCTCGTACGCAGAATGCTTCCCGGCCTCTTGCCATGTTCTGGCAGGGAACATTCTAATTACTGTTATCAAACCAGATTCAGAGTTGTTTTGACAGTTACTGTCTCGTCATGTTCTCCGCATATGCTACCAAACTCCCCATTCAAAGACAGTTTCCGTGATACCTAGAGCAGGCTAGGAATGCTAAATCATGCCACACGCCCCGGATCACGACGTGTGCCCCAAGTCACACCTTATTCGCCAAGTTTGCCTTTCAACCGCAGTTTTGACGGCGCATTCCATCCCAGAATATCTCATTTTAACTGTGATCAAACGAAGTTGCAGCCCTTTCATCCCAAGCTTTTTTTTATGTGAATCCTATGACCCCGTAAAAGTGTCATGTGTCTTCAACTCGCGGGTCTAACGGGCCCTTACGGGGTCTGTCGAAACCCAGAGTCGAATAGGAACTCACGATTTCGCAGAACTTCCAAACACGCGGGTCCGTTGAAAGCCAGCGGCCAATGGGAACTGACGGTTTGACGGGGATCTCGAGATCTTGCAGCGAAATAAAAGCGGGACCCCTTTTCTGCTCGACTCTTCCCAGTTTATAAACACCTCTTTCTCGAGGCCAACCTCTTCTTTCCTCTTTCCTCTCGCAATCACTACCACACCTCACGGTCTTCCCCAAGACCTTCTTCAAACCGAGTCTCTCTCCCCTTCCCTCTCCCAAACACAAACCCCGACAATATCCATCATGGATATTGGAAACTTGATCACCGACTGGATCGAGGAGGTCCAGCCTCTCGCCGACATCACGGAGGCGTACAACAAGACTGCCGAGGCCTCGTTCGCGGCAGCTGCTCGTCGCGAGCCGCCCAGCCCTCCTCGCGAGTTTCCCTTCATCCGCCGTCGCCCGCAGACGGTATTCCAGGTGAACCCCAAGACCTGCGAGCTGGAGTCCATGGAGGCGACCGAGAAGAAGGAGCAGGCCTGGTAAGTCTCTCGAATTCTCTTTTCCTTTCCCTTCATAATTGAGACGCTCAAAATGAGACGCTTTGACTTCCTTCTTTTGCCTTCCATCTCTCAAAACACCCGACCTCAATGAGCTTTCCCACTGACCTTTCCTTTCTTTCTGCCTTGCAGCGATGAAAATAACGGCAGCAACATTGAAGCCCAGGCCAATACCGCATTCGTCACCAAGATCCCAGAGTTCCGCAATGCCTCTCTGGAGCACACCCGCGGTATCTTTACCAGCGGCTATACCATCGGCCATGGACAGGGCTACGAAGCGGGCTATAAGGCTGCCCAGGAGGACACGAAGAACTTCTCCTCTCAGACTGTCATCACTGTTGGTATGACAAGTGATCTCATCCACGGCGCGAATGGCGTTCCCGCTGGAGCCCCGGTCGGCATTGCTCAGACTCCGGTCGGCCAGGCCTCATCGTCGCAGACCTTGTTCGCTGCCGCCCCCATCCCTAATGTTTCGATGGCTGAGGCTCCTGTCCGCCCTCTTCACTTTGGCAACACCTCCTTCGCCGCCACTCAGGGCCCCGTCGTCAAGGAGTCTCTCCCTTCCCCGATGCTCATTGACATCCCGGAGCTCCCCGCCCCCGTTGCTACTCATCTCGAGTTCGCCGGCGTTCCTGTTCAGATCGTCGAAGCTACCGGCACCACTGGGGTTGTCGAGACCGCCCAGACTACCGTCGATGTCAACATGACCAACGGCGTCAACTACACCAACGGCAACAACAGCACCACCTCTCCCGCGGAGCTCGAAGCCACCGAAATCCCCGGAACCCTCTACGGCATCCCCCCCACGTCAGCCGTCATTCCCGTCATTCCCGTCATTCCCTCAACGCGCAAGCCCCCCCGCCCCGCCTATCCCCCCTTCACGTACCTCTCTCTCACCACCCGCACCAACGAGAACATTCCCCCCTTCCGCGGTGACCCAGACAACGACCCTAACATCACGTACGATCCCATGTCTGTCCTCGTCGGCCCCATCTCCGACGTCGCGTATGAGGACTGGCGCGCTGAGCCGAAGTACTGGTTCGAGGAGAAGATGAAGTACATCAGCTCCCTCATGAATGTCGAGTTCCATACCTCACTGGACGGAAAGCGCTATGCGAAGCTGTATGTGTGGGAGTTGGGTGGCTGGCGGAAGGCGATTGAGCTTTTCCAGGCGTATCCGTGTGGCGGGTTGCGGATGTGGTCGTGGAGATTTCGCGAGAAGTTGGTCGCGCCGGAGCGTTGAGCGGCACGGACGGATTTGCTCAGGTCGCACGGGACTCGGGCTCATAGGACGTTTTCTCGACGCCGACAACTTTGTGGGTTGCACCACAGTATGACATGGCTCTGGTATTTCTTGATTTCGATCAGGCAACGACACGCAGGACCTTTTCAAGACGGACAGGATGAACTCACGGAACTTTTTCTCGCTTTCCTTCTTCATTGGTTTTCTTTCCTTTTCTTTCGGCTGGCTTTCGCTTGATCTTCTCTCCGCGTTTTGAGGATCGCATTCGGTACGGCATGGCTTGGCTTTGGGATTTCTGGGATCTCTTTCAACAGGAACCACGCGGACGGACCTTGTTTCAGAACGGAGAGAACTCACAGGATTTCTTCTTGACGCCAAGGAATTTTTGGGTTGCATCACGGCATGGCTTAATTCTGGGATCTCTGGGATCTCTTTCAGGAACGGTGAAGCCGTATTTGTTTGATGACGGACAGGACTTCTTCTCGACGCCGAGGACTTTGCGGATTGCGTCCCGGCATGACACGACATGGCTTGGCTTAGTTCTGGCATGGCTCTGGGTTCTCCATTAGGAACGGCGCAGACGAATTCGCTTCAGACGGGTAGGACCCGCACACCGCTTTCTCGATTTCTTTCTCGTTATTTTCGCTTTAATTTCCTTCCATTTTCTTTTCACTCGTCTTGCTCCCCGCATCGCCATAATTCACGGCAGGCAGGAGCACATGTACTCGCTCAAGACTCCCGGGGTTTATTCGCCATGGCTCTCTCCACTGGCGCCACCCATCATTCGCAGACGGCGCCACCGGCGCGGGAGGAAATGTTACCTACATGTAGATATATTTGATCGGTCTCGGCACTGCATCGTGCGCAAGACATACCTAGCTAGTACCACCAGTTTCACGAGAGTCTCGAAGACAAAGTCTCCTCGGACTCAGCTGGCCGAATACTATGGTTGCAACTTACATTTCTCTCGGTCTTTGTGTTCTCGTGACTGTGAGACTGTTCTAAAGAAGACTTGATGAATGGAGGTAAAGCCTCTTGATACCGGTAACTAGACACCTAATAACTCCCAAAACTGTACAACACATGGATATTCGCGACCGATACCAAAAAAACTGTTCCAGCAACGAAGCCCTCGCCCTCTGTTACTCAGCCCACTGATCCACCAGATTTACAAAGCTAGCCCCCTTCACCAATCTCCCCATGTTCAGCCTGACGCTCAGGCGTATGTACGGCGACATCTCCTTGTCCTTGTTGATAAACCCTCCTCCAGGCGCCGTGATATCCGACGCCGCTCCCTTACCGTAGTGATGACTAAAGAGCGGTGGCTGTACAGTAACGCACATCGGACCCCTCACCAATACAATAGGCTTGTCATCACTGCCATCCAAGTCGTGGGTGTTGACGTAGGCCCCATCACACCAGTCCTTCAACATGAAGTCCCAGCCATTCGTCAGAGTCTGCAGCCCAAATTGCCAGAGAAGCTTCTGTGCGCCCTTTTGGCTGACGGCATACGCTTGCGTGCATGTCGTGGCGCTCGATGCGTGTACGATCCGCGTGTGCGGGGGATATTTCTCTCCTAGTGCGTCCTGCAGGGCAAATGGGTGAGGCTTGAGGTGCTCCGGTGCTGGGACCGTCGGATCGCTTGGTATCGTAACTTTGAGGAGCGACGGCCGATGATGCATCGGAATTCCCTTCTCGGGGTCGACCTCTGGAATAGCGGGGGCCTTCGGAAACTCTGTCCCGCAGTGGCCGAGCCAGAGGACGTCCCAGGTGTCTCCGTACGGTGACGACGTCGGCCGGAGGTAGGAGGGCACGTCGGCAAGAGCGATGTCGGTGTGCTCGGGGTCCTGAACATAATTCGGCTTCCAGAGGTCTGACATCGTCGAACCCGAAACTCCGCTCGAGGACTGGGTAAAGGGCCGAGCAGCTTGTGCGAAGACCTGGAGCTGGGACTTCAGGCGCACATCCCAGTCGGCGTCGTCCTCCAGGATGAGTGCGCTTGTCATGTTCTTCTCTACCACAAGCCGAAGCGCATTCATGTGTGCCCGCCACGACCCCTTGTTGCCGAGGGTGATGCCCTTGTCGAAGCTGTCGCCCGGCATGACCTTGTCTGGGACGTCCTTCCCCGCGACGCCGTCCACCCAAGTGACATCAATTCCGGTGAGCGCTGCGGCGAGGGTCATGGCATCGCGACGGTCGGTCCTCTCGGGGAGGTTGAGGACGAGCACTTCCTGGAACTGCAAAAATTCCGTCAGCGCACGCAGATAACGTGGAGAGGTAGAGGACCCGACGCACCCCGAGCGTGCCATTGAGGATCTCTGGAGACCCCTTCCCGGAGGCTTTGAGGTACTGCAGTGGCGACAGCTGCCGCAGCTTCGCCGGCCTCAGCAGCAGGAAGACGGCGATGAGGAAGGTGAGAGCGACGGCAACGATGCGGGTGCTGAGCAGCATGGTCTGTAGCTGGGGGGGACACTATTCGGACATATTCGAGGTACGCGACGGGAAATCAAAATGACGTTGCATTTCTGAACAATGGCATTCTAGGCAGGCGCTGGTGGCAGAAGGAACCGCCAAGAGGGACACTTTGCGAGACGTGGGTAAATGCGGGTAATTGATGGGAAGAGCACCTCCCGCTCCCAGGCAGTTTGCTACGTAGGCACCCGTAGGCACCCCATGGATCCCAAATGGATCCACAATGCACTGGACGGGTGGACACGCAAAGCAAAACAGTTTCATTGTTTGGGTATGGACTGCGCTTCCAAATGAATGCGGGAAAATAATGGACTTACACCGGGAAGTTGGCGCATGCAGGCCTTATCCCCAAACCGCAAACCCTTGTTGTCCAGCTCCACACATCCGTGATAAGTTGCCCGCCATTGCTGCGATTCGTGACTTCATGATGCAGATAGCTCCCCCGCCCTACAACTAAGATCTTTATCGATAGGCCGACTATTTATACGGTGGATCAAGGGCGAAAGGGTTGTCCGTGCCATCCGAAGTGGTCGTGTAGCCACCTCCTGAGGAACTGCTAGAACTGCTAGAGCCGCCCTTTGTCCCGCTTTCTTTGGGGGGTTCCATTGTTACTAGTGACTAGTATATTGACTTTCTTCTGCTTTGTTAGTTCCGATCTCTGGCGAGGAGGGTGAAAGCAAGACTTACGGAAAAGTGCTGTGGGTATGGAAACGCTCGGTGCGTATAGGGAATCTAAATGCGAGCGGTACTCAGCCAGGTGGTGCCGTTTGAACTCGGAGAAGTAATCGGGATGCCGAGGGTTAATGGTTGTAGATATAGAATCAGGGTGGCTCCGTTGACAATGACGTTGTGGACAGATGATGTCGTGAGTTTGGTCAGTGTGAGTGGTGGCTATCAGGCCTTGTGTTGTAGGTATGGTCAAGTGTGTGGGCTGGGAATCTTCAAACGAAAGCGGCGGGAGGTGGTTTTATATGCTCACAGTAGGGCTGTTCACTTTCACATGCCACAATGGATAGAAGTGCATGGTGTGTCATCTCAAATGGCCGCTGTGGTCACCTGTGGTAGTAATCTCGGTCAACAACTCATTCTCCTATCATACATCGTGTTAGCCATCACAAGCCACCTGTGTCGACTTCGGATAACCTACAGATCCTATTGATTCAAAGGTCGGATACCACCATGAAATGCGAAACATATCCTACATCAAGTGACATCCAGCAAGATGACGCCAGGCCTCCAGACCGACACATCTAGGTAGAATATCAAGACCTGGCCTTCTCCACCCGGCCGTACAGTAGCCCAAGATCATGGTGAGATACCCTCCCTCCAGTTGAGAGCCTCAAGCAGCATACCCAACTCTCGCCAGAACAGAGCATCGAGGAGGGGGCTGGAAGGTCCCATGTGCCACCGCCATCTCCGAAAAGTTCTTCTCCATCTCTTTCGCGAAACTCGCTGGAACATCCCATCTTCTCCCCAGAGTTGGCTCGTTTATCACATAGAATCTTTCCAGCGCACCGTCGAACATCCCCGCTCCTCCGCTTCGAACACGTGCCATCGCAGAGCCATCGTTATCCTCCACAATGATGAACACCCTCTCCACATTCGGGAATTGAACAGGCCAGTACTCGAGAATGTCTCTTGGGACGACAGGCTTGAAGTCATGCGAGGGCCAGGGGTCAGTTCCACCACGCCAGCAGATGGCTGGAATCTTTCCATCGTCTTCCTCCTCTTCCTCAGCCGACTCGGAGGCGTTGGTGTTGTATGAATGAAGGCATTGGGTGCACTCGTAAGCCGAAAATACCGAAGGATCCCAACGGATGGCGACGTGACGAAGGTCGCCTAGGATATCTTGTATGGGGGTTTTGACGTCAGAGGAGTGCGAGGAGACTCTTCCGGAATTGGTTGCAGAGGAGGGGGCCGCTGATAATGAGTGATTCGTGTTGAATGCTGACATGGAACGGGAACTGCGACGGCGCGAACGGGCCCGCTGACGTGACGGAGCCTGCGACATGGCTGGCGACGGGCTTCTTGAAATGTTCTGTGACACACGCAGTGTCTGCGACGACTGTGAGCTTGGTTCGGGCCCCACTACGGTCGGTGTCAGTGGTATGAATTCCGACTTGTAGGCCCAGATTGGATTGAAAAGATCGGAGATGCCAACGGTATCGGCAATAGACTTGGTGCTGGTCCAGTTCTTCGATCCGGCTTTTTGACTTACTGGTCTTTGATGAGATAATGCTGCTTGCCGTATCTGAGAAGTTGGGGTCAGACACAAATTGATGATCATGGCTCAGCTTGAAATTAAGGCACAGGGTGTCGGACGAAGGATCGAAATGCAGCTCGTACTCTCTTTGGCCTTCTATGTCGAACTCAAAGGGTGTCTCGCTTGCCGATGCGGTCCGGACTGTGAGAGTTCGGAAGCGCCTTTCCTCCGGCTTTAGCGTGCCGTAGGCGGCCGATCGCAGCTGGAGTCCGAGAGGCTTGGTCTTGTTGGACGCGTGGCGCAGAATGCTGTGAATCTCGGGAGGGCTGGTGTCTGCTGGGAAGCAGAGCCATGTATGGCCGCTTCTTTGGTCGGCAACGGCATCAAGGAAGTAGACGGACCCCATGATCAATTCCGGTCTAATTCTCCTTGTCTTGCTTGTGGGTTAGGTCGCGGAGCCATCATGGCGGGGCTTTGACGTGAAATGCTGAAGGCGAGCTGAGCATCACGCCGAAGCCCGAGTGGCAAGAGCAGGAAGCCAGCTGGCGCCGGCGCCGGCACTGACCGCCTTTGTTTACCATGGTAGTACATTGAACTGGAGCAGCACAATGTGGGCGGCTCGCTCGTCGAAATGCTCGGGCAGATGTTCAGCTCAAGCCCAGGATCGTTCCTGCCTCCAAACCTGCGCATCCTCCAGCGACCATTATCGATTGTCTCCTCAGGCTCCCCAAGGAATTCTCAGTCCCCATATTCGCACATTCCAGCCTCTTCCGGGATTTTCCAGAAGCAGGTCTCAGCCCGACATCTCGTCCAACAACCAGCGCGCGGAACAGCTCGGCTCTCAACTCCAGCTTCGCGCAACAGTTGGACCTGGAAAACCGACTCGCTTTTGACAAGGGGCGAGATGGGCTCAAGAAACACTAGCAAACCCCAGGTCGAAGAACCGTCGCGCTTCAGAAAAAAGATGTGCCAATCCTTGTCCCCGAATCTTCACCATGAGGAAACTAACAAATCGAGATCCAGGTCCGATACACAACCATTCACGGAGCTATTCTCT
>Ga0247780_1000473_pt1 | contig 37824 bp, 43 predicted proteins | sample UWRJL079202R5_FD_179927 | JGI IMG/M metagenome (GOLD analysis project Ga0247780, IMG submission 179927) | Plant litter microbial communities from Arlington Agricultural Research Station in Wisconsin, United States - UWRJ-L079-202R-5 | ecosystem: Environmental > Terrestrial > Plant litter >...
GAAGGCTAAAGTACTGGCCGAGACTCACCCTGACCGGCTTGCATCTCAACATGCGCTTGCCAGTGCTTACATAGCAAATGGCCAGGTTGGAGAGGCAATTACACTACTTAAACAAGTAGTTGCTATAGAGGCTAAAGTACTAGCCAAGACTCACCCTGACCGGCTTGCATCTCAACATGCACTTGCTAGTGCTTACATAGCAAATGGCCAGGTTGGAGAGGCCATTACACTACTTGAACAAGTAGTTGCTATGAAGGCTAAAGTACTGGCCGAGACTCACCCTGACCGGCTTGCATCTCAACATGAGCTTGCCAGGGCTTATAAGGGAAATGGCCAGGTTGGAGAGGCCATTACACTACTTGAACAAGTAGTTGCTATAGAGGCTAAAGTACTGGCCGAGACTCACCCTGACCGGCTTGCATCTCAACATGAGCTTGCCAGGGCTTATAAGGGAAATGGCCAGGTTGGAGAGGCCATTACACTACTTGAACAAGTAGTTGCTATACAGGCTAAAGTACTGGACGAGACTCACCCTAGCCGGCTTGCATCTCAACATAATCTGGCTATATATTACTGGGACAATGGGCAGATTGACGAAGCACTTGCACTAATGAAACAAGTCGTCGGCATACGGGCTGAAGTGTTGACTAAAACCCACCCCAGTCGGGTCAAGTCCGAGAAGTGCCTTGCAGACATGTTGCAAGAGATGGGTGAGGCGATGGACGAGGATTAGCTGTCAGATAGCTCTTAACTTTCTGAATTTCTTTAGTGGCATGCTCGTGTGTTGTGCAGCTGTCGGCGTGCCAATGTTCGGGCCTAACGCGGTAGGTCGCAGGCTCTAGCGAGGAGAGAGTGCCGCAAGAGGACAGCGCGCCAGAAAGGTTCTTTCCTTTATGTCAGGCTTCGACATGCAACCAACACCAGGGATGTCACGATGTTTTAGCGGAAGGCGTGTTATGATTCAAGCACAATTCTAGAGTAGTTTGACAGCTCTAGTTTAGTTCTGCCTGTGGGGAGGAGCTGAGAAGATGGTATAGCAAGACCATTGGGGAGATGGCCTGGTATAGCAGTAGGGTGTTGTCTTCAGCATTAGCTTTCTGGACAACCTTTTGTCTTTGTTGGTCCCTTCGTCATTACATGGCTAGTGTTAGTACATACGCTAGCTAGACTAACCGGGCTCCGTCCAGCCTTGGAGTGAGGTCCACCAAGTCTTTTGATCGCTTACTGCGAAATATAGCTAGGTAACTTTCAAAACGGTGGCGATGGCGAACCTGAGTCTACAGATAGAATTGAAAGTGTTTGGGAGAACTTCCAATCTCTGACTCACAAACTGAGTAATCTACGTACAATGGTGTTTTAACAGTATGATTCCAAGAAGTACGGTTCCAAGATATTCTATTCATCCCCCACGCGCTTCAAACTGAGTTTTTTCCCGGGAAGAAATTAATTTTGTTTCTATAAACAACTGCGTCAAGTAGGTATAACAAGAACAAAATGAACACGAGACAGAAGGAAATCACCAAATACCAGGCCCGTGTCTGGGCCGCTTCGGTACACACACCGTCAGTTCCCTCAAGCAACAACATCCTAAGCGTTGATGCAAAATGTAATCCTATTCCACGCATCACCGAAGCTGACCTTGATGCAGTTCCCGTTTTCGTACGTGTAGTTGATGGCAAAACAGCCGCCGCGACAGACGCCGTTCACCTTGAGGACACCCTTCTCCCTGCTGCTCAGGGGCATGACGCTCCAGTCAGCGTTGGGGTCGCAGTTGTCGACGAAATACGAAGTGCCGGGGACGTTGAAGGTCTTGTGGCACGGGTTCGAGTTCCACGCAAAGCGCTGGACCTGATAGTTTTCACAGCTGGACCTGTCACAAATGCCGCCCTCGAGGTTGAAGAACGGCGGCGTGCAGGCATCGGGGGTGAGGCAGTTGACCCAGGTGTGGCTTTTAAAGAAGAGGTCGTTGGTCCCGCGCTTAGCGAGCGTGTCTGTGGTGCTGTTGTTGGGAGGACTTCTCAGTAGCTCCAGCTGCTCGGGGGCGTAGGGCTGGTTTAGGCCGGTCAATGTTAGCAGGAGCACCGCAACATCTCTGGTGCGCTTGGCTGTACATAAACACATCTGCCCGCCACTACGCCCTGCTCGTTGTGAAAATACAGAGTTCCGGGTAGCTCATCGGCTCTCACGGCGAGGACAACCGCGTTAAGAAGGGGAGTCACGGCTCCAAGCATGGTAATGATGGAGAATTTCATGGTGGACGAGTTTCGGATGAGAGGGAGTTGGGCAGGGCTCATCTTCAGGAATCCGTCCCCAGCCACATGATGGTAACTCTTTGCTAGCTCCCGTCATCTTGGATTCTCTTGTTGCCGGCGATTACAACACGCTGTCGATTTTTTGGAACCCTAGCAGCGAAATCACGCAACTCACAGCGGCCCACATGATGGCGGAGACTACACGATGCGGGTGGAACTGAGGACACTGCATTGCCATGGAACTTCCACAGTGACGTCACAATCGGCATGGCATATATTCTAGCCAACCTCTCAATATGTACAGCACGATGCAATGTCCCCAACTCCATCACAGCACCCACCCGGATTCCTCCTTCGTGGTCCTTAAAAGCCCTGCTGCTGGACCTGCTTCTTGGCAGCAGCAATGGTGGCCTGAGCGTTGGGGTCGACGAAACCGCACCCCTGCTTGCCGTTCTGGAACTCGGCGCCGATGCCCGAGCAGATGCCAGTGCCCTGGCCGTTGTTGGCGCAGCAGCCCTCCTGGCAATCAGCGTTGGCGACGCAACCTCCGGTGGTGAATTGCCGGCCCTGGCCGTTTCCGACGTCACGGGCTCCGGAGGCGTTGGGGATGGCTTGTCCGTAGATGGTGGCAGCGACTGCGCTGGGGGTTAGTTTGTGTGGAGGAGAGAAGAGGGTGGGGGCAACGTACAGGCCAGGACAGCGAAGAGGGTAATGCGGACCATTTTGATGGTTTGGAATGAACGACGCCGGGTCGGTTGATGAAAATAAATAATTAGAAGTGGTAAAGACGGGCGATCACAGATCGTGTGTAGAATCGAATATTGCAGTGAGCGAGGGCTGAGGATGGAATTCTCAATCGGGGGTGAAATGCGGTCCAGCTCCCTTTTTGTACGAGTTGAAGATGGCCATGGCGCTGTGGGATTCCGGTTCGAACTGTTGATCGCTGCCGATCTCAAGGAGGTCGGTTGGATGAACTTGGGGTGCTTGGATGCTCTACATCAGACGTAAGGAGTTGCCGCTTGGGATTCCGGTTTTGCGGTCCCAGGTGTCAGAGCAGTCATGTGCCGGGATGGGGCTTCAGGCGCGGTTCGAGGATGCGAGATTGTTGAGCGGCGGAAATGGTTGGCATGTTTGACCCAGTTTTTTTTGGCTGACCAACCGAGTGTGATCGACGCGCTGTCAGGCACCGTCCCCGCAACTAAATTCATGCCTTCGTGATTGGGCTCTGCGATCGGATTAAATAGCCGGGGGAATACGACGTCAGATTTCAGACGGAGAAAAGCGGGACGGAGGTCACAGACACCGACATTGACAGGAAGGAACGGGTAAGAAGCCCACCCAGCAAAGACGAGAGCAAAGTCATCGCAATCTTGGCCAAGAAAAGTGAAAATCCCACCATCTTCACTTAGCAACTCTCAATCAATTGGCACTGCAACCTGTTGGGGCAAACAGGAATGTGGGCAGAGAAAGTGCCCGTACCTGCTCGATTGCAACGCTGGCGATCATGGCGCCTGCGAGGGTGTATCCGCAGATCATGAATCGAGTGGAAAATATCCGGGGTAGGAACGACCATTAGTGGATTCTTCAGCAAGTTCACAGTCTATCACGCCATCGCGGCCTCTAGTCCTTGGACATAACATCTGGTGCGCCGACTCAGTCTGGCTCCCGAAGTCACCTCGACCACAGCGACAACTACCTCGCGCTGTACACGGTATTGATGTTACCATATCCACTCAGTCGTTTGAAAATTTGGATCATGGCTATTAGGAAGGTAACACCTGTGCCTCTCAGGCCACTGATCACGGAAAGAGAAATGATCAAAGTGTGATGGAGCTAGACCGGTGACAGATGGCAGAGACGATCTAGAGCCGGGGTCCTTTTCAAATTTAGAAATAAAAGTGAAGGCATCAAGCACACTATCAAAAGATGCCGAGACGTGTTCGTGAATACCGGCAGTGAAGAATCTGGGTGCGAAAACCCCTGGTGCCCATCTCCCGCCGCCAACATGAGCTGATGGTATCCGCAGGAATTTGTTCTTATTCCTCTGGTGAGAGTCGGAGCCCGACACGATTCGTTTTTGTGGATAGCTATTTCTCATGTCCAACCATTGCCTCGCAAATTCATTCATCCCGCTCAGTGGTGACGACGGGGCGAATTGTTGCAAATTTCCGTTGAGGCCAAGGGAGGAGGTAAATTGCACATAAGTCTCTCTTCAAGTCAAGCTTCAAGTCAGTGACATCAACTCACCGTAGATGGCTATTGCTGCGTGCCGCCGATCATGGCGGAAGGTTTGGGTGCGCCCGGGTCGCCGAGAGGTTGGGCAGGAGAAACCGGGGTCTATTGCAAGCACGACATCGTAGAAACGAACGACGCCATTGAAGTTGATGCACATTGCCAACCAGAATAAACGAATTGAAGAGATGTGTAAACGCATCAATGTTTGTCCAAAACGGGCCTATGACAAAAGCTGCTGGTGCAAGGCCAAGGAGCTTGAAGGGGTGGAAAGCATCAGGCGCCCAGGGTTATGTATATGAATTTACGATCCATCCTCCGTATGCTCCTCGGCGTTCTCCTTACAACTACAAGGCACACAAACTTATTGCAATGCATTTTGACCAACAATATCCATAGCTTTGATCAAAACAAAGTCAATGTAACTGAATTGGTGAGGGTGATGCTCCTGGCGGGAGTTCCAGGGTTATGTATTCGACCTGCCACGTGGCGACCTGCAACAAACGCCATCAAGATGACACCTAGAGACACAAACTCAATTCCAACGTCACTCAGATCACAGCATCGCACTCGCCGTTCAATCGACCCGGCCGTTACGCCAGGCGAATGGCCCCTCAAAATGGAGCGGACAGCACACTGCCCACCAACCCCGGCAGCGACAGTGGCGCGCGGGCGGCGCGTGGGGCCTCCCTGCTGATCTTGCTGCAGGTCGTGTCGCGCGCAGTGACCTTCATCGCCAACCAGCTGCTCCTGCGGTTTCTGACAGCCCAGCTTCTCGGTGTCGCAACCCAGCTGGAGGTTTACTATCTATCCGTAATTTTCTTCGCGCGCGAGAGTTTGCGCGTCGCAATCCAACGGCAGGACACGGGGAGCGACAATGGCGGGACCAACAGATCCGTGCAGGCCGCCGTCAACCTCGGGAGCCTAGCCATCGCGCTCGGCATCCCCCTGGCGGTGCTTTTCGGCTGGCTTTATCGCGGTTCTTTGAGCGCCGCCACGCTCGAGTCAACTCCGAATCTGGTGTTGTCCCTGTATGTGTACGCGGTAGCTTCGGTGGTGGAACTCCTGTCGGAACCGGCGTTCGTCGTGATGCAGACGCGCCTTCAGTTCGGGACGCGTGCGACCGCCGAGTCTGTCGCTACCTTTGCGCGCTGCACCGTAACGCTCGGTGTCGCGGTGTGGGGTGCCCGTCGGGATCTCGAGCTCGGCGTCTTGCCCTTTGCATTGGGACAGCTGAGCTACAGCGCTGGGCTCCTTGTTGTTTACTCATGGTATGGCGCAGGCCTCGCAAAGCGGGAGGGATTCTCGCTGTTCCCTAGAGCTCTCGCCCCCCTTGCGCCAGCTACCAAGGAGAAGACCCCATCTGCGGGCCCTCCCACAACGCGCAAGGACTTCGTCCTCAACTACTTCTACCGCCCCACGCTCCAGCTCGCCTCGAGCATGGCAGCCCAGAGCATCCTCAAACACATCCTCACCCAGGGCGACACCTTCATGGTCAGCTTCTTCTCCACCGCCACCGCGCAAGGAGTCTACGCCCTAGCCAACAACTACGGCGGTCTCGTCGCGCGCCTCCTCTTCCAGCCGATCGAAGAAAGCAGCCGCAGCTACTTTAGCCGCCTCCTCGCCCCCTCCGCAGAACCAAACCCTACCTCGAAGGATTCCTCCGCCTCCGGGACGGAAAAGGCACCAGCACACGTCCTCGCCGCCCGCAAAGCAAGCTCCGATCTCCGCGCCATCCTCCGCACCTACGCCCTCCTCTCACTCATCATCGTAACCCTCGGCCCCACCGCAGCGCCCCTCCTTCTCTCCCTCGTCGCCGGCCCAGCATGGGTCAACTCCGGCGCGGGCGTCTGTCTCGCCGCGTACATGTGGTACATACCGCTGCTAGCAGTCAACGGCGTAGCCGAGGCGTTCGTTGCCTCAGTGGCGACCGAGAGTGAAGTCCACTGGCAGTCGCTGTGGATGGGGGGTTTCTCGGTGGGGTTTGCCGGGGCAGGGTTCGTCTTCCTGCGGCTGTTAGATCTGGGGGCTATTGGGCTGGTGGTGGCGAATAGCATTAATATGCTTTGTCGGATCATGTGGTGTGTGGTGTTCATCCGGGGGTACTTCGCGAGGACCAGAGTGGAGTTTGAGCTGCTTGATCTGATGCCTAACCCGTTTGGTCTGCTCGCGGCGGTTGTTTCGTCGCAGGTTGTCAGGCGGTTTGCGCAAACCGCAGGGGAAATGGCACCCGGCGCGAAACAGGCTATCGTAGAGCTTGTCAGGGTGGCGGCCGTCGCGCTGCCGTTTGTGTTCATCTTGTGAGTATCTTCCGATTCAAGGACATTGTCATTGCGCTCTACAGCATGTCGCTAACGTGGTCACAGGATGTTCTCTGAACGGCAGTTCCTCCAGAGTAGCTATCGCGCGTTGAGAGGGAAGCATCAGAAAACCTTGTAGGAAGTGAAACTGAGAAAAGCTACATCCAAAGATAAAATAGATATTTACAACGTTCAAACACCGCCGTCCAAACTCCATCCCATCCCATCTAGTCGAAGGTGATCTTGGTGCCCTTCTTGCTCATGTCAACGTCCTTGAAGAAGGTGCCGTATGAGTCGTGGGCCTTTTTCTTCACGGTCGTGCCGAACTTGAGGAGTTCCTCAGGGACGGGTTGGCCCGCACCCTTGAGGATGTTGACCAGCCTAGAAGATCACATTAGCATCGGTCAATATGTGGTTCAAGTAGTGAGACTTACGATCCAGAGTGTGCCTTGTCGTGCTCCGTGAAGAGCGTGATGGCCTTGCCCTGCTTTCCAGCACGACCGGTTCGGCCGATACGGTGGACGTAGTCCTCGATCGTCAGGGGGAACTGTGTATTGTCAGCAGATCTTGTCTCTGAACACTACCAATGTGGCCACTCACCGTCAGATTGATGACAAGCTTGACCTCCGGGATATCCAAGCCACGTGCGGCGACGTCGGTCGCGACGAGAACGCTCTTCGTGCCAGCCTTGAAGGCCGCCAAACTCCTCGTCCGCTGGTCTTGTCCCAGATCACCGTGAATACTGCACACGTTCATGCCGCGTCTCTCGAGGAAGAGCTCTACGCGAACAGCTTCTTTCTTGTACAGACAGAACACCAGGATCCTGTCGTTCTTGGCGCTGCCCTTCTGTGCCTCCTTCAGCAGCTCCAACAGACGCTGCTCTTTGCCGCGGGGGTCAACCACCTCAACCGTCTGAGCAATACGGATGTTGGCTTGCAGTTCGATTGTGCCATTACCGTTGCTGTCCTCTTCGCCGGCGCGCGTTCGGGCACCGATGGTCACCTTGATGGGGTCAATCATGTAGCCCTCTGCAAGGCCACGAACGCTGGTCGGCCATGTAGCAGTGAACATGAGCGTTTGACGCTGCTCACGCGGCGGGCAGCACCCGAGGATCTGCTTGATGTCCTCCTCGAAGCCCTTGTCGAGCATACGGTCGGCCTCGTCGAGAACGGCGAACATGACCTCGGAGAGCGATACGGTGTCGTCGGAGAGGAAATCCTTGAGACGGCCAGGCGTGGCGACAACGATGTCGGCGCCGCCGTTCTTGCGCAGGAGCGAGCGCTGGTCATCCTTGCTCGCGCCGCCGTAGATGCAGACGGATGAGAGGCCAACAAGCGCGGCGAGGTCGGCAATCGCTACGTGCGTCTGCATGGCAAGCTCGCGGGTCGGGGCGACGATAACAGCGCGGACGTGCGTGCTGCGCGCGGTGGACTTCGTCGCCTTTTGGACGGAAGAAAGTGCCTCGATACACGGCAAGGAGAACGCAAGTGTCTTGCCAGAGCCTGTCTCGGCAATGCCTATTACATCGCGACCAGAGAGGGCATAGGGCCACGAGGCGGACTGAATGGGGGTCGGCGCGGTGAAGGTTGCGAACGGCTTCTTGGAGATGAGCTTGGAGGACGGGATTTGAGAGAAGTGTGTGATGGGTCGGAAGCTGGTGGCAGGAGGCTCGGAGAGGTTGATCTCCGCCTTTTTCAGAAATTCCTCGATGTCAGATTCGGACATGGTGTCTAGCGTCGCGGCCTGCTTGTAGGAATATGTAGAACCATTTCTTTGCGCGGCGCCCTTGCTAGGCTTTGCAGCTCCATTGGAGACACCATTCTGCTCGACGGCCGCCTCTGGTGTTGTCTCATCCGCGGTCTTGGACTTCTTGAACTTCTTCTCCTTCTTTTCCTTCTTCTCTTTCTTCTCTTTCTTGTCCTTCTTTTCTTTCTTCTCCTTCTTCTCAGACACGGGCTCGGCGTCAGCCTCAACCGCAGCGTCTTCCATCACAACTTCGGGAACCTGCACTGACTCCGCGACCTGTTGCTCGGCGGGCTGCTCGACCTCCTCGACCTTCTCCTTTTTGTCCTTCTTGTCCTTCTTCTTCTTATCCTTCTTGTCCTTTCTCTTGTCGGACTTGTCGGACACAGGCTTGGGGTCGGCCACTGCGGCAGCGACTTCTGGGGTGTCCTCGATCTCGACGTCGGAGACCTGCGCCGGCTCGTCGGCCTGTTGCTCTACCTCGGTCTCGGCAGGCTTCTCGGCCTCCTCCGTGGGCTTGGCCCGGCCCTCCCTTGCCTCTCTAGCCAGCTTGTGTTGCCTCTTCAACTCGCGCTCCTCCTTCTGCCTCTTGTACTTCTCCTCCTTCTTCGGCTTCTTCTCCGGGGTTACCGCATCCTTAGCGTCGCCGTTGGTCGCAGTCTTCGGCTTCTTGCCACGCGAACCGAACGAGCTATAGTCTTCTCCATCGCCCCTAGCGCGCTTCGTTGCGGAAGGCATATTGAAGGAGCCGTACGGTAGTGCGACGGTGGTGGTGGGGTGATGCAATTGAAACTGCTTCGCAAGAGGCGGCGACCAAAATTTTGTGGTATTTTTTCCGTTTCTGCTTATCGATAAGCTCTGACCCCTGTCCGCCCACTTTGGCTGCACTTCGGTCGAGGCACGAACCACAACCCCACCTGCTGTTCCCTGTCGCCCCGCTTCCGGGTTGTTGAGTGGGCCAGGCGAGCCAGGGTCATGTCATCGCAGAACGAATCCAAAACGCCTCCTCATATTTGAGTTACAGACAATTACGTTGAAATCATTTTTCTGGGTACAGAAGGCGCCGCTGGCCTATTTTGGTGATAGGCTTCACCTTTCCGAGTACTGCTTTCGGCTGGCAGACCGGCCTAGAACCCTGCACGTGTAACCAAGAATCCTCAGAAACACCTCTTCAGCATCGCGAACATGGGACCATTCCAGAAGATGTATTTCGAATGAAGAGACTACAATTGTGACTGATATCCAAGGTTACAATACACTCCCCTGTCCGACCTCCCCGAAGGGTCCCAGCCACAGGAAGGCACAAGACCCATATAAGATGGGTGTCGCAAACGTCTGATCTATGACGCGATAGTACCCTGAGCGCCCCAAAGACGCACATGGCTCAAAGTCTTGATTCCCCAAGTCAGAAACTCACTCAAATGTCGCAGAAAGAGATGTAGTAGAAACTGGGGAAAGGCCCGGATATGAAAGAAATCGAAAGGGCGAGATCAAGATGCCTTACCTTCTGCCACTCCACACCAGTGGCCACAACTGTTGCGAACAAACGCAAGATCAGATCGAGGCCAGCTATATAGGCATTCTGAATGGAGGACTCGGAGTTAAGCCCAAGCCGGGTGGCCCGATATTGAAGACAGTGTAAACAAACGGCGACAAGAGCAAGGAGGGAGGCAACGACCCCAAATATGATACTTTGAACAGTGGTCGATTCCTGTGAGGCCCATGAGGGCCCGGGGACGCCACTCGTTTGTGAGCCAGCAGAGCTGTCGTTGGCATTGGGCGGTAGGTATCCGTCCGGGATAAACATCGCGTTTCCGTGCTCGGGCCGCGAAGGGGCAAATTAGAGATGAGCTCGGTGCGGGTCGTTGAAAAGGGGAGGGTCGCGTGTACGGAATTTCCGGGCGCTTGGTGTGAGGAAACTTGCTGGGCGGATTGCTTCATTTAAATAGGTGGGCACGCGGACCGGAAAATGAGAGAACAGACCCAGTGGGAGGCCATGGGATCGGCAGAAGCAAAAACACAGGCTGAAGAATCGAGACAACACGACTATTGAAATGCGATAATTTGCGACGGATAGAGCTCACAGGGGAGGGAGTTACGCGCGCCGGTCAGTTTTCAAGCCCAATTGCCTGCGATTCGATCGTGTACAGCCCAGTTTGGAGATGCAGCGGCGGGTGTGCTTGTTGGCTCCGGTTTTTGTGTCTTTCAAGGATGCGATTATTTGCGACGGGTAGAGCTGGCAGAGGACGTCCGGATCTTCAATGTTGGCTGTGATTTTCTATAGTGCGATTATTTGCGACGGGTAGAGCTTGCAGGCGACTAGGTGCTCGAGTCACTTTCCACTGTTGCTGTGTTTTCCGAGCGCCTCGCCACGTCATCCGTCCAGCCGCCCGTTTTAGACAAGGTGCGATAATGCGCGACGGATCATGCACCGGTGGGTGTGAGGCTGTGTAGCGAAAATGCCGGAACGGTGATGGACCTCGGGATGCTGCAGGGTCGAGTATGTCATTGAGCTGCATCGGATGTGGGATGTTCGTTGTGGACCCTTGAAGTGCGAAAGATGCGAAAAGCATGCGCGCCCTGGCCAATCCAGGCGCTCTCAGACACGAAACTGGACAGTGACCGCCATTTTGCATGCATTTCGAAGGCGGCAGTCCCGGTCCAACCAGGGCACTTTCCGGTTTTTTCAGGGCACCGACAGACCCGGCCTTATGGAATTCAAGATCCGCATTCTAGACTCAAGTCATTATAACAAGCATTGCCCCGTACGGAAATCAGCTCAAGACAAGACGTGCTGCACTGAGGAAAACAAAGTTAATTCTGTTTTAGTAGACGCACTCACGACCAATATGGGCCAGGATGATGGCAACACTCAAGCCCTTGGGCTTAAGAGGAAGCCTCGCGGGACTTTGGATAAAATGAAATGTGATCGCTGCCGCAACGACAAACAGAAGGTGCGTATTCTTAGGCCATATAAGATTATTGAATCTGACAAAACCTGCCTGGAGTGCGAGCCCCAAGCCAGACTTTGGCCTCAGAAGTGCGAACGGTGCAGCGAAAGGGGCTATGACTGCTCTCCAAGCTCTCGCAAAGAGCGTAAGCCCTCCCGGGTACCCATACCGGCCTCCGAGGCGACAACCAGTGCCCCTGGACAAGAATTGGCGGCGATACCGCCAGAATCGCTTCGTGCGGACTCCACCTGGGATTGGACTGTCACCGATTTGTACTGTTTCCACAGGAGACAGTTCTCTTTTCTAGTTTGCTAATTTTTTCATAGTTCCAGCGCGGTTAGCTTCCTGGTTACGCTTAAAAGAGTCGTCGTGAAGCTTGAAAGCTGGCGAAAAGAGTTTTCCGATATCTTCCTCGGCTTTGGTGACCGTGAAGAAGGAGAGCTTGCCCAAATGGCCCCGGCATTGCGAGACGCTGTCCACAGCCTCTCCCACACGCTCCACGGGTATGCTGCTGCGAGAACAACCGCACTGTCAAGCTGCACGGAGCAGAGCGCGAGACTTGAGGCATCGGCCTTGCGGGCGTTCGCTTATCACATCATCGAAAGACCGCATTCTGGGCCTGGCGCAGATAACTACCCTTCAACATCTTCAGTTATTCAAGTTGACGAGAGCGTCAGGAAGACATTGGACAGCATGATCTCAAACGGCGAGATAGGAGCCGCGCTGCTCTTTTATGGCGAATCCTTTGCAAACAACACGCACCCGTCTGGAGATGTGAAGAAAAATCTCTGCCAGTACTGGGCGCTATGTCACCAATTTCACACCATCGCCAGGTCGCTTTGGGATAACCGCCTCAAGTCTACGATCTCGAGCGATATACAAAGACGGGGAATCGAAATGTTCGTCAAGGTGCCTTACGTTTTCGATAATTCGCGATGGATGGCGATGCTCACGGACATGGAGGCGTATTGGCCGATCCGGGATTGCCTTGGTACTTCTGTGCTCCATGTTCTTCTCCAAGAACTCGGAAGAAAAAAGTCCCTAGAGGGCGCTCACGAATCATCCAATTTCTCAAAGAGAATCGCCTCTCATTGCCAGCGCCCAGATCAAGACCCGATGGATCGTTCAGGTCGATCCGCAATCCACATTGCCGCGCAGCACAATCTCCCGGATGTTGTCCAAGCCTTGATAGACGTTGGGATAAACGGGGACCGACGAACTCGTTCAAGGAGGACGGCCTTGCATTTTGCAGCCGCCCTGGGGCATTCCGATGTTTGTGGAGTTCTTGTACAGCACAGCAAGGATGTCAACTCCGTCGACAGGTACGCTCGAACGCCGCTTCACTATGCTTGTCGGCTAGGCCATGTTGAGGTCGTCAGGATCTTGCTCCGTCGTCGTGACATTCTTGTCAACCAAAAGGATGAAGGGGGTGACACCCCTCTCATGGCAGCTCTGAGGTCGGAGCAGCTACGGCGACCATCTGGCCAAGAAAGTCAGGACCATAGCTTTCCATGGGAAATGGGGAGCCCCTGGCGATCTCTGGCTCTCTCGACCCAAACTGGCTCGAGGACAAGTCCCTACAAGGAGTTTGTTCGCCATTTGGGTGTAGATTTCAATCTGACAAACGGTCGCAGCGAGACGGCACTTCACATCGCAGTCTTGCAGAATAACTATGAGGCGGTAGAGGAGCTTGCCTTTCGCTGCGTGGCATCCATAAACACGAAGGACATTGATGGTCGCACTGCTCTCTGTTGCGCAGCCCAGCGCGGCTTAGATGAGCGTATCGTTCAAATTCTGCTCAGTGTGGCTGGTGTTGATTCTGGCCTCCCAGACCTTCATGGGAAAACGCCGTTGGATTACGCATCGTTGCCGGGCAAAAACTTCAAAATCCACTCTCTACTGAACGCCCGAGAAAACTTTGCGGATTTCGCGGGTGCCGGTGTTACAGCGGACGCGTTTCGGGAGAATTTATTCCGAAGTTCTTTGACAACAACCGGGCCGTTCAACCAGTCATCGTTCCACAGACGCAGCAACTCATCACGCCACATACCGGAGTACCCTGCCATGGAGTACCCAGCCACGGAGTAAGATATATCTTGGCTAGGATATTGAGAAATTTTGTGGTTTTGGAAGGTTCAGAGCGGTGTCCAAGGGGGGCACCTTTCACGTCACAATTTGTTTCTAAATCCCAGTCATCTTTCAAGTGTCAGGAGTAGCACCCTTCAATAATATTAAAATCCTTAAAACAGCAGTCATAATTGCCAAACTCCTAACTGTGCTAACCTACTAACAGCAATGCCAGAATACCAAGTCTGCTGCACTCAGTACTCTGGAGGGCATACATACCGCCCGGCGCCTGTTATTCTGCCTGCCGCGCCAGGCCGTAACAGTCAAAAACTACTGTAGGCGCGAAAAAACTACTGCATGGTACCTTATGGGTGGGCCGTGAGGGCCGTGAGCGCGAGAGCCGAAGCTCCGAGGCTTAGTTTATTCCAGATTGGAAGACTCGGAACTCAAGCACGAGACTGTTTGTGTAGAGGTTAGATCCCGTCCGCACCAATTGGCTACCAAAACTGACCGCAGCACACCGGGGTCTTCGTACCTGTTGGCACAATGCCACATGCGCATTCTGTTCTGCGCATCTCAGGCAAGCACGCGCTTCGATAGTTCTTATCAGGGAGGCACGCCCACGAAGATTTCACAGGAAAAAGGAACTTGAGCATCATCTCTACCAATTGTACCACGATCTGCTCGGGGAGCCTTCCCTTCCTACTGCGTACAGCCCTCAGATCCGATGTTGCCAGCGTCGCACTGAACGAGGGGGGCTGAGCATCGGCCCCGCACCGACGAGAAGGATTCGGATTCGGCTCGTGCGGGGATGACTCCCGCGGGGTGCAACTCTCCAAAAGCATAAAAACTACTTCTAGGTAGGCCGGAATTGAAACTCAACATCAACTTCTCAACAACTCTCACCATGGCACTCAACCTCACCGAAGCGACCGTTCACAATGAAGGGTGCGACTTGCACTACTGGTACCAAGGCAGCGGGCCCCTCATCACCTTCATCCCGGGCGGCAATGGCCACGGACGACAGTTCCATCCCATAATTGCCGCCCTTTCCGATCGGTTTACCTGTGTCACTTTCGACCGCCGCCAAATGTCAGCAAGCCAAGTCGTGGTTCCCAGGAAGCTGAATCCCCCACAGCAAGCCCGCGATATCCGTGCCATCATCCAGGCCGTGGGGTTTGACAAGTCAATCCTCTTTGGCAGCAGCAGTGGCGGGATCCTTGGCTTTCAGTTCGCCCACGATTTCCCTGAAATGGTCGACCATTTGATCTCGCATGAAGCGCCCACCATCATGCTCTTGCCGGATGCCTCGAAGGTGGTTGAGTGGTTCCTCCACCTGATGAGGGTTTACGAGACACGAGGACTGGCACAAGCGGCTAGCGAGTTCGCCACGGGGTTGATCGGGTATGATGATGAGGGAGTTCCGCCGGTTGTTTCGCCTGGCCCTGAGAATCGGCGGAACTTTTGGGACAACGAGTTCCCTATTCTGTTGGGATACACACCCAATTTCTGGCGTTTGAAGGATAACAAGACGAGCATCGGGGTGATGCGCGGGGTCCGGTGCAAGGATGCTTTCTATGCGAGGACAACGGAGGAGCAGGCAAAGATCCTGGACTGTCCGAGATTTTTGGTGCCAGGTCACCACCAAGGGTTTGAGGCCGAGACAGGGGAGTTTCTTCCTCACTTATTGGAGATGCTGAACACTCTCGAGAAGAGGAGGGCGGGTGTGTTAGGGAATTGACGAGTGTCGGTTTGAGCCTCGGCCAGCAGCAGCGAATCAATTTGATAGTCCTCCAGCAAACAAATATAACTATTCCAAAGCGTTGTCTCTCTCACTGCGCTGCTGGGGCAAAGCCATGATAGGAGCCTTGCCATTTTTGTTGACCGACTTGACGAATTCTCTGGAGATCATTCGAGGCTTATCGGCCTGGTGAAGCATTTCCACAGCCAGCCGGCGGTTAAGGTCTGTGTGAGCAGCAGACCCTGGAACGAATTCAGAGATGCCTTTGTGTCCTGTCCGCAGCTGAGAATCGAGACTCTCACTGAAAAAGACCTTGAGATCTTTGTCCACAGTGTATCGAATGCGAACGTCGCGTTTGTGGAGGGGAAAGAGGCTTACCCAACTGAAGCCCAAGAGCTTCTCTCCAAGGTAGTGGATAGAGCCGGTGGCGTTTTCCTCTGGGTATCGCTTGTCACAAAGGTGCTGCTGGAGTCACTGACGGATGGCGCGACACTTACGGATTTGGAGCAATTACTGGACAGTCTGCCTGAGGATCTGTCAAGGCTGTACAACAGTCTCTGGGGGCGAGTCAAAATCCGGTACAATCATGATGGGTCTAGTCTCCTTCTCTTGTTTCGAGCCTACAGCAGCTCTCCAATCTTAGACATGAAGGGTATGAAGGTGAACCCACCAGCAGGAATGGAGTCAGAGTTGCTATGGCTAGCTGATGGTCGCCGGTTGGGGCAGCCCGAGCGCATGTAGCAAATATGGAGGAGAAGACTTCATAGCCGCACCATGGGGCTGCTTGAAATGGCTCAGACAGGACAGGTCAACTACCTCCATCGGACGACGAAGGAGTGGCTCGACACACGCTGGACCGAAATGGAATCGACAGCTCTCGCTCGCTTCGACCCCCACCTTGGCCTGCGGCGGGCCATTTCACAGATAGCATCGGCTAGCGGGTCGAACCCGGTACGCAACAAGTTTAAGAGACAGCCTATCGTAGCGTGGAAACTATACTGCAACGTATGGGGATGGATCCTCGAAGCCTTCTACCACGCAGGCAAGGTCGTGTACGACCCTCATCATCGCGTCGTTGATGCCCTCGACCGTATCGAGGCTTCGTTCCGAACCTTTCGCTTTCTCACGACTACCGTGTTATCGGTTCCTCCTCACTGGACACAAGTCGGGAGAGGCCCAACGGTGCCGCAGTTCGGATTCGTCGGCCTCACGGCTGAATTCGGGGTTGTGTCCTACATCCGCGAGAAGATCGCCGCTGAATCGGACTACCTCTCGATCGAAGGCGCCGATGAGGATCTCATATCCTGTCTGCTCCTTGGGCCTACTGGGCGCGGATTATCAAGGCTCGAATACAAGCCCCTGAGCAACACGCCAATACGAAGTCGACTCCCGTGCATCCAAGAGTTTGTATTTGATCACATGGCCTTTAACCACGCGGACCGGTTCCGCCTCGCGAAGGAAATTGTCGATATTTTGGGCAGCAGGAGGAACACGAGGGAGAAGGAAATCCCGCTTGCGGTTCGAAATAAGTTGTTGCCCCTGGCCGAGAGAATTGCGGGGCGAAACGAGCGTGGGTGGTCACATAAGGAGCTCGGCCAAACGCCCATCGTAACAACGGTGCCTGGGGCCGACGAGACTATTCCGTATGGCCGCGCCGTGCTCCAGTTGCTGGAGAACTACGGTATTGGGCAGAAGAGCGGTATCCAGGAGTTGTTCAAAGAGTGGCTGGAAGGAAAACGCTAGAAAGTGCATCCACAACACATAATTGGCAATTATCGATTATCATGGGCGACATCTAACTCACTCTGACAACTAATTTAAGGTGTTATTTTAGAGACCGTGTCCCCTTGCACTCTGTATCCCGTTGGTCGACCTAGTTACCTCCAAACTCAATATCAGCCAGCACACAGCATTAGTTTCCTCCACCACATATTACCATGAATTATCTCCAGCTCCACTTCAACCTGCTCAACTCTCTCTACTCCTCGGCCCTCTTCTCTTCAGTCCCCTTTTCTGCCAGCATCTACCACGACGGAATCGCCATGGCCACAACACCAGCAGCAACTAGCGCAGCCCGGCCAGCACCCGGTACCATCCCAGGGACAGCAGCCCCAGTTTGAACCGGCTGTACCAAAACCTATTCGCCACCACCATTGTCAGCCAATCTCATCTCCGCATCACCACAAAAAAGAAGCAAACGTACCTTGTCCACCACATGCGCAACCCCATTAGTTAGAATCAAGTTCGACTGGACAATCTTGGCACCGCCAACAAAGTAATCCCCGTTCCTCACGCTGATCGTCACCGATCCGCCACCCTCGGTCTTCAACACCTGTCCGTCCTTCAGCTCAGGGAGGTATCCAACTGACTGCGAGAGACTGGATACAACCTCATGCCCCGCAATGAGTGCGGCGGCCTGGTTGGGCTGGACGGTGCCTGCGGTGCGAATAGCATCGTCTGTGGGGATGAAGACGGTAATGCGCGGGGTGAAATCAATCGCCTGTGCCTGGCGCGCAGTGAGGTTGCTCTTGCCGAGGTTGGATAGCAACGAAGCAAAGATTGATGTGCTGGGGTTGGATAGTAGGGTTTGGGACAGGAGCTGAGGGGGGGTGAGGAGGCCGTCGGTCACTTGGATGAGGCCACCTGAATACGCGATGTCGGTGGTCTTGAGGGAGACCTCATCGCCGAGGCCAGAGGCAATCTTCACTGAGCCGGTGGAGTCGGTCTCGGAGACGACGACTTGGGCGCTGCCGAGGAGATTGGCTGAGTTGTCGTTGGTCTCGACGACGGTGCCGGGGATGACGCGCAGCGCGGAGAGGTCAGTTAGAGCCGTCTCGGCGGAGAGATCGGCTTGTTGTTGCTGTTCGGGGGTGAGCTCGCGGCGGCGAAGGCGGCGGAGAGCGGTGGAGTTTGAGTCGAAGGAGACATCGTCAGGTGCAAAAACAGTGCGGACGCGCGGGGAGTTGTACAGAGCCCAGGTGTCGTCGTCGGACTTGATGAAGTTGAGGAACTTGACGCACCCGGCGTTTATGAGGGCATCTTCGAGCGACGGGAGGGTTGGTGTCGGATGCGGTTTGTATGACTTGGTGTACGTGTGGGGAGCATATGTCTTTGTTTCCTTCCACTCCTTGGTGTACTCCTTGGTGTGCTCTTTGGTGTACTCCGGGATATGCTCCTTGGTGTACTCTGGGGTGTACCCCTTTGTGTAGTGGTAACTGATGACTGGCGGAGGGGCCGGTGCGGGAGCAGTGTACGCCGGCTCGTGATGCTTGGTCTTAACGACCGACGGCGGTACAGGTGCGTAAGTGGTAGCCCAAGGGCCAGCACCTGGGTGGCCGTGGCCGCCGGTGTCGGCAGCGACGGTGGAAGCAATCACCTCCAGAAGAAGGGCAAGCACCAATGGTCGAGGCCACATGCTGGGCTACTGGACGCTAGATCTCGGGAATTTGGGATGGATGGTGGGCCGCAACGGGGACTGGGTGCACTCTGAGCTATCTGACTTCAGATGGCGCAGTCAAGAAAACGATTGACAGATGCCGCTAGAAAGGTACCTGAGGTCACCAGCATGGACGGAAGCTCACTCCCCTTAAATAAGTGCCGCCCAGCTCAAGGATTCCTGTGCACTCGGGATTTTCCCAAACTTGAGCCCCGACGAGCGCCCAAAGGCCAGGGCAGAGCTTCGCCCGAACGCTGTCGAGCTCAGCTTCTGCTTGTTTGGAGGAAATCACGTCACATCGATGCGGGCCCCGGCACAAACAAACCGAACCCTGCTCCGCGGTCCAATCCCCGCCACGGAAGGAGCTATGGACCCGACCCAGCTGCGGCATCGGCCGCGCCAAGAGCCACCAAGCCGTGCAGGCCGCGCGGTGGGTCCAGCATTCCGCTGCATACGCTGTGCTGCCTTCTCTGTCGAGCTGCTTTTGGGCTGCCCGCCCGCCTGTCTTTCCCCAATGCAGCCACAGCCTTGCGTGATTTGCGCAGCTCCCGTCACACAGCATCTGGCACCTTTTCGCCCCCGCAGACGCTCTGCTGCGCTGCGGTGGCTCCAGATGAGGGGGTGAGCAGCCCGCCTGCAGGTCGAACCAACCACTCGGCGCCCTTTCAGCCCACCGCCTTGATCGAGTCGAGAGTCGACATATCATGCGCGCCCACCTCCCACTTCTTCTCCCTGCTTCCTGCTTGGCTGCTGTTCCGTGAATCAAAGTGCACTTTCGGCCAGCTTCCCCTCCCGCGGTCTGCGAGGTGCTGATGTGGACTCGGTCGAGACCAACCGCGCGAGCGGGGTCTGCAGCGTCTCTAGCCGAAATACTACCCAAGAGTCTCGGGAGGCTGGCGTTTGGTTGTGCTGAAAAAAACTGACAATAATGGTGTGCGACGATCGAGGGGTCCGGACTCCGAAAGGCCTTCAGTCAGCGCCTGGATTCGTCGACGGCCAGCTCGGGTGCAGTCACGGGGCCGGGCGGAACCGATGAGGCTCCTGCTGCTCACCGACTGAGGGCATTTTTCAATAGATGCCATGGCGCACTTAAGCATTCCCAATCTCGCGAACTTTGGACCAAGCAGACGAGAGCCCCGCTTGCTCTGCTAGCTAGCTTGATCCTTTGCCAACGCAGGCGCAGCGCCGAGTCTGAGACATACACCTCCTAGGCTCGATCGCCCTAACGTCGTTGCTTTAGTGCTTCCTCCCAAGCCATGGGCATCTCCACAGCGCCGCAGCTGCGGCAGACCTACCTGATATGGAAGCGCTTCGAAATGCCCATTGAAGGCGGCACCCGAGATGCTATCGCTGTCAAGAGCTATGTCGCCAACCAACTCAACTCGGCTTACACGCTTATGATCACCTCGATGGTGATGAACCTCTGGTGTATTCTGTTCGCCCTCGCTTTCTACTACATGCTCCAGCGCGACAGACACCACCACATCTCGACATCCCTGTGGAACAAGCGAGCTTCCCTGACCGACTCCCTGTTCGAAGTCCTCCAACCCAGTACCAAGGGCCACTGGAGACAGTGGTGGGTCTACCCAGTGCTGTTCGTCATCCTCTTCTGCTGGATTGCCCAAAATGTTCTGTCTATCATCGTCCCGCCGTACATCATCATTGGCAATGCAGCCCCTGTCAACCCCGCTGCCGTCCTCGCGCCGCGAAATAGCGGGTTACCTCCGGCAGAGCTGGCGCGGGTCTCGGCGTCCGAAGCGCCGATGGCTCTCCGTGCCGCCGGTAGCGCGCAAGTGGCATCGACAAACACACAATCCAAGGTCTTCGTCGGCGCAACAACACTCGGCACGAATAGCGATGGCGAAACCATCAGCAGAGTCGACTACCGTTACACGGTCAGCGGTGCCGATATGGGCCTTCAGCAATACCCGACACTGCTCCTGGAGGTCGCCGGCGCCTGCACGACCGAGTACGGCTGGCTCCTGAACTCGACCAGGTCGGCCGGTTACACAAACGATACCTATGCCCGCTTCGGCGACCCACGCCTCGGCGTGACGTCTCTGAGCCCCTTCGACGGCCCCGCCCCCGTTGCTCTGCTCTATAACGGACCAAAGCCTAACGGTCCTCCGGGGAACATGACATGGGCCGCGTTCATTTCTTCGGTCGACCGCCTGAGCTATACCACCGGGTCCGACCCGATATATCGCACAGCCGATGTTGCTGGTCTCGGCGGCACACGACATGCCGTTCGGCCACGTCGCCCTGCCCTTTCATGCTGGCAAACTGATACATGGTGGTATGAAGGCCGGAGTAGCACCATCCTTGGGCTGAACAGCACAGCTCTCCCTGGACTCGATCTATCTCCGGGCCTACAGCTCATTCTCGTTAGATATCTTGGCACACCTCGCATCGTTAGCATTGGCAGACTGTTGGGTCTCTCCGCCCTGGTATCGAGCACTACATCAATTGGCAACATCTTCGACGCCGAGTCTAGCAGTGCCTTGTCTGACCTGCGTCGGTTGGTTCTCTCGGCCTACATCGCCACGACGAATACTCTCACTGATCTAACACTGTACCCGGAAGATGCGCCGGGTCGTGATAATGGTACGGCAAACCTCGCCATTGACGAGAGCGGGAATATCAAGCCTGGCGTGGCCGACTTTGTGGTCTGGAGCCCTGACATCACGACACTGTCCGTCAAGGCGATCATCATCATCCCGGTGCTTTCGCTGGTGTTTTGGATCCTTGCTCTGAGTCTACTTCGCTGGTCGCCACTGAGGAGTGTGAATGCGCTTGATGCAACCGTCTTGCACAAAACGCTCGTGGATGAACATGGCGCGCAACCAAACAAAAGGGGGACGTGGGAAGGTATGTATTCTTTTCAATGCAAAATGATAGTGGCGGCTAACGTTTTGCCAGTGAATCGGGCACCAAAGGATGAGGAGGCCCGAGGGCTAAGCCCGGATGGAAGCACATCTATGGTGAAGCAGGTGGCCACGAATGAAGTCCGGGAGACTCCGAAGGATGAGATCTGACTGTTTGTGCGACGAATCTGGGCACACGAAATTTCCTTGTTTGCATCTTCAGCACGTGACGTTGCTCACCCTGGCTCATCCCCTGCTCAGGATTTGCTCAGGATGGCTCACCTTTGCTCAACCTAGTTACCATTTTCAGCAGGCTGCGCCGCAGCATGCTAAATCGTTTCAACTCCAACTGAGGGAGCTCAGAACTGGCCTCATATACAAAGATGGCTAAAATATGTCCCATTTTTGACGTTAGCAGTCTTGACTTTCCTCTAGTGTATTCGTATTGACGCATATTATAAGCGAGCGACGCATATAAGCGTGTAACAGGAGTTAGGGGCTGACACATGGTCGGTACGCATCTGGCGCGCCGTAGGTGCGCAGATACCGCAACCGACGGATCCGTCGATCCCCTTTGTGGGATCAGACGTCAGGATAAGCACTAAACCACTTTCGCATGCAGAAGTGATGGTGCTCTATAGGGAGGCGACGGGCCTTCCCCTGGTCAGTGGGGGGCCACGTTACAACTGATCTTCTTACACAACCGTACATTGGAATCCCCCCCCCCCATCTTAATTGCGACTACTCCTTAATCAACCCCCAAGATAGTCTTGTAACAAGAACCATAGCCTGAAGCACGATGAGAGATTGCATCATGCTTCCCACAAAGGCAAAAACAGCACTATACTCCGTAGGCAACATACAGTAGAGAATGGGCGCAGCAGCCGCAAGGATCACTCCGCTTCAGAGGAACCACCAGCTCCATAGACGTGACTGCAACCTCATATTAGGGTCGCGAGCAAGGGAAAAGAGGACCAGAACCATGCCAGAAATCTGCATCAGGGAAGATTGAAGCAGAAACCAAAAGTCGGCGTCTTGTGTGGTGCCGGCCTCGTGAGGCGACGCTTCCCATCCCTTGGCTGTTAGTCCTGCTGCTGTGATGACCAGGATGGCCATGACTGCGAATGTTGTTGGATTGTACTGAATACGTGCTGTCAGCTCGACATAATCATCGAATACTCTGCAGGGGTCAAGACGAACCTTGGTCATGGTCTCGGCTTGCTCTTGTTGAGGTTGAGGTTGAGCGGGTTGCGAACCGACTGTCGACTTGAGTGTAGAGGTTTCCGGGCGTCGATTAGAAAGTGTGCCGGCCGTTAAGTTCCTGCCAGTATCAACTGAACTCGAAAAGGACATCTTTGCCACCCTGTTCTGTCGAATAATGGCTTTGATACGATCGATAACTCCCACATCCAAAGGTAGATCTCGCTTAGCAATCTCAACCACAGCATGCCTGCGCAATCAATCCTGCCAGTCAGCCAGTGTCCGTATGCGACGGAAGTAAGGAAGAGGTGCTTGCATGGTATCATTGAACTCGGTTGAGAACTGCAGCCGAGGCCCTGCATCAGGCCCCGAAATGCCCCGATGGAGTGTATTGAGCGGATCATCTGTGAGACCGAGCCTTCGGGTGTATGCATTCCAAGCGGCGGCTCCCAGGACCCTCAGTACATTCACTGCTTTGTGCCAGGCATGGGTACCAACCCTTTCTGCGCCAGCAAGCCAGCCGTGACACCTAATTGCATTTTTCTGTCGGTTGTTTAAAGTAGTAAAGTTTGTACTGATGGAAAAGTATTTTTCGGAGTACGAGCTGCATCTTGGGCAGCGCTCAAGTCTCTCCGCTTAACACAAGTCTGCCAGCTGTGACAACTGGCACAGTTTCACGGGCAGGGCAGACAGAATTCGTATTATGATTGACTGGGTGGCAGAGGTCGGATTTCGGGACCCTATTGCTCAGATATCTGGTGTGCCAAGTGCTACAACTTTCAGCGGCTTCTAAGCCCACTGTAACGACCTCCCTAGTCTCGCTAAGCACCCATCTATCCACTGTTATGTGCTTATTTACAGCGATGGCTCTGGAATCTTCTGTCTCCCTCCGATCGGAGCAACGCGGCCATGTACATAAAGAGAGGCCCTCTCACAAGGCCTCTCCTCTTCTTCTTCTTTCTCCTCATGTTCTGCGCATTCGTAGAGTAGGCTATTGTCGAACTGCAGCGGCAGTTCGTGGCGCTCAGGCGCGCAGGCGCCTTTGGTCATGTGCTCTCCTCACACACAGGGAACTATCTTTTGTATTTAGTCGGGGAGCTTCGCTCCCCCCCTTTCTACCTAATCAAGTCACTTTGCAACTGCACTTCCGCTGCTCCGATGAGCTCCGTACCCTCAGTGAAACGTTCCACAGCTATGTACTATACCGCAGATTGAACTAGGATGTCATGCACTGCCCCACACCATGTACCAGTATATGCCCGTGGTCCTAATTTTGGATCGCTTGCCAGAATCTCGGCTTTCATTGGCCTTCAATATACAAATACGTAAGGTTCTGTAATTTACACCTGGAGCTCACCATACAACATCTTAGCCTTTGGCGCTAGCAAGTATATCAATGTGCTTCTCAGGAATATGAAGGACTCCGGGTCCTGTTTAACGGTGGCAAAGGTGATTTCTCCTTGTGTGAAATTTGCCCGGGGATGCTGCTCCATTTTATCGACTGTGGCGATCGACACTTGCAAGGGTTAATCTCTTCTCAACCTCTCACTGCAAAGTCTCAATTTTCTTTCTATATGGGTTCAACAGACGCATAGCCTCTTGTTGTTGAATTCAACGTGGTCACCAGAAACGCAGTAATTGGAAGCCGTGAAGAGTGTTGTATTGGAGAGAAGCTCGCAGAGCAATTGTGAGCACGTAAAGCGCGGGCCAGCCGCGCTACCGCTGCTTACCTAAACAGTCGGTTGAATTTGACACTTGTAGAACAGCTGCGAGGTCGCTTTGGGAAGACAACTCTTCGCGGCTGGCAATTAGGTCAGTCCTTGTCGGAGGATGGGCAGAATCTGTTGCAAAGCCACACAGCTGTTGGCAGCTGGAACAGAGCAATTGGCTGGAAATTATGGGGCCATGGGACAGGTTATCAGGGTCAATTGCAACCCCCAGTGGGCAGGTCCCCCACCTTCTCCGCAATTAGAATACACCGAAGTTAAGGTCCAAGAAGAAACCGTGCCATGCAACAGAATGCAACAAAGTCAAACTGGACATGAGGGTCGAACACGCGGAGTCTGCGGAGTTGTTTATCCCAAATGTGAACCGTGACGACAAGAACGAGGCTTCTGCCATGTGATTCCCGGCACAGTCTTTCCTAATGGAGAAAAGAAAATCTGACAAATTATGTTCTTGCAGGACCGGTCTTGTTCTGCGCCGGCGCCCAATCACGGAGCGTACAAAAAGCCATAGCGGGGCGGTCGGACGAACTCTTTCACCTTGTCAGGATTCGGGTCGGACGAATCCAATGTCATCAACCGCGGCCAACAACTTCAACAGTGTAATTCGGCGACATCTGTCTTGTTTTCATCCATTCATCAAGGGCTGTGATGGAGACACGGTCGTTGTATTGCTCCGCGACGACAAGCATCGTCATGCAAACATGGATGAATTGTGAAGTTAAAAAGGTATTTACTTCCGCAGTAAAGCGACATCTGACAGCTCATCAACACCCGCCCTCGCAACAACAACCACAACCACCACAGCACCACACTTCACCATCATCATGTCCACCACGAAGACCACCTCAAAAACCCTCCTCTTCCTCGGTCCCACAGGCGGAATCGGCCTCCGCGTCCTCCGCCACTCCCTACACCAGCACACCTGCATCTGCCTGGTCCGAAACCCCTCCAAACTCCTCTCCCTCCTCTACCCCTCCACCCCCAATTCCACCCCCCCGCCAAACCTCACCATCCTCCGGGGAAACGCCCACTCCATCCCCGACCTCCTCACCGCCCTCACCAGCCCCAATCCCTCCCGACTCCCAGACTACATCATCTCCTCCATCGGCGGCGCCTTCACCTGGTCCCGCCTATCTCTTGACGACCCGCACGTCTGCGAAAAAGGCATGACCGCCCTCCTCTCCGCCCTGTCCCAGGCCCGCGAAAAGGGGATCAGCGGACGACCGCATATTGTCGCTGTTAGTACGATTGGATTGTCAAAGCTGTACAGGGATATACCGATCGCGATGGTGCCGTTGTATAATACCGTGTTGAGGGTGCCGTATGTGGATAAGGGGGAGATGGAGAGGATTTTGGTGGCAAGTGCGGAGAGGTGGACGGTTGTTAGGCCGAGTTTGATGGTTGATGCGGCTGAGGGGGAGGCGAAGAAGAAGGTTAGGGTTGGGGTGGAGGATCCGGTTGGGGGACGGGTAGAGAGACGGGAGGTGGGGTATACGATTAGTAGGGAGGATGTTGCTGGGTGGATTTATGGGGAGGTTGTGGTGGGGGAGGGGTGGGAAGGGAGGGCTGTTAGTTTGACTTGGTAGGAAGGCGTTCTGGAAGGGTTGTTTGTTTTCAGGGGTGGAATGGGGGGTTCGGTTTAGTTGGACGCTTTTAATATCTCAGGACAATACCCTTAGACGGAACTATCTCGGCATTGGTGAGTGGTATTAGTGATGACCGTTGACCACATTAAAAGCTAGGACATTTGGTGCCGGCGGCGTGTGGTAATTATTAGACCAGACCAAGCAAAGCTGAAACTTGAATATCGCTAATAAAACCCAAGTATATGAAAACACATGATACAAATGATTTGGGAGTATCGATGTTGCAATCGATTTTTAAGGCAGGCGAGCGTGTAGAGGCTCAATTTGCACAGTCTATTTCTTGGCGACCCACGAGGGTAATGTCACCAACTCAGGTTGGATTTGAATCGAATTGAGTGAGAAGTATAGGCAGAGTAGATGTGGTCTGATACAATCTGACAGGCACGGGGGAGAGAATCCCACACTATGTATTATTAGTATATGACAAACGGTCCTGAATCTGGGCCATACTCTCCAGCTTGCCAGAATTTGGGCTAGCTCAGGGAAGAATCAGGGAAAGCTCAGGACAAATCAGCCACAGCTCACCCCAGCTCACGGCTGCAAACGAAAAGGGGAATTTTCTGTGCCCAGATTCGTCGCAGATTACCAGGCTGTTATTTGCAGGAAATGTTCGCCTCACATTATTCTCTGCTCATTTAAATCACCAAGGCAGCATCGATTACGCAATCGACAAGTACCGAGGGACGCGTTGGACTGCTTACTTGGAACACAATAAATACCTATACCCATAACTATTTTTGAAGATTGTAATATGCTCTGCAGATGTTTGTATGCAGCGGGGTACGCCAAACAATCGGTGTCTTTATATTCTATAAGTTAGGTTAGTAATTTGAACCTGATTTCTATGTGTTATGTTTTCCGTTCATATCTAGCTAGTCACTCACGTGGTACATCCGTGAGAGATCACCTCTGCAATGGCCGCCAAGAGATTTCTCATCGCCCTTGTGTAAGTTGTGTGCACCTGGTACGAGTGAGTAGCAACGCAAATCGCGGAATGCAAACATCATGCTGACAGTTCCCAGACACGGCGGCTGTACCGGTCAAAAGTACAAGAAAGGCGAGGACAAGAAACTCCACGACGGCAACGGAAAGTTCAACGATTTCATCAGCAGTGTCATTTGCGCTCCGAAGTGAGACTGTGAGATCAAAAACAGGAGATGATAGTGAGCAAGGGAGTGGTTGTTGGTAATGTAAGCCGAGGGGGAGAATGGAGCTGTGTCATAGGAAAGTCGAATCAAGAGAATGTTCCCATTTCCAACCTCCAGCCTCAAGCATCCAATGTGAAAATGACTCGAGTTCCTTCAAACACCCAAATCACAACTCATCAGGCTCGCGGAACTTCTCAGAGTCTGCCGCACTCCCCTCAAGTGAGATGACTCGGGATTCCCATTCGTCCCGAGGACACCTCCTCTCCCACCAATCCGTCATAGGGCGGTCCGACACATCGCAGCCAATGCAGCCGTATTCTGACCAACACTCGTTCAGCCCCAGGGTACCACCCCTTTCACATCTCATCCCCCCTTTGACTCCCTCAGGGACACAGTCCGCCCACACCTTCCGTCCCTGCATCCAGTCAAGAGGGCATCTCGGTCTATCCGACGGACGAATCCAGTCCTCGGATCGAAACACCACACTCTTAAGCTTCGTTCCAACTTTCATACGAACCAAAGCCTCGGCCATCTCCAGTGCACTTGTCTTATTGAGCATCGGCTTCATGTACTGCTCCGGCCCACCACAGCTTTGTATGGTGGTCCTCGCGCCAGGCGAGATCAGTCCCGTTGGGTGAGGTTCTGTGTCGGCCGAGATTCAGCGTTAGGTGCGTTAGGCCAGGGGCGAGGGTGGATAGTTGGCGGACTCTGTCGTTGGAAAGGGTGAGGGCGGACGTAGTTGTCGACTCATCGTTTCGGATGTCGAGCTTGAGGAGTGACTCGCCGTGATGCCGAAAGACGGCGTCGGGTGGGTCGTGGCGGGTACTGAAAAAGAAGGGGAATAGCCCGCCATGCATATTACGCTAGGTGAGATGTTCGAGGGAGTTTGGGGGGAGGGCAAGGATGAAATCGCGCGCTTGGAAACCCTCCACGACCAGTGTGTGGAGCTTTGGAAGCTTGGTGGGGAGGAGTCCGTCCCGACTGAAGGACAGAGCAATGGTTGAGTTCAAGTGCAGAGTGTGGATGCTGGAAAAATCCATGGCATCGAGCCATAGTTCGAAGATCGCTTTGTCTTTCAGGGGCGAAATCAGCGAATTAGCCCACAGTCTCCAGCTTCCTGGAAAGAACGAGCTCGCAGGAAAGAACCACGCGACATTGTCCCAGGCTCTCTGGAGAGAGTCAGGCCCGTGTGTCCGCCACATATCCTCCGAGCCATATCCATCAACAGAGAGTATTTAGGGGACCGAAAGGTAGCGTTCACCGCCTCCGGGGTTGAAGGGGAGGCTAAATCTATCCGGGCGGGCAGAGTAAGCTCTTGACCTGACCCGTAGAAAGACACTGTGGATTGTGTCGCACTCGATCAGCGCCTTGTGAACATTCTTCATGGAGCCGAAGTTGCCGGCTGGATCGCCGCAGATGCCATCCTCAGAACGTAGAGAGGTGGTGATGCCGTGAATCTCGGTGGGACACGCGTCGCCAGGCTGCCAAAATCTCGAGGACCGCTGTCTCTCGTCCCAGGTCCGGATGGCCCAAGTATGGATAACATCAACTTGGGATTGAACATCATGAAAGAGACGTCTGGTCGCAGGACGGACGTAGAGGAGCAGGATCGCGGTACAGACGACAACCAGCGACGTTCGCCAAGCCATATTTCGGCCCGTCCTGTTGGTGGTTGTCGGTTTCGGTGTTTCTCACGGCGAAGGGGGCTCAGCTGCGCCTCAATGGCACTTCAACTGATAACGCGAGGAATGAACAAGATGAGCATTACAAGGGCAACGGCAACGAGTTTCCAACATGAAGGCATGGCCAGGCTGGCTGTCTTAGGCGAAGCGTGCTGCAATCAACGGGAATCAAAACCTATTGAAATGGCCGTCAAACCGGCGATGCAAAGGATGCAACGTGTTCTTAGTCACCATGGAAAGGTGGTGTGGTCGCCATCGGTGACTGGATCCTTCATGCAGAGCCAATTGGATGGCAGCTTTGTGACTGGCCATCTGCACATTGATACGGAAGGCACCAGCCCGGCACAGCGCCGAACTGCACGGACGAACCCCCTTATGGATTCCGAACAGCAAAGGCCATCTGAGCGTCCACCTGGTACCTGACAGAGTTTTGCTGCGCTCCCCTGTTCGGCAATCACCTCTCTCTCTCTCTCTCTCTCTCTCTCTCTCTCTCTCTCTCTCTCTCTCTCGCGCCCTCGCAACTCAGACTTCACTGTGGAGGAGGCATCATTGGCCAGCGACGGGCCACTTTCCACGGCTGCGGTTGGTCTGAAGTGAATGCGGAGTCGGCCCCAGCCGAGGTTTAGGCGAACCTAACCGCCTGCCGTTGGGGTTGCGTCTCCAGGCCGAAACAACAACCACCAAAACATGTAACCAGACCATCTACTAGCGGGCGGCGCCCCGTCTCAACGTAACCATGCGACTGCTGAAAACTAGCAACCTCGAATTCGAGGAGTTTGCAAGCGACGATAACCTGCCGCCCTACGCAATTTTGTCGCACACATGGGGACACGACGAAGTCAGCTTCGCCGACCATGTCAATAGGAACGCGCATCAAGACGCCGCCCGCCGCCAGCCCCCCAAAGCCGGCTATGACAAGATTGACGGCTGTTGCAAACTGGCCGAGTCGGAAGGCTTCTATTACGTGTGGATAGACACCTGCTGCATCGACAAGTCGTCCAGTGCCGAGCTATCGGAGGCCATCAATTCCATGTTCCAATGGTATCGAAATGCCGCAATTTGCTACGCCTATTTGAGCGATGTCGATATCCTGGAGCCCCCCAGTGGCGAGATGGAAGCCTTCTCGTCAAGCCGCTGGTTCACGAGGGGTTGGACGTTGCAAGAGCTCCTTGCCCCGGCCGAGCTCGTTTTTCTGACGTCCAACTGGGCCGAAATTGGCACCAAAACTTCCCTCGCCACGGCAGTTTCGAGGATTACACGAATCAACACTAAAGTTCTCCGAGAAGGCAACTGGGCTGGATACAGCGTCGGCCAGAAGATGTCATGGGCTGCCGGCCGCCAAACCACTAGGCTTGAGGACGAAGCATATTGTCTAATGGGCTTATTTGATGTTAATATGCCGCTCTTGTATGGCGAGGGGAGAAAGGCATTCTTGCGTTTGCAGCAGGAAATCTTCAGGGTCTCCGAAGACCAGTCCATCTTCTCCTGGTCCTTCCATCACCACGACAAGGAGATGCCACTCCGGACGTCGGGCTTGATGGCGCCGTCGCCGGACTTCTTCCGGGATGCATCGCGCGTACATCTCTTGGACGCCGACGAGAACAACGAAAATATTTTTGAAGTTGTAAACCAGCTTGTCCGGATGAGTGTGCCAGTCATCGACAATGTCAGGGGTCTGAAACTTCAGCCAGAAAAAAGCCAACCGCCAACTCACCAGATCGTCGATATGTTGTCCGGGGATGTTGACTTGACCGCTATGGCAGGTCCGCGCCATCCAAATATCGACCTGCCGCTGGATACTCGGGACCAACCGGTCATTTTACCAGCCAAAGCGTTGCTGGTTCAGTCAGAGGTCGCCATCCAGGTCGAGGACTATGACACAATGATTCTGACTCACCATTTGGTGTCCGAGGACAAGGACAAAACCCGGCCCATCGAGTTTCCCTCAGATACTGCTGCCCCTGCAGGCCCCATCGCGCTGGCGATCTGGTGTCATTACATTTACGAGCCAGTCATGATTGTCCCCCTCCGATGCCAAATCGATGGGAATCAGCTGGGCATACTCCTCTCTCGTGGATCTATCGAGAACCGAGGCAGCCGAGCGAAAGCACTCCTGCGCCTTCATAGGCCGTCTCTCGTCACCCTCAACCACATTTCAGCCCCGTTGCTATGGATACCAGTCACCAAATACGCCGCTATCTCGAATCATACCAGCAACAGTGGAAGTTCTAACCGGCCTGTTCAGTCCCTGCGCTGGCCCGAAATCCGTGTCAGCGGGCTCTCCTCCAGCGACTACATCATTGACACCGACTACATGATGGGCTGGAGTTTTGACGAATCCCGCTCAGTGTTCACCCCAGGGCCTAGCGCTCACTGGCAGGGCAAGGCACTCAATCCGTTCATCCTCGCCGCTCACAAAACCCGCAGAGACGCAGCACATCCAGTGTTCGCCTTCAACATCATCGAGTACGACGATGATCAGCTCATCTGCCATGTAGAAGTGTATAGCGATGATATGCGCCGCATTCTTGAGTACGACAGATACTCTTTCGACCTGGGGCAGATGCGGCGTGCTCAGGTGTCGCTCGGCAATGGCAGCGGTGTCATCGCAGTCTACCGGGAAGCGACATCCGGGGCATTTGTCAGCCTTTCTATTGGGCCGCTGGCTAAGAACCGTTTTCTCGTCGAGACGGTGGGCAGTCGTAGTACGGTGGGTGCGTGGCTGGAGAGGAGGTAGACACGTATTCACGTTTCCCATAGGAGGTAGGTCGTTACCTGATCTTCACATTTACAATGCATTCTCCGCGATAAACATCTCAATTGTGATCCCACTATATATGAAAGTTGTCACTGAATAGGATGAGCCGCCCAACGATGCCCTCACAGCATCGAATACATGGAAACGGCCAATACCCGGCTCTCAATTTGCCTTATCCGATACAGAAGATAAGCCGGAAACTTCGAGATCAACTACCAAATAACAGCAGCCCAGACAGCCAAACTAACCCAGATTCCGCTTTTTCATCTATACTCCAATGCCAGTACTCAAAGCTGCTTCAACGTGATGATTTGAAGGAACGCCTCAACATAACCCCGGTTCTCGACCACGCATTCGACACCCGGAGGAATCGTGAACACACTCCACGTGACGATCTGAAACTCTGAGCCAGTATCAGGAGTTTTTACCCTGAGCTCGCCGCATACGACTGTACAGGCAAGCTTTTCTGTCGAATCTGCACTGAGAAGGCACGTTGTGTTGCACGGGATAGTGTAGATGATCGCTGAGACGTCGTCGTCGGACAGCTTGATGGACTTGTTGATGTTGACTCCAAGGTGTTTAATGGTGGCTGCTGCGCCTATGCCTCCGGGGGCAGCGATATGGTCTGTGCCTAACTCAGAGGGCGCGCTCGCGCCCGCTGCTAGGTACTTTTCGCCCTGTAGCTCAGAGCTGAACGAGTCGTGCTGTTGCTGTAGGCTCGCGACCGCCGATCTGATGCCGTCGGGAATTCTCAACGTCAAAATCCGCCGTTTGGGCTCTTGGTCCTCTTCATCGCTTGTACCTTCGACGTCCGGTGCCCGACTGTTGCCATAGTCGCTATCGTCGTCCAAGTCTGGAACGACCACATCAATAGCGTCGAGGACCATGTCTTGAGAAGAGACTTCAGCTCTCTGGCCAGAAGAAGGAGCCCCACGGGTTGAGGGAAAGCCGCTTTCAGAACCGCGGCGGCGGCGCTTTGACCGGCGTCGGTGGAAAAGACCATCCTCACCAACATTGCCTTCGTTCTCGCCATCATCCTCGGCCTGGTTTCCGCCATCATTATCGGGCATCGGAACAACCCTATCTCCAGGTGCCGGGCGTGCACCAAATTTCTTTCCCGAGTCCCACACGGCAACGCCATCCTTTCCTGGGGAGCTAATCAGACTGCAAAGGCGAATACCAGCGGCATGGCGCAGGAGGCAGGTGGCGCACGAAGAAGTATGCCGGCGAGAACCCTGCAATCGATAGCCTTGCTTGGCCTTTGGTCCAGAAAGGGTGACACACCGAGGGAATGGCGTGGTGTTCTCCCGGCAACACTGGCAGGCGACCTGGCGCTCGACCCCGACGATGTAGATGAGCATCGCGCTGAGTTGCTCAGTGTCAAGATGCGTGGTGATTTCGACGGTTAGCTCCAGAGGTCGAAGGCGAGGAAACTGGAGGAAAAGCATGACAAGCTTGTCATCACACGGAATCGGCACCACTCGCTTCAGGTACGAGCAAATGTGCGCCCAGTTGCCGTGAGGGTCGATTTTGGAGTGGTCGCTGTTCGCTATAGCTTCATCATCCGCGACGGCTTCGTCATTCGCAACGGCTTCATCGTTCGCGGTGACTTCATAGTTCGCGTCGGCTTCCTCATCCGAGACGGCTTCCCAATTCCCCACGTCTGAGCCGCCATTGGTGACCGCGCGCTTGAGCGGGGCGAGCGGCTCGAAACTTCCTCCGGGCTTCCGCGAGGTAATGGTGGTCGACATGTCCCCGGGCGTCCTGCGAAGAATCGACAGAGTGCCGTCCATATTGTCGTTGATTAGGTAGTTAGCATGGTCGAAACACCAATGCTTTCCCAACCCGCTGATTGAAGAATACAGGCGGCGGCAGGAGCGGAGCGGGCAGACCCAGGGACAGTCAGGGAAACCGTCCACGAGTGGAGCATACCCCTCGGGCAGCAAGGCGCCCTGCGTGGATCGCAGGACACCGTTTTCATCTGAAAATCAATTTCCCATCAGCACATACACGTTAAACCAAGGGAGGCTCCGCAGCGACTCTTACCAGGCCACATGTTGTATTCGCGATACCTGGCCGCCATCCTAAACACCAAAGGCTTCTTGTCCGTTTCCGAATCGCTCCCTGGCGTTCCGTATCGAGCCATGCCCGACCCTACACCTTCATCTTCATCCCCATCTCTCGCAGGAGAGCGCAGCAGGGCTGCCACGGTGGCCCTTCCGGTGGGCTGCGTGGCATGGGCAACCCCACCGACGGCCTCGTACTCCGAGTCTCCACCAGCCTGCGTTCCGGGATATGCTAGGCCCCGTTTCACCACCCTCCTATGGTCGTCCTTCGAAATGGGCGGCACCATTGGTGACTCGGCCAGACTCGTCCGCCTTTTGGAGACAATGATGGCCGGTTTCCGTTCGCTGGTAGTCCTGCCAGCAGATTTAGGGTCAGCGTACGCACCCACCTGGGTCAGCGTGCCGTCGAGATTGTCGTTGAAGCATGCGCCCCGATGGCCTGTGGCGAAGTGGCTACCCAAGCCGGCCATCGTCGACAACATCGTTCGGCACGATCGGATCGGGCAGATGTAAGGGAAATCGGGGTCCGTGTGTTTCTGGTACCCCGCGGGGATCAAGGCGCCGTTGGTGCGGACGGTTCGGTTTCCGTCTAATCATGACGCGCGCGCCTGGTAAGCTTCTGGGCCGCGGCGGCTCGCGAGGACGGACTTACCGATATAGTTCCTGTATGGCTCATCGTCGATTCTCGAGCCCTGCGTATAATGTCCAATACTCCCTTCGTTGCTACTGGGCCCTGATGTCGGAGCGACGGGTGTTTGCTCCATGGTGGCAGGCGTTGGCAATGTGGGGAAGTGTCTTGGTGGTAAAGTGAGAAGGTGCTGGGGGTATAGAGCCTGCGTTGCCGCCACAGTCCGACGCGTGGACGGTACGAGGGCAGACCCCAACAGTGGGAGTTCAGGCGTGGATGGTATGACGGAGGATGGCACGAAGGAAGACGGTGTGGAGGATGGTATGAAGGAGGATGGTACGAAGGAGTACGACGGTCTGAAGGAATATTTTGGTTTGCTTGCAGAGGTTCCTGTTTGTGAGGGCGCTGGCAAGAAAGAGGACGGTGGTGTGAAGAAGCCTGTCGTGGAAGGCGCTATTCCGGGACGATGCGAGGGGGTTGTGGCGCGCTATGCCCGGTTTTTTCCATTATTATCCTGGCGGAGTATCAAGCACAGGGCGCGGAGTCCTCGCCTGTTTGCTCAAGGAGTGTTTGCTGAGCAAAGGATACCAGGGAACCATTCGTCAGCGTCACCAACCCCCAGAATGGCCCGCAAACCAGAGGGAAGTGCATTATATCGTCTTGGACGTGATTCACTGAGCCAGGACTATAGGCTCCGGCATCAGTGGGTATTTGAATGGGGAAACTAAGGTATGCTTATTCTCGGGAAATGGAGAGAGATCCCGGCTGACAAAGTCTGTTCCTGGGGGACAACAAAGACGCCCATATTGCCTTATCTGGCCAGTGCGCTCCTTGAACCCTTGTCAAAGGCAGACGAACCAGCAATCGAACAGAACAGACCCGCTAATAGGTATTTATCGGGTTCCTGCAGCTCAGGCTCTAAAAAGTTCGAAAGCGTGCCAGGCGAGCCTGTGTTTGCTGCAAACGAAATAGCTGTAAGTACACAGAAAGATGATTAAGATGATTATCGCCATGAGCGCCTATCTAAGCCACCTAGTTTCGGATATATCTTTCGAGCGTCATGTGGTTTAGGCAATTACCTCAGTGTCCAATGTTTGTAGCCATCGCTTGCATCCAGCAGATGGCCGACTTCAGGTCCCCTTTTCGGTGTTGGAAAATACGGACACTTCTGATTGGCTGGCGAGGAGCTGTGTAAGACTGTGCGTCATTGCTGCTAGACACTGTGCTGCCAGCCCAGCTCCGCGCCTCAACATCGGGGCGAAGCAGGGCTCACGATCGCGGGAGGGAGCCAGTTTGCCCTATATGCCCAGCGAGCCTCGCCGAAACCACAACACTATTATTCGCATTTAAAGTGTCAGTTCCAAGCGATTTTCTCTGTCCGCGTAGCTTTTCCGCAAGTTCGACCTCCGGCCCACCAAAATACCTGAGCAAGGATTGCGCTTTCGGGAGGATCTTCCGCTCCATCTACCCCGCATTTGTTGACATCCACCCGAAACCTCAATCGACTGAACACTACATCCTAGGGATGGAGGAGGCCTCGGCGAAGAAGGCGCAAATAGTACGAGCGCCTGCGCGTCCGGAGCTCGTCGGCAAGCGATCTGTGTTCCTCGGGGGCACCACCACCAGGACGCCCGGACGACCAGATTGGCGCAAGACGTTGACCGACGCGCTCGCCCACCTCCCCGTCACGGTCCTCAACCCGTTCCGCTCCGACTGGGATAGCTCATGGATAGAGGATGTCACCTTCACTCCCTTCCGGGAGCAGGTTGAATGGGAGTTGGACATGCAGGAACGCGCCGACGTCGTCGTGGTGTACTACGGGCCTACAACGGACGCGCCCGTCAGCCTGCTCGAACTGGGGCTCTGTGCGCGTTCGGGCAAGGCCATCGTGGCGTGCCATCGCGACTACAATAAGCGGGGGCATGTGGAGATTGTGTCACGGAGGATGGGGATTGAGGTCCTGGATGCCGATGATTTCATCCCGTCGGTTGTCCGGAGACTCGAGAGTCTGTTGGAAGGGTGAGGGCGTGGGTTGGGAAGCACGCCCCGAGCCATCCAAAAGTGCTGCGCAGACGGCACAGCTGGCTTTGAACTGCCACGTCATGGATCGTCAGGTAGCTGGTGATGGCTGCATTAATTATTATTATTTCCTAACGTCCGCCGTCGTTGATTGCCGTGTCTCTAGCGAGGCGAGGTATGGCTAACGGCAATGGATGCTGCTGCGCGGGGCTGCTTTGGCCTTCGTGCCCCGCGACCATTCCGATGCGTCATGGGCGATGTCTGAGCATCCAGTTCAGGAAGCAGAGCCTTTGCTGATGGAACGTAAAAGCCAGCGCGAAAGCGGTACACAGCGCGAATACCGACTATGCTATTTGCCTCCACGCAGCGTCTTCCCCAGCTCATCCCGCTCATCAACGAAAAAGTCATGAGGGCGTAGTGTAGTCATCAGGGCAGTTTCGAATGCCCGAATCCTTGGCGTTGACAGCAGCGGGCTGCAGGGCCAAACGCATGCGCCACACCCTGGCCCGAACCCCATGGTGGGGCAATCAGCCGCGCCGCCCGCCGCCCCGCCGTTTCTGGGTGGGATCGAAAATTGCACCACCGCAGAGGGCCAGTCAGATCGTTTTGACTCATCCCAAAACCGTCCCGTAGCTGCCACGCTGACCTTTTGATACCGTGAACCTCCTCCCCACGACTGAATGCGCCCCGCAACCCAGCTCCGAACCTTATTCTATTCTCAGAGACCAGTTTTTATTCGAGCTCGACTCGTCCGGGCATTTTCAATGGCGTCAATCACGGTCCACAACTCGCTGAAGCCCGGCGGCCCGGTGCCTTTTGTGCCGAAGGAGGAAGGGAAGATCTCGTGGTACGCCTGCGGTAAGGACACGCTGCTCTCCCGGCCGTTCCAACAATGGGGGGTGTTGACTGACAGCGCCAGGCCCGACTGTCTATGATTCCTCGCATTTGGGGCACGCGAGGTGAGCCCACGCTCATCACAATCAAACGCAGTGATGGTTCGCTAACAAGGGTGAAGAAACTATGTGTCCACAGATATCATCAGGCGCGTGAGTGACTAACAGTACTGCTAAACTAGTGCTAGGCCGGATAATTAATTACTAGTAGATTCTCATGCACCACTTCGGCTTCAACGTCAACTTCGTGATGAACTACACAGATGTGGACGACAAGATCATCATCAGGGCCAGGAGGAGACGACTGCTCGAACTGGAGAAGGAGAAGCCATACAGCTCCGAGGGGCTTCGGGATCTGGTATCCACGGCTTTCACCGCCTACGCAAAGAGCAATCTCCCCCTCCTTGAAGCAGAGTCCGCACCTTTGGATGAGAAGAACTACCAGGAGAAGAAACAGGCTGCGTATGGCGG
>Ga0247780_1000474_pt1 | contig 37774 bp, 43 predicted proteins | sample UWRJL079202R5_FD_179927 | JGI IMG/M metagenome (GOLD analysis project Ga0247780, IMG submission 179927) | Plant litter microbial communities from Arlington Agricultural Research Station in Wisconsin, United States - UWRJ-L079-202R-5 | ecosystem: Environmental > Terrestrial > Plant litter >...
GGATGCCGCCAATCTTTAGCTTGGAAAACAGCCTCAGTCACAACAACCTCTCGGGGCGCCGCCTTCGGTTCTTTTTGTTAAATCGATATGGCTTTCAGCCTGACTCAACTCTCGTTTACTGCCCAGTCATATGTTCCAAATGCTACGTGTGGCTTGGAATTATTAGAGTCTAGACAGAGTATCGACCTATGCGTGCCCACGCGCGCGCACTCGGAAAAAGACTCCTGCCACGGATTGTCAGCCTGCTGCGAAGGGAAACCACTCTTGGCACTTACCCTTCTCTATCCCCGCCAATAGCGTGAACAGCTTGGTTTATGTTGACCGGTTGGGGCTTTTTTGGCAAGCCAGTTTGGGTTTTCATGTCTCCGAGAGGTGGCAGGAGCTGCGGTCACGGCACGCGAGAGACTCCTCATTCTCCTTCATGCACATTCCCTCTCTAGACATGGTGCGCAGTGCTTCCGTTTCCATCACATTCGAGGTCCAGACACACGGCACCCCGGGCTGTCTATATAAGCCCTGCGACCGTGCTGTGCTTTGGAGAAGTCACATCATCACTGCATCCTTGATCCCCCCTCTTCTTCCGCCTTGAAAACTAAGCACTTTCCGAGCCTGATATTATGGCCAGCGAAATCACCCCCGACGGGCAAGTGATCGCCCCTCGAAATATCACCAAGCCTGCTCCCATTTTTGACCTCCGGGGGTTTCAATGGCGGGGCTTGGGCACCTCCAGCCAGCCAGGGAACACCGACGAAGAGCCCGCTGCCAGGCGTCTCTTGCAAACCGAGCAGGTAGTATCCTTAGCGGCACAAGCGCCTGTGGCAGCCCAGAAGCCTTTGACGCTTGAGGCCGTGGCAGTCCCAGCGCCTTCCGCAGGACCGGCACCATCAGTCGAACCGAAGCGACTCCCAGACCTGAACCAGCTGGGCGAGCAGCTAGGCCTCGAGACTAAGGAGCCTCTCCTTCCTCTCCCGCTGTCTCGCTTCCACGGTGCCTATGCCGGGAATGGCTTCAATATGATCTTTGTCCCAACTCAATTCAAAACGCTCACGAATGAACCCAAGGTCGGGCCGAACGACAACAAGCTGTTTATCCAGCTCACGACAGAGCAATGGACCTTCGGGCCCACCCTTGGGGAAATTCCCAACCGCGGATTCCACGACCAGCCCGACATCAACCTCGGTGGCTTGCCGTACCTCCAGACAGTGCAAGACGTCACGAATCCCTTGACCGGGAAGGGGGACAAGCCCGCGACCAACAAGAGCGGCATCCACTTCGAACCCGGCATGTTTCTCCACGTTCCAGGGTCCGCCGCCAATGGTGGGAAGCCTAGCGTTGTGCGCATGGCGTCCATCCCTCATGGCACCACCATCAACGCCCAGGGGCCGGTCCCACCCACTCCCTTCACAGGCGGGCCCCACTTCAGCGAGCTCGACACCACACCCTTTCAGATAGGGAATTTTAAAAAAAAGATCAAAGACACCTTTCATTCAATGAACGCAGAACAGGAAAACATTCTGCGGGTGCCAAAGAATCTCGACAAGTTCAACGCCAAAGGCACGGGCACGATCACCACGGAAATCATCAAGGACCCGCACCGCGTCCTCCAGAAAGCCATCGAGAATCAGGACATCAAGGAGACATTCGTCTTCAAGCTCCACACCGGCCACATCCACGGGAAGCCCCCGGCCCCCGAGGCCCCTGATTTTAATGGCGGCGGCGTGGCCAACATCTCCTTCCTCCACGGCCCGCAGAACCTGGTCACTGACCAGTCGACCAGCCACCCGCCGGGCGCCGCCGACAAGCCCAACGCGCACGCCGAGAGCATGAGCAACACGTGGTGGGTCGAGACAGTGCTGTACGACGTTGTCGTCCCGCCCCTCCAGCCCTTTGAGACCGCGACGGGCTTGTGGGCTACGATGCCCGAGGTCTCAGTGCCCGGCGACACGACCGGCACAAAGCGGCAGCCCTCGACGGCGCCGACGCCCCGGTTCGCCATCACCGCGCCGGCCGCCGGCGTCAAGGAGCAGACGACCATCAAGGTCCCCGGCATCCAGCTCCAGTACTCCCAGACGATCAACTTGAACTTTGGCCCGCCCGGCTTGATGCTGACCTGGCCCCACGTAAGCGTCGCGACGCTGGTGCCGGTGGCGCCGCAGCCGTTCCAGATGAAGTGAGCGGGGACTGGGAGGAGGGAATGCTCCACGTCTCCTAAGGTACATGATATGTGCTCTCTGCCTGTCTTGTTCCTATCACGTTCGCGTCTGACAGATTGGGTTGGTTGAATGTCCGCCGTTTGTCTCGAATTTGCTTTGAGAGTCGACCGAGTGATGGATTTTAGCAACTTCAAGTTTGAGTTTTCAGTGCTACGCAGTTCCGCAATCAAGTTCTTGCCCTCTCAGATGTCTAGATTCGTCGGTGAATGGTGACTTGTGTGTTTGTCAAAAGACGCCAGCGGATGGTAGGACGTCGGTTCCCAAGGTCATTAGGAGATGCGTCTAGCTAACGTCAGCCCGAACTGGCATAAAAAATTTCCAGCCTGTCTCGCATTCTTGGGTGTTGAACTCCGCCGCACGCCAGGAGTCAGTAATTCTAGCCTGGTGCCCTACCGTCCCTCAACAGTCCTACCCCGACCGCACCTCCCCATTTTTCAACCACCATCTCATAATCCCGTTTCGACTCGCGCGTCCCACCCTTACTCCCTCGATGGTGTGCCCGATTCCTGTGTTCCGAATTGGGTCTGCGCTCCCTGATGTGGACAGAGAAGCTCCCCTCAAGCTCTCTCAACTGCCGTCGCTACGAGGCGAGATCTGGACTTGCTCGCAAACCGGCTTGCGGCTCGGCCTGAGTCGATTAATCCTCTTTCGTTCGTTGTGCAGCACGGACCCATTTGGGGTGAGGTCAGCCGATGGTGGTGATGGGCGACGAATGGAATTTCAATCGGCAAGCGCTCGAGCAAGCTGTGCGAGCTTTCGCCCTGGAAGCACGGTTTACCGAATTGCTGGAGCTGCGACGAGCGTTGATGGGCAATGCAGTGGCTATATCTGGTGGCATGCGTTTGATGCAGCGATCCAGCGAGGATTGACTTTTGTAAACGAGAAGGAGCTCTGTCACGTTTTGAGAGGGTCCCGTCTCGGAGAAAAAGAAAAAAAAGGCATGTCGTCGCCAGCTTCGACGTTCATCTATGCAACCCGCCCAGAAACGGCGAAGTCTGCCCCGGCCAGGTTGCACAGCTCCTTCCCCAGCCGTCTGCCGGAGGCCGCCCATCGTTTTAAAAGGTCCAACCCTCTTGATTATTCCGAACAATGCTTTTTCACCTGGATTCTGGACGACGAGTGCATTTCGCACAAGGCTGTCCACGACCTTGCCCGTAGGGATCTTCCCATCGACGAACCGGGCACGCTTGGGTGGGCCTTCCGGGACTCGTCGCTGTGGGTCGACAAATGGCTGCCCGAGCCGTGCCCGGAGAACACGCTGCGCAAGATTCGTCCAAGTCTCGGAGGCCCGCTGAGCCAGTGCCGCCTCTGGGCGTCAACCTACCAGGGCTCGGGAAATCCGCTCGACATTAAGTTCTTCCAGTTCTTTGGCCTGTGGGATCCGGTCACGCAAAAGCTCGTCTACCGGACACGGCATGGATTTCAGGTATTTGCACATCCGGACGATCCGGCGGCAGGCTCCATCTTGAACAGACCCATCGGGCGGTACCCGGGCTCGAGTGCAAGCCTAGAGAAGATCTCGTCCTGGCTGTGGGACTGTCAGGAGCACCACGACTGCAAGGCCACACCGGGCACGATGCCCGCGCGGGTTATCGAGGTCACAGGCACACCCGACGCCATCAGCTTGCGACTCCGCCGAACCGAGGAACGCGGCCCTCAGCTACTGCTGGGGAGGGGAACAAGAGAAGAAGCGCACCGCCTCCAACGCTGCCTCGTATCAGACTAGCATCCCGTTTGAGGAGCAGCCAGCGACCATTCGAGACGCCGCGAGGGTCTGCCTGGGGCTGGGGCTCCGGTACCTCTGGATCGACGCGCTCTGCATCATCCAGGACGACGCCAACGACAGGCCCGTCGAGATCGACAAGATGCCCTCCATCTACGGCGGCGCCACCGTCGCCATCGTAGCCGCCCGGTCGTCCTCGTCGGCCGACGGGTTCCTAGGGGAGCGCTTCGCGATCTCGTACCGCTGCACCGACGGGGGGCTCGGATCCGTCACCCTCGCCCAGCTCGGCGACGGGTTCGAGCCCGTGGAGGCCATCGACGAGCGGGGCTGGACCCTGCAGGAGCGGCTGCTGTCGACGCGGATCGTCGAGTTTGGCTCGCGGCAGACGCGGTGGATCTGCCCGGCGACGACGCGGGCCTCCTGGACGTCGTCGCTGCCGCCGGGCCAGCGCTCGCCGACCTACCGCGGCCCCTCGTGGTCGTGGCTGTCGGTCGACGGTCCGGTGCAGTTCGCGCCCGCGCTGCGCCCGGCCGAGTGCGCGGCCGAGATCCTACGGGTCGACGCCGAGCCGGCGGTGGCCACGGCGCCGTTCGGAATGGTCCACCCGGGCTCGGGCCGGCTGGTGCTGTGCGCGGCGGCGGGTCCCGCTGCGGGCGCCGGGCGCGTTCCGCGACGAGGTGACGGTCGTCGGCGTCCAGGGGCCCGCGGCGTGCTTCGCCACCGCCGAGCTGCGGTGCGACGTCGCCGGGGAGCCAGTTGACGAGGATGAGGAGAAGGCCGGGTGCCTGATGGTGGAGATCTCGCGGCGCACCGGGGGGGAAAACCTGTCGTCCCAGGGCTTGGTGCTGCGGTGGAGCTCGCCCGCGCGCGAGACGTACTCGCGGATAGGTGTATATTTATATTACGGCAAGAGGAAGGGAATCGTTTCTGACGAGTTCTTGGAGGATAGGGGACCGTCGGAGGTGGACATTGATTGGTTCGCCGACAAGCCGAAGGTTGTAGAGATTGTGTAAGGGGCGTCATGTTCTTTTGTTTTACTTTTTTTTTGTTTTGCATGTTTGGGATCGTCTGTATAGAATGGCTGAGGTAGTAGGGGTGAAAAGGGTAGGGGAAAATAGAGTCGCCGTCTAAAGCGGCACCTCCGCATCCGATTTTTCATCCCTCCCATGTTGAGTGCGTCACTCCACCTTTCTCTGCCCCTTTCCCTCCTTCTCCGCTGAGGCCGCCACCAACACCTCCTCCCTCCACAGCCACCCCAGCCCCAGCGTCGCCCCCGGCCCCAGCACCACCACCGACAGCATCCCCATCCCAAGGATCCACCCCCACCCGGTTCCCAGCATCCCCGCATGCTTGACATCCCAAAATAGATACCCCAGCCACAGCAGCGAGTTCGCAAACAAGAACGCCGAGTCCATCCGCAAAAAGTCGCCCACGAAGACCACCAGCCCGTCCTCCCCGCCGGCCGCGTACCGGCCGGGCTGGATCGGCTCCCTCACGATGCCCCATAGCCCGTGGGCCGCGAACCCGGCCTTAACCCAGGCGTACCACCACGTCAGGGCCGACAGCGCGGCCGCCGCCCCGACGGTGCCCCGGGTGACGGACAGGCCGCCGGCGACGTCGGTCTCCGGGGCGTCCCGCACACACCGGGCCAGCACCTGCCCGCCCAGCAGCGAGAACCACAGCGGCGAGGGCTGCCACGCGTACTGGGCGGCGATCCGGACGTCAAACGACGGCGCGAGCACGGACAGGAACATGGGCACGTAGTACGCCAGCGCCAGGGCAGGGAGGAGGGTCTTGAGGTAGGCGGTGCTCCGGGCGGTCCCGGGACGGTCTCCGAGCCGGCTGGTGGTGTAGTGGCACAGGTAGTAGAGGGGACTGATGACGCCGATGCCGAAGACCTGGCCAAGGAGGGTGAAGAGGAGGGGACTGGGGGTGTAAGTGGCCAGTTCGAGAACGGAGAAGGAGGGGAGACAAACTATCGAACGACGACCCCGCTGCCGCGGCGGACAGACTCGATGCTCCAGACGGCGATGACGACGCCAAAGTCGACGAGGAGCGCGAGGGCCTGGGGCGTCACGCTGGGGTAGCCCTCGACCACGGGAGCAAAGAAGACGACAAAGGGCGTGATGCTAGTCCGGTCAGTCAGGGACGTTGAGGGGAGGCGGGGTGTCGTACAGCTGGTCCAGCCAGTTGACGCGATAAAATGTCATGGGGAGCGGCGCGTCTCCCCACGGCAGCTTTCCGGTCGTCAGGACCTCGGTGATGATGGGCATGAGCGGCTGCAGGCTCATCAGCGATTTGGCGAAAAAGAAGAGGCCGACGAACGGCAATCCGAGCGCCGCCCTCTTCCAGAGGCTCCCCCTCCCGGCACCGCCCAAGTTTGGCGCCATCTTTTCTGTTTCCTGTAAAGGTTGCGGGGATGTGACAGCCGTTGAATATTTTGCAGTTGAGATTTGGAAGAGTTGGTGCAGCTTGCACAAAGGGGCGGAGGCGGGGACAAAATATCATGGCAGCAGGGGATCGGATGTCCAGAAACGGTTAGCGCCCTCGCACTCGCTTGCGTTGGCGCTTGGTAAGCCGCCGTTACACAAGGCATGCTCGGCACTTTCGCCGCCTCTCAGGATATCATGATCTGGTTGCCAAGAGCCAATGATGCAGCACTTTTGGTGGGCAACTAAGCATCCAACTGCATCATGACAACATTGTCCCTTTTCCCGGGCGAAGTTCTCATTATTTCTGTCTGCCTCTCCCTGCCCTCGTCGCTTCAATTGCTGCAAACACGCTTCTCGTAATGGTCGAACCAACCCAGCCAGTCTTGCCTCGTGTCCCCTCACTTGTTTCCCTAGCAACCAATCTTAGGCTTCGCCTTTGTGCTCCTCCGCCCTAGGCGGCGAGTTCTTTTGCCCGTACGTTCTTGGCGGGTGGTTTCTTCTTGTGCGCCGCTGCCGATTCTGCTGCCCCCGGCCCTTCCCGCCCGTCTCATTGCCCTGGGATATAGACTCAGCAACCGGTGGATTGTCGGCCGCCTCTATTTTCCAGCTGTTCGACCAAATCCCCTGCTCGATCCAGCGCGCCCTAACATTCTCCCTAGCCTCACCCAGGACATAATCCGGCAGTAGAGTATCCGGGTTTCTGAATCCCCTCGCTCGCCATGCCCGACGCTGCTCCAAGAGGACCTCGTAGCGGAATTGGTTAAAGGGTCGGGCAAGAGAGTTTCTCTCCGTTAGTTACATCATCCGCGTCGCGTAGTTCATCTTCTCCTGCTTATCCGGAGGGAATGGTGTGAGGCTAGGCCCACGCGTCGTGGTTCCGGACATGGATGGCGACGGATATGGCGGGCTTTCGAACCGTTCTCGTTCGCCATCTAGACGACCCCTATCTTCTGCGAATAACCCAAGAATATCGCTGGCCCTCTCCATATCTCGGGATCGTAAGGCCATGGCTGAAATTGATGATATAGGGCGGGTGCTTTGTAACGTGCTGTTTTCGTTTCAAGCGAACAGTCAGTTGTCGTTTGTCAGCTTACCGCTCTATTTATGTTCCGCTAGCGGGACACGGGTATAAGTTTTTGGTAGCGGCAAAGGAGTGGCAGTGCAGCCCGCGCACCAAATTCAGGGCCAGATGAGTGCTGGGAGGTGGGACACACGAATCAAATGGCTCAGGCCAGCCATTTACCATGGCCGTTGTAGCAAGTCCCTCGGCAAATAGTCTTGTGCCAGCCGCTTACCACTGCAACTTCTGGCCAAAAAAGGCCGTACACTTGTGCGCTAAGTCCCTCTTCGCAAACCCCAGCTCCGACGACCGCTACTAGAATATATCTCCACAGACCCGACTTAGGCCTTAAATTTTATTCCCAATGCCTCTATTCTTTACTAGAGTCCTTGGATCTTCTCGCTGAGCGCTTTCTGGAAGAGAATGAGGTAATCTCCGTGCTTGGGCTCACAGCTAAGCTCGATTGCGTGATACACGAACACAAACTCTCTGCTCCGTTAGCTCAACTTGGCGGCCCAGATTTGAGCCTTCGCGCGTAGACGCACAGATTATACTGTAATGTGCTAGCGCGAAACAGCTGTGAAGGGCTGGAGACCCTGCGGCCAAGGGTGGCTTAAGAGCACTCCATGAGGAGCGCCGTCTTTCGGGGGGAACTTCAGTCCTATAAAAACCAGCCAATGCATTCTATATGAGGACAACGAAATGTAGGGCACTGCAAGACCCTTACTCGCACCGCTGATGCCTCGCCTTAGACTTTCATGGTGAAGAAAAGCATCAGTTCCCAGATCCAGACATGAATGTCGTGCTCACACGTTCAATCCTATTGGAAGCTCTATCAGTTCCAGATAACAAGCTGGTAATCTGAGACGAATCTGGGCACGCGAAATTTCCTTTTCCGTTTGTAGTCCTGAGCTGGGGTGAGCTGTAGCTGAAAACACCACACCATCACCTAATCCACTCCAGCTTCAAACTCTACTTTCCCTCTTCCAACCTTAGCCATTAAAATACAATTCTTCACCCTAGCCCTCGTCACTGTTCTCGCTGGCCCCACAGAGGCAACGCGCGCGCTAGCGCCAGCGTCAACAGAGTCAACAGCATTGTCCATGTTGCTTTATTTTTTCAAGGGCTATTGGAATGGGCAACGTGTCCCCTAACAATCTTCCGTCTTATCTTTCTGTCGTGTTCAAAGAGGTCCGGAAGTGCATTTCAAGGTAGTAGAAAACCCTAACTATACAAATAAGAGTGGCTGTAAGAGCCAGTAATTTATACGTATAGAGGGTCTGGTTGCCAGGTAACGGCCTCACTAAACTGTCATTTACAGGTAGATGGTGTTGGCACCTGAGTGACTTCGTTACCCAAAACACACCACACACACTAGCTCTGGCTGCCTACATTCACCACAGCTGCGATTGGCTCGGGACAGTGTGCTATCATGCTAGACTCGGGGTTCACGAGCCAAGGTATGGCAACTAGTTAATCCTTGTCGGGAAGTGTTATGATAAGATTTTCCGAGCGCTGAGATCTACGGTATTTCTTCGAAGCGGTTAACAGCACACCATCAGGTTTTTAGCGGCCGGCGTTAACCCCGCTGTCCGGACCACCAGAATGAGAGGTTCCGGATCTCGTTAATGCCTCAGCGATTTCCTCCATCACCACTACCTATAGACACATGATTGGGATCTCCAATATCTCGTCACCATGGGATCCTCAACGCCATCCCTCGTCGATCTAGCCAACGAGATCCTCAAGGGCGCCACAACCCTCCAAGAGGAGCTCTGCAAGCAGAACCTCCCGCACCCGAGCTTTGCCACTACCACGATGTCCACTTCAACCCCGTGGCCATGGACGCGCGCACCAAGCTCATCGAAGCCGCGCAGACCATGTACACGCTCGCGCTCGGCCCTGCCGATGCCGCACAGAGGGATATAAGCCTCACAAGCCTATTTTGGGCACTGACGAGAGCCCACAATATAGACCAGACAACTCTTGGCGATATCGACGTTTCTTTCACTGGCGGTCGAAATCGAGACGTTGCTACTCGCAACTGGCGTCGAGTTATCTTGCTTCCGGCCCCGCAGATTTCTCCTTCGAATAGCTCATATCCTTCCATCATGGCCACAGACAAATCATGGCTGATCTTGAGATGGTTTCGGCAACCGGTCGGAAAGATCGTGCGCGGTCTCCGCGTCTGTTTAGGTCGCTAGACAGCTTGTCGAACATATGCTCACAGATGCGAAGGTCGGGACGTATCAGGCTTTTGACGACTCGCAACGCCAGGAGATCCTCCACGGCGTCCTCAAAACGCGCACTTGCTAGAGCGCCAGTCCTGACGGTCATATGTAGCGCAGTGCTGCCCGAGGCATCGGGAAGATCCACATTTGCACCCCGCCGGAACAGCATATTCGAAACCATTGTCTTATGCGGAGTTGGTGTAACCAGCAGAGCGGTCATGTGAAATAAACCGAGACGTTCCATTCCAGGCGCGGCCCCTAGAAGACTGAGGTCGAATCTACAGTCATTTCGGGGTATGCGATACATGTCGTTAACCTGATTTGTTTCCAATATCAGGCCCCCTAACAAGTTGGTGTCGGTCTGCGCCATCGCTTCAAGTACCGCTAGTTTCAACCTTTTCCAGCCCGATGACATGGTTATCAACAAGTTCTGCTGCTCTGCTGTTGACTTCTTACAGAGCTCTTGGTCCAGGCTCCGCCGAAATTCGGGTCCCAATCCGTACAGAAAACGAAGCATTGTGAACTCGTCAATCAGTTTAGTGTAGATTGTCATATCTGCCACTAGACCGGGGCCCGTCGCGTTCAAGTTGGCAGGGCCACTTTCATCCATCCGACTCAGCCACGGATCCTGCTGTAATGCGCGCTGGAAGCCGTTGACATAGTTAAGAGCCAGTCTGGCTAGCTCCGCCAGGCTATCTTCTCGTTTGAGGGATATCAAAGGACCATCACTAGCCGATTCTTCGAGTCCAAAGTCTGCTTCCCCAAGCAGAAATTCCCGTACGGTGGTATGGATGAACTGAACGGTGGTGCCTTTGACTTCGACCAGGTTGCCGCAGAGACTAATCAGTCTCCTCCTCATCACTCCTGTGTTCCCAACACGGTACCTATGAAGATCGGCTCTGGCTATTCCCGTGGGTCCAGCAGCGGAGCATGCCATGGCGGCGACGACTTCGAGCATCTGATAAATTTGAAGCGGTGCTGGTGATTAGGCTATCCATCTAAAGACAGTCTGGCATTCTGAAATGTCGCTGCGCGAGCGCTTGGCGATTTTCTGGAGAATAAGTCTGTAGAGTTGTTTCAGATCTTTAGGAATGGAGAGCAACAGCTTCTCTAGCTCCGCTACGCTGCAGAAACCTTCGGTTGCTCTTTCGTCAAGCTGGCCCATGACTAACTTCACCCACAGGAATACTCCGTCTGATGCTTTGATGAGGTATGATGAGATGAAGGACAATTCGTCATGGGTGCAGTCGAGCACCTCTTCCGCGATCCGCTTCGTTTCTGCCGTGACAAAGTTGACGATATCTTAGACCTCCGACGACGACTTGACGCGGACCTTCCAGCAAGCGGCACGGTGGGGCGCCGTGCTGCTAATCGACGAGTGCGACATGTACCTCGAGCGGCGCAGCGACGCGTCGCCGGCGCGCATCATGGCCAAGCGCCGCGGCCACGGCGTCGGGTTCGAGGAAATCAGGGATGTGATGCACATCACCGAGGGGATTCACCTGCTTAGTGCGGGGGAGCTGATGGATAACGCTGATGAGCGTTGAGGGGAGAGAGGGGAAGTGGAATGTCCGAATTTGCGAATGTGACTTATTGAATTTGTCCTGTTTTGGTCTCCTATACTCGCGATTTTGAGTTGCAGTAACAATTGAAGTTGGAGACGCTCATTGTTGAGAGCGCCTTGTGCCTCATGCCGTGACTTTGAACACCTTGACCCCTTGCGAGATGTCGTTGGCGGGATTGGGTCCGCCAAGAACGGAGACTTTTTCCCGTGGTTTCTCCTGACTTTGGGCCGACTCAACTCTCCGGAGGTTCCCTCGGCACCACATATCAGGGTCATCAGCATCACCACGAACATGCTGCTTCTATACAGAAGGGCACGCGCTTGCAAATTCTCTCCGAGGCAAATCAACCCACAACAGGCATATCCAACCGGTCGATTTCCAAACCCCAGTGCCACAAAAACCTTTCTTCCAATCGTTCTCGAGAGTCAGGGTTAGGGTCCCCATCACTACCACTGACACCACCACACAAACCACATCACAAACCACAAACCACCCGCCCGCCCACCATGACGCCGACCACCCCCGTCCCTACCCAGACGGACACCATCATCGCCTCGGCGCCCCTCTCCCCGGCCGGCCCGCGCGCCCGGACGGCCTGTCCATGCTCGGCAAGCTCCGGTGGGGCGCGACGCACCCGCCGCTAGACCCGGGCGTCCCGCTCGCGGGGCGCACCGTGCTCGTCACGGGCGCCAACACGGGGCTCGGCCACGAGGCCGCCGTCCAGTTCGCCGCGCTGGGCTGCGCGCGCCTGCTGCTCGGTGTGCGCAGCGCGGCCAAGGGCGAGAACGCCAAGGCGCGCATCCTCGCGCGGTGCCCTCCCGGGCGGGATCCGGCGTCGGTGGTGGTGCTGACGGTCGAGATGGGGGACTTTGCGTCCGTGATGGGTTTCGTGCGGGACCTGGGGAAGGAGGTGGGTGGGGAGGGGGGCTTGGATGCCGCGGTGCTGTGCGCGGGGGTCGGGCCGCCGCGGTACGAGGCCATCGGGGGGTGGGAGACGGGGGTCATGGTCAATGTGCTGGCCATGGCGGCGATGGCGCTCGGGGTGCTGCCGCTGATGGATAGGGAGAAGGGGAGGTTGTGCTTTGTCAACAGTAGCGGGAGCGATCTGGTCAGGGCGGAGTGGGTGGAGGGGCACGGCGGGAGCCTGCTGGCGTGTGCCAACGACAGGGAGGGGTGGACGAGCATGAAGGGTTACTGCACCGTCAAGCTGCTGGGGCTGGCCGTGATGAAGGCGGTGGCTAGGGCGGCTGGGGAGGACGGTGTCGTGGTCAACGCGGTGTGTCCGGGCATGTGCAAGACGGATCTTGGGAGGGACCATCCGTGGTATGAGAAGGTGGCGATGGGCATTGTAAGCCCGTGGATTCACCGGTCGGCCGAGGGGGGAAGCAGGTTCCCTGGTCAGCGCCACGCTGCTGGGGAGGGAGAGCCATGGGAAGCTTTGGCACAATGACGTGCTGTATCCGTGAGTATTCCTTTCGTAAAATCCTGCCAGACAAGGAGCTAACTATAGGCACAAGGATGCATGAGCTCGCTGAAGACGACGAGTTCATGAAGAAGACGTGGCGAGAGATTGCCGAAGTCATCTCCAAGATTCCGGGGTTGGACATGTCAGGATTTGAAGGGTTTTGAATTTTCTTGTTTCCTATTAAGCGTGCCTTATAGAAGGCTAGAGATGGACATCGTGCGATGAGCCGGAAGGAGCTGAGGGCTTTTGGGAGATTGGATATGCGAAGCCGAGCTTACAAAGTTCTGGTACACCATGCCAGACACGATGATCTCCTTAATCTCCACGTCCGAGATGTACCCGCCCGTGTCGGTGCACCGCCCCTTGGTCGCCGTCGACACGAGCGCCGAGCCCGTGTAGAGGTAGTTTTCCCCGTAGTAGTTGCCGTCCGCCATGCCGTACGACCGGCCGTAGCTGGTCACGCCGACCACGACTTGGTTGGACGCTACACCGGCTTTTGTGATTAAACGAGTTTTTTTTAGTATGAGTTATTGAGAGAGAGAGAGAGAGAGAGAGAGAGAGACGGCGTCGAAGACACATACCATGACCAGGACGTTGATCGTTCCCGTCAGGTTCACGCCGCTGCGAAGACACAGGCCGGAATCGCACCCGGGCTGCGACCACTTGTTGTTAGCGTCCCACTGCAGTTACGAGGGGAAAATGTCAAAGGCTTTCTAGTCGTTTAAGATGAGATCTGGTCATATACCTGGCCGTGGAGGTCATAGGTCATTCAGATGATGTAGTCGACCACCTTGCTGATCTTGGCGATTGGGAACCCCTTTAGGTACCAATACGTGTCAGAAAGAAGGGGGTTCTGGCCAGAGGCCAGAACTGTCAGAAAGAAGAGTCTGGAAACCACCAGAACAATCGATTTGTAACCATTGCCACAGACGCGCAATTGTAGCCGCGCGGCTTTGCCACAAGGCTTACCACTATTCACAGCTATAAGGAAGGTTCTCTGGCTGAGCCAGAGAGCTGAAAAAGCAATAGAATCACGCAATTGCAACCCCTTCAATTCCACAGAATCGAGAGTGCAGCGCTTTTGACAAGTATGTGTGGGGGCTCCGGCTCAGCGGCCTCCACAGCAGCCTCGGCCGCTTTCTTCGAGGCTTTGTTCGGTCTGCCGGAGCGCTTAGGGGGCTCGTTGGTATCGGCTCTGGGGCGCTTGCCTTCAGGCATCACGAATCGGACTGTGCGACGGAGTTTTCAGGGGCGACGGAACTGCTGCGGCGTGGATTTTGGACCGCTAGGGGTCCCTGGGCGCTTCAAAATCGATTTAGGGGTCACTGAAGTAGTTTCCATAAGTAGAATTAACTGAAATAGTAGACAAATACGCTGGAATTGGTTGCCCTGAATAGTTACGATTTTCCATCATCCCAAGTGCTGGTGCTGTCAGAATCAGCGGTGTGGCCCAACCTCCACTAGCGCCAAAAGTGGGGGGGGGACGTGGTGTTTGGGAGGCACAACATGCCACGCCAAGATCTTGGCACACGCGATAGGCGTGTGGGTATTCTGACATTTTTTCGCGTCGGAGGGAAAGGTTACAAAATCCTCATCTCTACCTGATCCAATTTGGAACGAGGTCACAAATAAGAGGGTGCAACGGTAGCCATCCTGTGTAGGCTGCCACCGAAAGTGAAAGATTTCAGAGTACCAAAGATATCCCCGCCAGTCGACCACTAGCAAAGTTGAATCTGCCTGGGCAGTCTCCGCTAAAATCTGCCTCGTTGCGTCACGTAGACCGCAGCAGCCAAGCGGCACAGGCGGCGCAGGAGAGTTCACTCGTGTCAACGTGTCATCCACCATTTAACAACCTTGTCCCCAGCACCGAGTTACACTGTCCATTCATCAACATCTAGTCCTCCCACGCCCAACACTGCCCAACATGAGCTCAACACAAGACTCACCAACGCAGCACCTCCGCGACCAGGAGTCGCAGTCAACCCCGGGCGAGTCCTCGCCCAGCGCTGAACCCCCCGAGTCGCAGACTACCGTCCAAGATGATGAAAACTGGGGAAACAACGGACATGAGAGCGATTACAGCGACGATGACGCATCGGAAACCGAGGAACGCTTCCCGTATTCGGTCGAGGAATTCGTCGCCATCTTCACCGAGTTCTACCAGTTTCTCGCCAAGCTTCACTATGACCCCGCGAACCTGAAGTTTCCGCCTCCCGGAGGATGGCCTCAACTTGCGCCGGAGCACGTGGGCACCTGGAAAGAGGACTTTGCGCTCGATGTCATCCGGCACCTTCCATACTTTGCGTGGGGAAGCCCCGCCACGCAGCTGGACTACAAGTCGCATCTGGTGGATTACTCTTACGGCCCAAGGTTCTTCGACGGGGTGGACTGGCGGGATGAGGACATGGATGATGAAGAGCCGTTCAACACAGGAATGTGCTTCGTCATCGCCGAGGGGCACGAGAGCGGTGGACAACAGTGGGTGCTTGATGTAGAACACGGTGTGATCACTGTTGATAGTTTGCGCTGTGATACCAACGGTCCGTTTGACTTGAGGGGGTTTTTCGAGGGGATTATGGACAAGTATCGAAAGCTGGAACTAATTTCGAGTCCTGGCCGTGTGACCCTAGATGGATCGCGCGTGGCGGAGAGAGCGGAGAGGATCGAGGAGGAGGAGGTCATGGCGGAGAAGAGGTGGTTTCGCGACGCAGATGTTGATTTGCAGTTCTTGAAGCAGGTGTACCGCGATCATGGGTGGCCCGATTCGTTCCGGAGGGAGGAGTGCCGCGAGTATATCGATGACTTCATGATGAAGTTGGAGAAGACAAGGGGTGAGAGCTGGGAAGCCGACTATAAGATGTAATGAGAGTGTTCAACCAGAAGGCTCCGGCTATGGTGAAGCGAGATAGAAAATGAATGGCATCGTCACATGCAAGAGATTCCCACTAGAAGGACCTGAAAATGACCCTATACTTACGCCGCTGCGTCAACTTCCTCCCCCCCCCCTTTTTTTTTGGGAGGGGGGTGTTTTTGAAATCATTACAATAAGAAGGGACTCCTAGCATCCATTGGCGCCGCAGATTGCAGCTCTAAGCCCTGCAACTCCGCAACCCTGATCGCACTCCGACTTGGCGTTGCAAGAGTTGATGTAGTTTGCTACGCTGCAGTAGTCAGGACCCATGCCGCAGATGCCACTCTGGCGCACAGCTTGCTCGCAGAGCACGTGTAGTCGGGAGCGCCCACTTTTCCATTGATAAACCTCTATCTGATCTAGAAAGAGCGACCAAGCTGCCAGTCACAGAACTCCCCACAGAAAGCAGCCAAAATAAGAATTTCAATTCCATATCTACGAACTGATCCTGGGCTATCTCAGCCGACGTGCCCTCTTGTAAACGCCATTACTCCATCCTGTGCTCTCCCATGTTCTCTTCAAAATACCACTTCCTTTAAAACCTCCGTTATTTACAGTGCTCCTGTCCTTACATCTACATCTTATCGTCCAATCCCATCATGTCCACCATCCAATCTGCAACTTGTGAAAGAGCCGGGTCAGCCTCCACGCCTACAAAGGCGTCCCGGGCCACAGTTCTTACCTCCATATCTCCCACCATACCGCCTAATCACGTGCTAACAGCCTCTACTAAGAAGCGTATCATATAGTACTATCTTATAGTCTCCTGGCTAAGTAGCGTAAGCTAGGCCCTTATCTTATACAGCGCCTGCTTTACCTCTTTAAAGTCGACTATTATCTTATAAAGCTCCCTCTTAGCCCTAACCAGCCTAATATATTACTTCACTTAAGCTATATTCTTTATAAGCCGCAATCGCTTACTTAAGGCTAGCTGGAACGCGCAGTAAGTGTTAGCAGACCCAGTAAGGCTCTAATTATCATCTTCCAGCATTATATCGTCCTTTAACATGCTTATGTATAAGTGTAAGTAAGTAAAGTTAACTGTAGTTTTAATCTTAAAAGCGGTAAACGCGTTATAATATCGGTTATTTCATCTAAGGCGCTAATAGAGCTGTTATTATACTAGGCCTAGTTAGTTAAGGTATAGATGTAAAGATACTAGTTAAGCTTAAAGCTCCGTAAGAGAGCTATGTATGAAAGCCACCATGCCTAACCTAAATCCCAGGCCCAGCTAGCTACCTCTACTATAAATCTGCTACTTTTAAGATATTAAAGAACTAATGGATCTATAAAGGTACTAATTAGCAGGTTAGTTATATAATTAAAGTTGTTAATGCTGAAGTTAAAAGGCAGAGGAGGACTGGGATGGATAAGATCAAATCGATTTCTATCTTTTAGTGACATTCTGGCCCTTTAATCAACGGAAGATAACTTAATTTACAGTCGCGTTTCTTTTATTATTCTATATTAGGCTCCGTTTTATGCTAGGCACTATTATATACTAGGTTTTATTCTATATTAAGTATATATCTGTTTTTCTACGTTAGTTATATTTATGTCCTTTTGATTAGAGGACTAGTAGTTTAGGAATCAGCTTTGTAAGCCGACTGTGACGTTTAGTAAGTGGAGTTCTCCTTATAATTTCTTTCCTATTACATCACTACACTAGTTTAAATAGGAGCTTTGTCGGGGAGCTGCTTAGCAGCTAGGCTAAACTGGTCCGAAAGCTTCTTAAATATAATAAAAATATCATTAATTAAAGAAAATACTAGCATTAAATAATGCTTAATATCTGTTAAACTTTAGGAACCTACAGGGCTGTAATATAGCGGCTGTGGCTTAGAGGAAGAAGTGCGTACTGGTCTAAGCCGTACTACAGTGCCTAGGGCACTGTAGGAAGCAAATAAAAGCCTGAATTACAGGGCAGTGCCACTGTAAATAAGGGTATTACAGCGAATATTAACGCTGGAAACAAGAGGATCTGGAAGGCAGTGCCTTGTATAATGACTAAAAAAGAGTAGAGTTGCTTACCTTACTAGAATTACATACAGGAGAGGAGAGGGCCTGTTATAAGCTATGGGAGGCTTTAGAATTCTTCCAGAGCCTTCTGTAAAGTGGAGCTAACTAATACAATAATGGAATAGTACTATTATCACTGCTAACGTCCTCCGCCGCTCACCACATCTCTTCCGCAATCGCCCCTCGACGATCTGCTCGACGACCTCGAACCGACGGCGCGCAATGGCCGACCCTCCGAACATCAGCTACGCGGGGTCTTCGGCGGTCGCGACGGTCGTGCGCGTGACGACGATCCTCACGACGGCGATACAAGCGATCGGCGATGCCCCCGACGACGTGCGCCGCGTGCTGAACCGGGTGCAGGAAGTCAGGGCGGCCATCTTGCGACTGCCGAATCCGATGCAGCTGTCGCCGGCCACCGTCAGCGCCCAGTGGCCGCGGGAGTGGCTGGTGGAAGCCCATCGTGCAATTGATGCGACCGCCGCCGAGGCGGGCGGTCTGCACATGCGGCTCTCTGACTGGGACCAACGCCGGAACGCTCGTCAGCTCCGGATGACCTGGGAAGCTTTCCACTTGGTTATACCCAGCGGGCTTCTCAACACCGCGAGCAGGAGGATAGAGTCGGCGAAGGTCGCGATTGAGATTCTCATATGACCACTTATTGGCTTGGAGCGTAAACTGCTCAGTAATCCGCATGTTGGCCACCTACTAGTACCTACCTGCACGGTATCCCGCACCTCAATCGGCAATGCACTACAGGACACTACAGCCAGCTTTATTTTGGCCCCCTCCAGTGTGAGGGCCGTAGCTCGCCAATCCCCGGCAGGCTTCAGTGTGTGTTTAGATGCATGTGGCTCGAGCAGATGGGGTTGCACGGCCGCCCCGGGGTCGGACCAAGGGTTTGTGGCTGTCGGTTCTGCAGCCAAGGGATTGGTAATGATTTCCACGTTTTCAGGGCGGTTTGGGGGCAGCTCGCCTGCACCGATGCAACGCTACAAATCCCGCTCCCACTGCATGTTTCAGCACAACGACAAAGTAGTGTGTCTGTATTGCACCACTATTGGCTGGCGATTGCGGCTCGCGACCTCCGCTTTCGACGTCTGCCTGCACCATATCTCACACATTGAAAGTCTAACTTTCCTAACCTAGGTGCCTTCCATGGTGTCCGTACCTAGAAAAGACAAACCGAACTAACTCAGGTTGAAAAACATGCCAAGGTCATGAAGGCAGGCAGCACAGTTTATATCGTCAACCCGCAAAAGCCAGGCCATTTATTCCTTCAAGCAACAAGACGTTACTAAGGTGATCTGTGCAGTCCGAGCACACCAGGTGGGTTCAAGTTCTCAAACGAGCGGTCGCTTACATGGTAACACAGTAGGTGCCTCTGGTGCTTTTCTCCGGGGAGAGGACCGGAATTGGTGCGGCGAGGGCAATGTGTTGTGCGGCGAGGAGGAGGGCGAGAAAGACGGGAGCTCGAGTATTCATGGTGAAGGAGGCGGAGTTACGGAGAGGAGGTTGGTAAGGAGCAGATGAGATGGACGGGGAGTCACTTCCCTTAGGTTCTTTATAGCAGGGAGCAATCTTGTGGTGGCCGTGTTGATGATGCCCAAAATGATTGGGTATTCCAGGTACGTGCCTTGACTTACCTAGGTACCCAGTTCTGCCTCCCGTGGCCTCGTTAGTCAAAGTGTTTGTAATCGGGTGATTGACGGCCGAGGTCCACAGCCATGTTCTGCTAGCAGAAAATATGCATCACGAGGCTCTTGTCATTGCAGCGTTTGGGGGCGGCGATGGGGTGAGGGGTAGTATCGCATGCGCGGTGCTGCATAGAGTCTTCGAGTGCAGAGACTGCCAGTGGTCTAGAGGCTGTAGCAATGAACAATGTGGTAGCTGCAATGGCCGGGGGGAGGGAATTACATGGAGCTCAGGTCGGGTACGGAAGTCTAATACAAAATTCCACGCTAATGCAGCTTATCTGTCCATCAGATGCATACCTAGGTACTTGTTGGATTTCAATCGGTCATGCACCTTTGCTCTCAGCTCACCACACTGCACGGTACCCTTGGTAGCTACCTCTGACCAGGCGACACACAACCTTCAATTCTCAACGTACCCGATACCTATCTACCACAAAAACTACAAGCAGAACCACACACCCCAGAACAACCACCATCCCAAGCTGCAAGACAAAACTAAGCACCCCACACATCCCACAGCCGCATAACTACCCCTCCCACTGTTGCCTACCTACCTACCTATCCACCTCACAAACCCCACTGGCACTTGAAATCGCGTTAGCTCATCCCTCTCACAAAGTTACCTAGCCATCGCTGCAGATTCCCACTGGTACCCGTCCTGGGGATCTCTTACAATATTCCCGACTGCTCCTGGCTTGGCAGCACTGGTTGTCCCTGAGAGCCACCGCTTACCTACATGACAGTGCAATAGGCATTGCCGTCGCTTCCACCCCCCTCCGGCACGGGGATGGGAATAGGATCCGGAGCAGGGAGAGGGTCTAGGACCGGAGCGGGGGCGGGGATGGGAGCAGGAGCTGGCGCAGCGAGGGCCACATGCAGGGCTCCGAGCGTCACGGCGAGGAAGGCGGTGTTTTTCATAGTGATGAGATGAGAGGGGTAGGTGAGCAGATGGTATGGGCAGATGTTGGAGTTGAAGAGGAATATCTTGGAGTGATGATGCAAAAAGACAACAGATTTGAGCGAAAAGAGAGTGTGAATTATCTTGGCTTTTATGCTCTGGAGGTGCCTGGAAAAGTCATGTCCGAGTCCGTGACAGGTTTGTAACCGCTTGCCATCACATTACGCACATTTTCAGGTTTGCCTTGAGAGGATTAATAAACATGCCAGTTCCATTCTCCAAGTTACGGACATATCAGTAATAGTATCAGTAATATTAAGAACCTAGCAGGACACCAACAAGGCCAAATTGCACATCGTTCCAAACGGGAGCAGCCCTCAATCTCACCGCTACCCACAAAGCCTTCATATGTGTACTAGGGAGAATAGCGTCAGTCGATCCCACTCACTAGATATAGCTGCAGAAAGAAATTGGAAGCTCGCCACATACCTTGTCTCGTCTGGCGTGGTCGGTTGCCCGGCCTGTGAGCTGCCGCTTACATGACGGCGCAGTAGCCGGTATTCTTGGGTGTTTTCTCCGGCACGGGCAGAGGCATGGGCTCTGGAGCAGGCTCTGGCACAGGGAGAGGCTCTGGGGCTGGAGCCGGGGCCGGAGCTGGAGCCGGAGCTGGCTCGGGCGTAGCAACTGGTGCAGCGAGGGCGAAATGGAGGGTGCCGAAGAGGACAGCGAGGAAAGTAGGAGTCTTCATGATGACAGGATGATGTGTTTGTATGGCAGGACGGTTGGGGCAGATGTTGGAATTGAGGGTAAATATCTTGGGGTGTGATGTTGGAATAAGGGGGAGATGAGCAAAGGTAAGGTAGTGGGAAGTGCTTGCCTCTTTTATGGTAGAAAGGCCATGTCCGCGAAAGTGGCTCAACTGCCTGTTGTCACATTCAAGATGCGCGTTTTCGGGTTTGGCTTGGATGAGACTACCTAACCCAGTGGGCATGCGACTGCCGTTCTCTGAGGTCCGAGCACCAAGCTGGAAATTAGTACGAAGGCTCTGGCCAAAAGAAAGAGTTCCCTCAGCCAGTGCGAAAATCCGTTGTTGGATCCTCATACAGTCCTGTTCCGGGACGGCAAGACCTTTTTTGAAGGCTGGCATGCCCTTTGGTAATAGGAGACCTGGTATAGCTAAAACCATGGGCGGTCTTGACAGTAAACAGGCATTTTCCGCACTGGCTGATGGGACCCTTTTTTTTGGCCCGAGCCCTCGTACCTAAGAACACAAAAAGGAGGCTGAAATGCACATCGTCCCGTTTCGAAGTAGCCCCCAATCCTACCCCGCCGCTGCATGCGAAGCCTGCAGGCACCAATAGCCTCGGTCTATGTTTCCCACTTCTATCTCTCCTGGCGTGTCAGTTCAATGCCGAAGAGCTGTGCCGCTTACATGCCGATGCCGACGCCTGCATCTCTGGGGCCCCACTTTGGCCCCCAAGCCCGGAAAGGGAGCCGCAGGAGGATCCCCATAGAGCGGCTGCAGGTTGTGCTGCCGGAGCTGGAGTTACGTGCATGGCCCCCACGGTGAGGGCAAGGAACGTGGCGTTTTTCATAAGGACGAGTTGGGTCTTTGCCTAGATGATGTGGAATCAAAAATACCCGAGATACCGTAATTACTCTTAGTGGGTAATTTCAGTTCACTTCGTTGTTCCGGGATAATACACCCAGAATGTCTGAAACTGTATATTCAGGGTTGGACTACCGGACCTCACTTGCCATACCGGGACACCCGCCGCCCTTTAAATATCAAACCACACGTCAAATTGAAAGAATGAATGAAAAAGAAAGACAGTCAAGAATGAACACCACCCAAATCAGAGCAAGCGGTACGGCACCGCCATGAATCCCACTAGAAAACGGCTTCAATTCATCTCTTCAACTGGCAAGGTGGGTATAAGTGCAGAGAAGTGGAAACCTACCATACGCCAAAACCCCGACTGGCAGGCCGGGCTTCCAACCTGGAATACATAAAGGTGCCGCTCACATAACGGCACAGTAGCCGCCGCTACTCTGAGAGCCACCCTTAGTCCCGTCCGCTTTCTCTGGGAACGGCATGGGCTCTGGAACAGGCTCAGGCACAGGGAGAGGTTTCGGCGCTGGAGCGGGAGTTGGAGCGGGAGCAGGCTCGGGAACAGGCTCTGGGGCTGCAATCGGTGCCGCGAGAGCGATATGGAGGGTGCCGAGGAGAAGGGCAATGAAGGTGGGAGTCTTCATGATGAATAGGTTAACTTGTTTGTGTGGATGGTGTCGTAGAAGTTAGGGTTGAAGTGCAGGACTGGTTGAATTCTGGTGGATATGTAAGGTGATCGTCCTGCAGAAGGAGTTGGGCAGAGGGCCTTGAAGAAGCCACTTGTTTTATATACAAATCCCAGCCTTGGTGATTCAATTAATCAATAGAAGAGTTGGATTGATGAATATGTTTACAATCTCTATGGGGTCTTCGATTCATGACTGTGTCTGTTACTCATCTGGATGCAGACTTACCACCCTTGACTTGAGGCCCTCATTGCACTGCAGTACATGGAAGCGAAGTTGGGAAGTGGAAGGGTATTGCATTGCAACCCTCCCATGCAGTCTTTGAATGCCCGAGTGGTGGTTTGCCTGAGGTAGCCTGAGGTAGGCTACGGGAGGTGTGGCAATGTATTGGCCCGGAGCAGCTGTGGGGGCCGGGCGGCACCCGGCTCTGGCTACCTAGGTTGGGGGCTGACTGGCCCGTTCGAAGGCGCCAATAAACTGGCACCACACGGCACAGAAAACTCTTTGAACGAGATGGAACCACTCAAATACACCCGCCAAGCAAGAGACATCAAGCTACGAACACCTAATGAGGCACAATGACAGTATGGTTCATGAGAATCAAGACCGGCTCCCGCATGCAGGTTCACGTCAGCTGGAGAGTACCTAGCAACACTGCGGCTCAGCACATATGCACTACTTCTAAGCCCTGAAATGACCCTGCCGTGCTTACCAAGCGTTACCCAAGTTAGGCACCTCTCTGCCAAGGAGTAAAGGGTGTAATCATGGGGTGTAAGCCGACAACTACCACGGAGTGGCCGAGTGGCCGAGTTATTGCTGGTGAAAGGTGCAACCATTGGGACTAGAGGGTGGGAGTGGGGCGGGAGATGGGCCCGGAGCTGCCAAGACGCCGACTGTGGGGCCGGTGCGGTGCTGGTGGAGCCACGGGGGCGCGGGGTCCTCATCGACCTCTTTCTCACCCTTCCGGACGCACACTACCGCCAAGCCAGAATTTCCCCATGTTGACGGACGAAGTCGAAATGTGATAGTGGGGCCGGGCCATCTCGATTAGAACGGCTAGAACGCGCCAGACCCCCGACACGCCGAACGCCTTGTATTTTCGACAAAGACAAATCCGTCACTGAATCTCTCAGCTGAAAAGGAGACCTAATACCCTCTCCTCCCCACTGTGCGCGCCGGTTTCGCGATGTGATGTTGCTGATTTTGTTCCGCCGCGGAAATCGCAGCTCAGGATCCTTGAGTCCTTGTCAGCGGCTCGCGATGCGCCCCCTCAAAGCATCGTCACTCTTTATCTCGGCTCCGAAACCACCACCATCACAGACACATCGACTTTCACCTCAACCTCCACCGTCACCTCAACCGACATCTCCACCTGTGGAACAATATGGATATAGTCGCTATTACTAAATGCTGGTATCAGTGGATTCACTTTCGCAGTGTTTTGGTGCAGCGGTCTAGTTCGACACCACCCTAATCACCTCCGCCACAACAACCCTGACCGAAATCAGTTCAACAAAAACCACCATCGCCCCCATCGAGACCATACCCATCGATTTCTGTTCCAGTGCCGCGTCCTATCAAACCGCCACGCTCCCGGGGCAATACACCGTCGACGGCTTCGTCAAGACCCCGGACCCGATAGCTTGCTGCCAATACTGCGCCAACACCTTCCGCAACGTCTTCTCTTCTCTATGGGCGCCCTCAGGGGACTGTAGTTGCTTGATCAATACCGAGGTCTATCGCGGTGTGCCGACGAACGATTGGTGTCCAAATGGTGTCGTGCCATTGACGTACACGCACTTGAACCTGGGAGCACTGGGATATGCGAAGGTGGGGCCATGCGGTCCCGTGGAGACAAGTTACAGATTAGGTGAGGTAGGTAGATACTGGGGGAGAATGCTACCTCTTTAGTCACCCCCCACAACATTCTCTGACCAAGCCCGGATTAGTCACAGAGCCTGAGCTGAGGGTGAGGCGCAGCGAGTAGCTCCCTGCGCTGAGGTCAGTTCAGGGAAGCAATGTTTGGCCCGGTTACCGTAATCTAAAATAGGATGTGAGCTGCGGACTTAATATTGGGACACCAGTCTACCGCTAAGTACTACCATTTTCTTTCGCCTATATGAATAACCACTATTGACAGACCTACTGAAACTATCGTTAGTTCTTAGTGCGTAGCTTTAATATAGCTGAGTTAAATTTTAGTGTTTTACTAAACAGCTTACTACTGATATAACGTTTATTAATGCAAACTAACTGTGTTATAGAAAGAGACTTAGAACTGGAGGAAGAGGTTGACACTAGCGTGCACTTCTGAAGCCCTGTAGTTTATACGACAGTGGTGCGCTCGAAACAGGTCGGAAAGGCTCATGCGTGGGGTGAAGGAGAAACGCCAGTTTAGCGATATATTATGCTTGCGAAATGACCTCGTTCATATTAACTTGAAGATCTGCCCCTTCAGTTCTAAGCGTCAACCGACACTGGCTCTGTTAATAGAGTTTACATTACCTGTCTTTCTCGAAGATAAATCAGTTGCTTGTTTCGGACATGTAACTTCTCTCTAACTCTTGCTTATACCTTCGCCGGGCTGAGGTAACTAAAATATTAATTTATCCGGGATCAATACCTCCTTTGTAAACTTCTAACACGTTCCTAACTATACTAGATCCGCTGCCTTATCTGGAATGATGCAATTTGCCGTAGTAATACGGCAGTAACTTAATATACCACCGCCTTTAAACAATTTGAACGGAGGGCAGCTAAGCTTCAAATACTCTTATTAATTTCAGCTGATATAAATGGAAAAGGCTAAAGGGTTACGCTAAACGTAAGTGCTGCTTAACCCTATTATATAAAGGTGAATTATAAAAATAACTACATCTTTTAATCTAAGTAGCATATATTAAAGGATATAAACCTGTACATATACCTGCTTTAAGACTAAAAGGTAAACACCCACTTTAAGTCTCCTAAGGAGTGGTTTGGTCATTGCAACAGCATAGATGTGTTCACAACGCGCCTTCCTCTGGAACTGACCCAGAACATTACATCTAAGCCTGCCGCCGGCTTTGCAAGCATGTAACGATGCGCTTGCGTATAAAGAAGGGCACTTCATTGAAGTAATGAAAGTTCTGTGCTTTTTAGTGTAGCGGTAGTTCTCCGCTTAGCACAGGTATGATAGCTGTAGACACCTGGCACAGCTGCACCGGCAGGATAGACAGAATTCGTGGTATGATGATTGGCGGAAAGGCCGGGGCCAGGTTTTGAGACTACCAGCACCATCCCGCATCGCCAGTTCTGCTTACCAAAGATGGCCCACTAGTGTTGGTACATTCAAATGCTCACGTTCAACTAAGCAACAAGACCTTCTTACATATTTAAATTTTAAGAATGGATGAAGGCTATAAAGCGCACCCGAGTCCTTAATCATTCGCCTTACCTCATAAAACTGAAGAATAGCACCTGCTATCCTGAGGGAAACTTCGGCGGTAACCCGCTACTAGATGGTTCGATTAGTGTTGATGTGCATGAAGGATCCACAAGATATTGGAAAAGTGTGTGTGCAAAGTGCTTGATTGTTTTCTATCGCAAACTCCCCGACCCCAAAAGCGCTTTCTTTCTATTTGGGCTGGCTGGCTAACCCAGAAAGCAACCAACCAACGAGCTGAAATAACGCGAACCACGCTCCTGCTTCAGTTACTAGCCCACCCGCGGTCGATGCAACACTCTGCTTCGATACCTGCCTGTCGAATGTCGGATACTGTAAAAAGAGACTTAAGGTGCACGGCGCGGCGTCTGGATCTGAAGCCATATCACAGTTGATCTTGGGTATCGGTACCGTTGAGAAGGAGACGCCGTAGTCGTAGGCAGGGCGCTTGCCCAGCACTTCCCGATAATGAAGCCCGAGGCTGATGGCGGTCATGCCGTTGGCGTTGATCGGGTACATGCGCGTATAGCCGTTTTCCATCGCCTCTTGAAGGGTTAAGCTGGGGTCGAAAACAGCGATCCAGAGGGTGGGCGTCGATGTGAAAGTGGATCGAGTTACTCCGGATGAGTTGTCTGCGTCGTGATCGGGTTAGCAGTCTGGTCCTCTCCGGCGCAAGCGGGCTGAACTGACAGAAAAAAGGTGTTTGCGTGATCATCTGTGTCGTTGGCATAGCCGATCTCATCTGTTGGTTGGACTGAAGTGTGAGAACGCGATAGCTGGTGTTGTGCCACCCAAATTGCCAATTGCCCGCACACTGACAGGCATTTGTCAAGTCGATTACATGAGTGCAGTTTGGAGCATTGTCATCGGGCCAGCCAATGAAACATTTGCTCCTTACGTCGTCAAGTATGGCTTCAGATGCCCAGTTCGTCCGCTGGAACAGGGCCAAAGACGGGAAGATGGCTTCTTCCTAACGGAGAGTTAGGTTACATCGGTGCAGTCTCGTTACACAGCGGGGTGTCTTACGACAGTGTCTTCGGCATATTCAATCAAGTTCCTGACTCGATCAGGGTACCAGGCCACTGGATACAGTATCGGAAGCCCGATAACTGCGGCAACGACTGTAAGAATTGTGTTGCCCAAGTTATAACTGTACGTCGTTAGTCCTTTTCTGGATCTTCGTATAGAGCTGATATGATAGTCAGATTGGGTCCCCAGGGGAGGGAAATAGAGATGTTGACTACACACGCTGGTAATGTATCGACAAACAAACGAAGGTGAGGAGAGGAACCATCGAAGTCCCAACAATCACCTCGGGAACAACAGGCGGCGTCAGGGTGAAAATGCAGACAGAAACGACAGCCAACCACACGATCCAGCCCACGAGCAGGCCCCAAACAGCCTGTTGTGGTGGAAATGTACTGGAGAATTCCGGCATGGCGATATCTCAGGTGAATGAAAGGGTGTTTCTCTCCGACGAAGAGGTGGTGCACGAAGATCACCGATACAATCACAGCTCGAGTTTCACATTCCTACTTATGGTTCGTCGGATGCCAGGGGATCCAGCCCCTCAGCTTGTTTTCTCATGATGCCAAGAAGATCGGGAAGACAAGATAGCCACCCCTCGGGCCAAGACTCCTCTTATCAAGCAAGTTAAGGGGAGTGCCCTCCTCGCAACGCTCGAAATTAACGGAGTGCTCGACCTGCCAAACTCCACCCGCGATGCTTCGCATATGGCTGATCACCGCCAAGATGCCAAGGTCTTCTTGGCTCTCTCTTGGCTCGCCAACAGACTGACCGCTGGTAAGTACATCGCCGCCGCCATGGCATTTATCGTGAGCGCTTTCTGGCCTTGGCGACTTGGCAGCATCGTTCACCGAAAGCGCGTGCTGTCACCTCGGCTTGGCTCTCTTCGGAGTCACGGGGATTGCAAGGTGGCGACATTGTCCAGGGCGTTCGCTCGAATGCTGTCATCAACGGTTGTGCATGGGCCTGGTTTAACATTCTCGGAGACCGACAGGCTCACAGCGTTGTTTGATCCCTGCAATTTCGACCCCGCACGAGAGGGTGAAAGCCCATATGTTCGTGTGAAGATTTCTGGGGCAAGGCACCCGCTTTTCACCTGACAGCAGGAAGAGTTAATCTGTGCACTCACCAACTCGGACTTAATTAACTATATAACACTCTATAATGACAAGTAGTCAGAGTTGTTATTCTGGCACACCTTTTGGTAGGTAGCGCAAGTGGGGAGTGTGTCCTTTGTATCTGCCGTTGCGGGGGTTGTCTTCGCCTTAAACCCCAGAGAAACAACTCTAATTCAGTACACAGTGTCATAGAGCTTGAGAGTAGGAAAATATCCCCGGGTCTTAGTTGGTCAAGTCGCAAAAGGCGGGGAAACACGTTTACGACTCCCCTATTCTACTGCAGCCGCAGATATAGCAACCTAAAGCTGCTGGTAGCGGATGACCGAGTGACCAGTCTCCGGCCCCGTCTTGCACCCTATATTCTTTCCCCTCCTCCCCCCTTCCTCCTTCGCCCCCCTTCATCTACATCGGCAGAGCCCCCCTGGCTTAGGGACTTGGAAGAAAGGTTCGCTCCTCCTTATTGCTGCTAGTTATGCGATTTAGACGTTGGAAAACCGTGAAAGTGCAAATTTAAGAAATAGTTAAGTCTGAATCTTAGAAGTAATCTTTATACTAATATATTTAGTGAGCCTGCCGCTACAGTAGCACCTATATGAATGGGCCCACTCGGCTAGAGTTGAAGCAATTCCCGGCCTGCTGCGGCGCAGCCCTGCCGAAAATGGTAATTAGGGTGAGCAAAGGTGAGCAAGCCTGAGCAAAGACTGAGCAGGGCCTGAGCCAGGGTGAGCGATGTCACGTAGGCCGAGCCGTGCCCAGATTCGTCTCGTAAAATAGTGTCCTGCAAGGTGCCCGAAGCAGTGCTTCAAACTTTCAGGGGTGTACCACCGCAGACATCCAGACAAGTACATCTGCAAGTTGATGTCCACGAGCAATAAGTTTTATCATTTTTTTCTTACAGAAACGCAGAGTCTCGCTTACACCGACCAAATGAAGGGTTTCACTGCCGCGGCGGGTGCCTGGTGTGGCGCTGGCAGATGTGGCGCGGCAAAACAGGGCACGGGGACAAATCCTTCCCTCGGGCCTGTGCCGTAAACTAAGGAGCGCTGGATGGGAATATAACGTCGTAGTTAATCAAGGCTTGGTGATACACATTGTGTTTATTGCAATGAACTTGGCCTCAACACAATATTTCATCTTCAACCAGCTATCAACGAGTTCTTAACGGAAAGTAAACACGATCGAATCTACATCCCACTGCCCCGTCACGGGTGGAAGGGGTTGGGCGTCGTCTTCATCCCCACTCGCGTCCCCATCTTCCGAATTGTCCGAATCGTCCGAATCGCCAGAGTCATCGACGCCAAAATGCACCCCGCCCCGGTACTCTGGCTGAGCAATTCTCAGCTTGACGTCGGCCCCCATGCCGAGCAAATTGCGCGATATCTCCCTGCAGGCTATCGCAAAGACCTCCTGTCCTCCGCCAACCGCGTCGCCAACTTGAACCGTGTAATCCGTCGTCCAAGCCGCAGAGGATGACCGCTCAGCACCCAGCTCGATGGACGCGCCGCCCGCGTCGACGCCCCCCGCAACGGGCACGGTGGCGGATGCGCCAGCCCCGGTGGCACGATTCCCTGTGCGCCTCACCCTGGCAGTCGCAAAGCTCATAGTTCCCACGACGAGATACACCTTGCCACCCACCGGGCAGAGTCTGAGCATCTCTCGGCGGACGTGGGGGACCTTCTTGAGTGCTTCGAGGTAGGCCGACTCTCGCTTCAGCGCGCGGACCAAGACACGCGGGGACGTAATCTCGGACGATCCGTCCTCTGCGGCGTTGGCTTTCGCGGCCAGTACACTTCTGACCTTTGCCCAGAAGGAGTCGTCTTTGGAGGCGGAGGCGGTGATGTGGGCATCGTGGTCGACCTGCTGCTCCAGCAGGAATTGGCTCCACACGCCAGGCGTGAGTGCCCCTTCGGGCGACTGCGGGGTGTAGTCGGATGTGGGGCTGAGAAAGTGTTTGACGACGCGCCCGAGGATGCTTGCGCTCTCCGACGACGGCAGCCGTCTCTTGAGCAGGAAGAACTTCAGTTCGTGAGATTGCGCACCCATGGTTTCGACTCAATTCACTCTGTGGGTGCTCGGAAGAAAAAAAGAGATGGGAGACAAGTCTCGCGAGAAGGTTCTGGCGAGAAAATATCATTTCGATGTCATGTGAACCGCCAGGGGCCAGCTAAGACTTTTTGCGCTGTGGCGGCGCCGACACGCTGCCGTAACCAATTGCGAGGATGTCGCCTAAATTGAGGAGCATGACAACCGAGACGCCGTGGCGCCGGAGGCGTTTCTTCACCGTCCTTTCTCCGCGGCCCGGGCAGGAAAAGGGGTAGATGTGGTCTTCACCAAGCGGAGGGTGGGGGGTGCGAATGCCCACCTTGCACATTCGTGTCCATTGATCCTTCCCCAACACATAGAGCCCAACATTTTAGCGCCTAGTTGACTGCCCTACAATTGATTCGACTGCAAAAATGGCCTTTACTCTTCAAATTTCCCCCGTCAAGGCTTTGCAGGGCAACAAGTTGGGCTGGTCGGCCGATCTCACAACCAAGGATGCGGGTGGCATACGAGTGATCGAGATCCTCGACCCCATCACCGCCACAGGCCGCCCCGAAGATGATGCCCAAGATTTGATCAAGTGGTACCTTGAGAAATATGTCGCGGAGCCTTTCGAGGCAACCAAAGCCGACTCTGCACTCCATCTCATCCGCGAATATGGCCAGTGCTTGGCCGCGCAGCTCTCCCGCAGCGGTCTGCTTCCTTCAGAGGGACACCTTGAGGTTGAGGTTCTCACGCCTGACGACCCGGCACTGTCCAGCCTGCAGCGCCTCCACTGGGAAGTTCTGGGGGATGTCACGCTGTGGCCCACGAAGCACAAGTTTCACAGCGTCAGCGTCTGGAGGACGACGGCCACAAGAACGGAACAAGCCCCCTCGAGCTGGGCGAGCGAACCCCGCGTGCGGAACTCGAAGCGCTTCAATATCCTCCTCGTCGTGGCCCGGCCAGGAGGGGCCGCTGACGTTGAGTATCAGCTGGTATCTCGTTGCTTGATGACCATTGCCGAGCGGGTCTCCGCGGCCCGCCCGGATGTGAGGATCTCTGTCGAGGTGCTTCGGCCGGCAACTTGGGAAGCCTTCCAGGCTTGCCTGAGCGAGGGGTCTGAGAGACGTTACGACCTCGTCCACCTGGACATGCACGGCGCAATCCGAAAGCCCAAAACGGAACCTACTGCGAGGTACGAGTGGTGCAAACGTGAATAGAACCAAGACCGACCGGCTGAGCTAACTGACTGTGGATGCACCACCACAGGGCCATGCTCTGCTTCTGCAGCAACCCGGACAGGAAAGACTCCCAGGAATCGCGGGAGAAACCCAAACGGTCCACCAAGAAGTGGAAGTCGGGAGAGGACGTTGGCAAGCTGCTCTCCAAGTCGGGCGTCAGGGCGGTGGTGGTGAACGCTTGCGAGTCCGCCAATAGCCGCAGTGAAGAGTGTGGTGGAAACCTGGCCGCGACTCTTATATCCCACGGCATGCAATCCGTCGTCGCCATGTCCTTCAAGGTGGTAGATGAGGCGGTGGAAATCTTCACCAACGTCTTCTATTCCTCTCTGCTGCTGACCGGCTCGCACGTGGAAGTGGCAACCCAGTTATCACGCCAGGCCTTGCTTCACAACCAGCAGAGACGAGCTGCCCACATGTATTCCGTTCCGCTGATGGACTACATTGTCCCCATCTTGTATCGGCGACCACGCAACGAGCCCATCCTAAACACAACCGCAACGGCCACGAGCGAAAGCGCGCATCACGCAACATCTGAGAGTTTCCTCCAGGTCGAGTCCCTCGAGCCAGGCTACGGCCGAGACACACCGGACGAAGAACTCATCGGGAGGGATGCAGATATCTTGGAAATGGAAAACGCTCTGTCAGCAAAGCCACTGATGCTTCTTTCCGGACAAGGGGGCTGTGGAAAGACAGCCTTGATGCGGTTCTGTACAAAATGGTGGAAGCGGTCTGGATGGATCCGACACACAGCAACAATAAACTTTGTTTTATTCGGCGATGGTGATGAGGGTGTTCGCAGGCGCCAAGTTTCCTTCCTTGCCATTTTAGACATGGTTGCAGACAAGTTGGGGATGCCATCGGGTCACAGGTCGGAGGAAGAAATCGTCGCCAAACTGCAAGGCGAGCCTTGCCTTCTCGTTCTGGATAGTCTGGAATCCTTGTCGGCTCGCACCAGCGCTCTGGAACGAATTACGCTGAAAGGGGAGGACTTGGTCAAGCTCCGCGAGTTTGTTCTCAAGGCCTCAGAGGGTCGATCCAGAGTGGTACTGGTCTCGCGGCACGTCGAAGACCCCTTTCTTAACGACGAGTTCGATTGCAATCGCTACCAGCTCTCTGGGCTCGCCATAATCCCAGGCGTCCGCCTTTTTGAGAAGCTGGCTTATGGCGATCTCTCCGATATCCCAGAGACTCTGCGCCACCGGCAGAACATTGATATCATCCGCCGACTTGTCATCCTTCTCGAAGGAAACCCGGCCGTCCTCAGGAGGATAGCCCCGGACCTGCGACGGCTGGGAAACAACCTCAGCGCCTTGCATGACAAGATCCTGCTTGGCGTTCTTGAGGAGGATGCACCACCCGACGATGACGAGGGGGCGCGTGACAGCCGCTTCGCCGGAACTGTTGCATATGTGTTCGCCGAGCTAGAGAGACCCTCGCCCCGCGGCTCCCTGGTTATGCCAGCCCAGGTCGCCCCCTTTTGGACAATCGCTCCGCGTGATCCGCGGCACTACTACTGGTTCTTGTTTCTTGAGTCCATGAGCATGTTCCAGGAGGGGTCCTACGCCACTTGGCTAACCGAAGACTTCCGTATCGCTGTTGGCAAGTTTGAGGAAGCGCAGCGTATCAACATGCATTGGGGCTTTATCTTCGACCGATTCATTAGTGCTGGGCTAGCCGAGCGAGCAACGATGAAGACCAGCGAGGGAACCGATATCGCCTGCTACCATCTGCATCCCATGGCCACACTGGTTGCTCGAGCCTGGGCACCGCAGGAGAGATGGCCCTCAATAAAATTCGCCTTCGTTCGGCAATTCCTGCTCTGGGTCCCGAAAGCCAGCCCCTACGCTGATATGCACGAAATTTCCAGCATCATGTGGGACGGCCTCGTGCGGCACGATGACTACGTCGAGAATCTAAAGGTTATGGCCACCGCCTTTTCGTTGGAAGGTCCCGGCTTCGAGGACGAGGTAAAACGAATGGGCATGTCTTTATTTGACCTCGTCCATATGCAATCGCTCAGCTCGTTCCAGACCAACTCGAGACGATCTGGGGCATTGCTGCCGTTTGTTCAACAGCATCTGGAGCGCATCTTCCAGGTCGTGGACAACAGGAAAGGGGGAATCCCTAACAGACACGAGCTAGAGATGATTATGAATTACTCATGGGAATCTTACAATCATGAGAAATACCCAGCGAAGGCTTCCGATCTCGTCGTGCGGGCACTTGAAGCAGTCGAGCGCGTGCACCGTCAGTCCTCTTCCCTCAGCAGGCATCCTCTCACCGCCACGCAGGATTTCACCCTCTTTCAGCTACGGTACGCTGAAGCCTGCATTGCAGATCGGAGGAAGGGGAATATAGAAGGGATGGAGCACTTCCAGCGTAACCTCGAACGGGATGTCCCTGAAGACCACCCGTTCTACGCCGCCATCCGCCGAATGCAGCTCCGCAACCTGCAGGAATGGATCTCGTGTGCCTGGCTGGACATACTGAGGGACAAGCCGAAAGAGGATATTGACATGGCCAAGATGCAGCTTGCCAAGCAGCTTCTCGATGACCCCAACTTTCGTGAAGGGGGCTATGCCGGAGCAGTTGCGACGGCGATAAAGAAGCACCCGGAGCTCTTCGATCGCACCCCAATCAAAGACCTCATCGCGTCCCTAATCGAAGCCAACCCGGACGCCATCGCCCGCTTCGGCAAGATAGCCCACCGCATCCTTGATGAGAGCTTCGCCGCCAACATGGCCGACATCCCGGGCGGATTGGCCGCATTCGGCCTCGCCACACCCGCTCCGGATCAGCCTGGCAGCGGCTGCAGCTCCTCTTCTAAGTTACCAGCATTCGAGCCCTTGCCGGAAATATTGCGCCACTGCGAACAGGCCCGTACCGACATGGCGATGGTCGACGCCCAGATTCACATGATAGCCAGCCAGACGAGCAGTGCTGAGGCAGCCCTCGCCGATATTTTCAAGGCCGAGGCTCCTACCTCGACTAACTCGGGTGGATGGAAGCGGCTGGCTGAGATTCACAGCGCACTTTTCCGCGTGGCGGTACCATGGGAAGACGTGGCGGCCCGCGATTACCGCAAGGGCCTGCGCCACCTGGACGAATACTGGCGTCTTCTGGAGGGCGAGTCCGACGTGCCGAGCCGGCAGCTCGTCTACGTCTTGGTCGACTATGCCGTCTGCTATAACGGTATCGGGAGGGTGCTGCACGCGTCACGCGCTGTGTTACGGGCAGTGCCGCTCGTGGGACGTGCGGTGCAGGCCGGAGAGTGCGTCAACCAGATGGACGCCGAGGAGTTTGATGCGTGGGTTTACGAGCGGTTTGCTGAGCTGCATCATCTTGACGTATTTCTTGACCGCCAGATCCTCACTCATCCGCCAGCGGGGGTCGAGGGGTTGAATCTCATGGAGAGGTCGTTTATGCTCGTCGTCATGACGCGGGCAAAGCAGATCCAGCAAGGGAAGAAGGAGCTGCACGAGGCGTATCTGAAAGTGCAGGAAAGGTTGAAGAGCTTGACCGCGACACTCGCGAGGTATGACAAGGACATCGAAGACAAGAAGCGGGCTGGGGAGGCGCGATAAACAACACTGATAGACGCAGTAGATTCTTGGGCCATTGGAATAAGATGGAAATGCGCTCTCATAAGCACCACATTATCGCCTTTGACGGGAGTGATGGCCAATCTCTTCCTTCAAACGCTTTGAGAGCAATGCGCCCAGCGGCTGGACATTTTGCAAAAGTCTTTCCTCGTTGATGATTCGCTGGACCGCCAGAGCAGCAGCACAAGCAGCAGGATGACCTTGATATGTGTGGCCATGGACAAATGCTCCTTTCGGTACCTTTGTTAGTATGGTTACAGACACGGATTGTTACCGAATTTGAAGTCTATCTAGGTTGGAAACCTTCACCTACATCTGTTATACAAATCTTCGAAGGCTCTCTCTCAAATAAAGACATCGTCATCCCAGTGCCAGCACATTTATATATACTATCATCCACGGAATGGCCCGGTCGCTCTCGGGACAATGAACTCTCTAAATCAAACACCACATATTGTTGGAGCCCACCTTGCGCGATGAGCCGCCTCTTTTGACCTAGTGGGGATCTTGAAGAGGCGCAGATGCAAGACAGTTGCCAGAGACAATATCGTAGTGTGAGCAGCAGTAGGTTGTTTGGACTTATCGCCAGGTAGGCGATCAGTACGATCATGGCTATGATGCCTGCTGATACGGTAACGTAACTTCTTGGCATAAGTCATTAGCTATGTGGTCGGGAAATGGAAAGGGAAGGGTGACAAGGGAGAGGAGAATCAAAGGGGCCCGGATGTGAGACCTACCTGTGAGTTTCAGTTGCTGCGCTAGGGACATGGTGCTGTTGCCGTTATCGGTAAAGTTGACGTTGTTCATACCGAAGACGGCTCACATGAGCGAGAGCGGGAGCTAGAGCGAGACACTGTCAATGGGATGCCCGCCCCGAGTAGTAGATTCAGATCGACAAGGTCAGCGAGTAGGCGGAGTGAAGCTTACAAAGATGATGGTGGCAACAGTGAATATGATGACTGCCTTGCCCTGATTGACCGCAACCATGGTCTGCTCAAAGCTCTGCCACGTCTGCAGCGCTGAGGCCTGCTGCTGGACGCTCAACGCCCGGCTCCGCGGCGCGACCACCGTCAACGAGGCACTATTGCCAAAGCAACGACTCTCCCCAGAAGAAGAGGCTTTTCTAGCATCTTGGGCGCGTAATGAAGAAGCTTCTGCAAGAGCCCCAACAAAGGCCCAGCTTGGTAGAATGGCTCTAGCTATTCTGGCGCAAGGAGGGTGTGCTAAGCCGGTTGGTAAACGCTGGGTTGACCGCTTCCTCCGCCGCTATAAGAACGTCAGGGTTAAGAATTCTCGGCCTCTCGATCAAGAACGACGCCGAGGAAGTACTAAGGAGGTCTGGGAAGACTTTTTTGCGCGCCTAAAGTATCAGATAGACGTTAAGGACGTCCTGCCGAGGTACCTCGCCAACGTCGACGAGCACGGCATGCAAGAGTTGGAGACGACGGAGAATTGCAAGCTTATTGGCGACTCCTTGACTTCCAGAACCTACAAAGAGACTCCTAAGGCCACTGCCTGGGTCTCTGTAATCGAAACGATTACCGCTGACGGCCAGAGGCTCACTCCAGTCATCGTTTTTACCGGTGCAAGCTTGCAGGGCCAGTGGTTCTCCGATTTCCATAAGGAGGACCCTGTTATTTCCACCTGGAAGTACGATTATTCCGAGCCTGGCTTCTCAAATACCAGAATATTCATCAAGTAGTTCAACGAGGTCTACTTACCGGAAACCAGGCCAGAAAACGCCTCGCCATGGCGCATCCTTATCCTCGACAAAGACTCTAGCCATACCAACGAGGACTTCAAGCTTACCGCCTTCCGGAATAGGGTCCAGCTTGTCTATTTGCCAGCTCACACCTCCCACAAAAGCCAGCCACTTGACCAGAGCGTTTTCTCTCCAGTGAAGACCTATTTTCGGCAAGAAACACTGCCCTGGCTACTTTCACGGCCTCCTCGCCCCTGAATAAACAACGTTGGACCGTGGCCTAGCGCGATGCCGCCGCAAAGGCCTTTACTGCTGATAATATATGTAGTGGCTTCAAAAAGACTGGAATCTGGCCTTTCGATCCCCAACGAATTCTTGGAGACCTGAAGCAGTGGTTGGAGACTCGCCCACTCCCCCAAGCCGCTCCCCCACCCCCCTTAACCTTCCTATTACAGAAGGAGTCACCCTATAAACACCTAAACGGCTTCGAGATATTCTAGATTCAGTCCACAACGCCTTGCAATACCAATCGCCTACTTCTCGCAACGTTAGGAGCGTTCTTTGAAGGCGGGGAAGGCCTTGGACCGAGCCAACGCCCAGAAGGCCTTCTTGGAAGCCGAAAACCTACGGTTACGAGAGGAATCGGACGCCAGAAGACCGAAAAGTAAGAAGAAAGTCAAGGATCCACCAAATGGTAAATTTGCCAGCCTGGACGACATCGCTGAGGCTCAGGAGGCCCCCACAGGGCTGTATAAGCGGAGGAGGGGGGCCTCGGCACGAAACCCGGCTCCAGATCTTGAGGAGGCCAGAGAGGAGGTTATTTATGTACTTCATAGGCTTCACGAGGCAGAGGAGAACCAGTAGGCATCAATTTCTATTGCATTTGAGTGCGTGGTTGGTGAGGGATGGGTCGTGGAGTTGGAGGTGTGCCCCCCCGGTTACATGATCGGCGGTGGGGGTAATCGGTCGCTGAGTCCAAACGCCTACCTTTTTATCCTGTCCTCCGGACAATTTTCCTGTCCGGAGGACAATTTGTTGTAAGGGTGGTCCAAAAAAAAATTACTATGGGAAATTCAGTCAAAACTGATAAGGAAATTCAACTCGACCTAGGACTGGTCGGTTCA
>Ga0247780_1000476_pt1 | contig 37534 bp, 31 predicted proteins | sample UWRJL079202R5_FD_179927 | JGI IMG/M metagenome (GOLD analysis project Ga0247780, IMG submission 179927) | Plant litter microbial communities from Arlington Agricultural Research Station in Wisconsin, United States - UWRJ-L079-202R-5 | ecosystem: Environmental > Terrestrial > Plant litter >...
CTCACTTCCGTCCCCTCAAACCCCTCCACTGACACCACCTCCGCATCCGCGCCCATCCTCAACAACCACCTGACCACCTCCCCCCTTCCCATCCTTACAGCCGCGTGAATGGCGGCATTTCCCCGGAGGTTGGTACCGTTGATATCAACTCCTTTTCCAAGAAGGTAGGACGCAGTGAGGAGGTGGCCCCATGCGCAGGCGACGTAGAAGGCGGAGCAGCCAGTGATGTCGCGCAGGGTGGGGTCTGCACCGTGGGAGGTGAGAGTGTGGATTATGTAGTCGTGGCCGGAGGCGGCGGCGAGCATGAGGGGGGTGCGGAGGTCGTGATCGCGGGGGTTGATGTCTACGACATATGGCTCTGGGCTGGGTTGGGACTGTTGGTGAGAATTGGGATTGGGATTGGGATAGGGATGGGGTTGGAGAAGGAGGGAGACGATCTCCTCGCGGCCGGAGGTGGCTGCGTAGTGCAGGGGTTGTTTTCCTTCGGAGTCAACGAGGCGGGGGTCGGCGCCGTGGGCGAGGAGGAGCGAGAAGAGGGCGGTGTTGTCTGATGTTGAGGCGAGGCGGTGAAGAAGGGTTTGGTCTTGGGCGTTGCGAGCGTTGGGATTTGCGCCGGCGGAGAGAAGGGCTTCAGCGCCGGTGAGGATGGTGGAGGGGGAGGCGTGCTTGGAGGAGGTGAGCGCCCAGAGGGGGGTTGGATCGTCGGGGTCGTTGGAGCGGGTATTGGCGTCTGAGCGGCTCATGTTGAGGAGGTAGTGGATGATGGGGAGGTGGCCGCTGTGTGAGGAGAACCAGAGAGGGGTGTGCCCTTCAAAATCGGTGGCTGAGCATGCCGGTGTGTCAGTTGGATATTTGGGATCGGTGAGGATGGCTAGGTCCGCGAGGTGGCCGTTACGTGCTGCGTGGTGGACAGGACTATACCCGTGCTCATGGGTCCCGATCGTTGGGTCGGCCGCAGTTCCATGTCTGTTGGGTTCCAGCAGGATACGGAGTACAGAGGTATCATACGGCTGGATCTCACGGTCATCGCGGGAAACGGCCTCCCGCAGCGGAGTCCTTCCATCGCTGTCGCGGGCGTTGGAATCTGCGCCGTTTCGCAACAGCACTTGAACCACGGCGTAGAAGTTCCGGTGAACGGCAAAGTGCAACGCACTCGAGCCGCGGGCATCCGTGTGACATATGTCAGCACCGCGACGGATCAGGGCAAGCGCTGCGACTGGATGGCTGTAGAGGAGCGCGAACATGAGCGGGGAGGTCATATCCCTGGAGCACCCATCGACGTGGGCGCCATACTGGAGGAGGATCTCGATGAGACCGAGATCACCGTTTATAGCCGCCATGCAGAGAGGTGACAGGCCATCTTGGTCGTCCAGGAAGTTTGGCTCCACCCAGATATCACGGAGCACACTTTCCGCATCGTTTCTGTTCCCCCGTTTGACTGCTCGCATGAGTTTGTCTCGGCCGTCGCGATCATGTGGCGAGCTGGCACCCGAAGCCGTCGACATGCGCCGCACCAGTGGGATAATGTTCGCTGTTGGATCGAACAGCCTAGCCATCCCGATCAGCACTGCCGCCATGTCGTCGTGGGTTGCGCGTCGCTCAAGTGCCACTCTCGAGTTAACTTCCCTAAGCGTCATGTCAGAGGTCACCGAGGCTCATCCTTTACATGGTGTGGTGTACATACAACTGAAGACTGCTCTGGACAAGCTGAAGTTGCCCCCGTTTCGTCACGATCTTCCGATGCATTCCAACGAGGTAGGACATGCGGAACCCCAGCACGCCCCTGGATACCCACCCGTAGATCCTCGACTCGCTGTTGCCGGACCGGTCCAAGCGCTCCATTTCACCGAGCAGACTGTTTAGGTCCAGCTGCAGCTGGTCGACACTGTCCCTGAGGAGACTCGCAAGATTGACGCCGGCATCTTGGTCGTCATTTCCACAGATCTTCAACGTCGGGAGCACGACCTCGGTGGCCGTGAGCTGCCGGCGTATGCTTTTGAGGACACCGTGGGTCAAGTTGCAATCTGCTTTGATATCGAGCAGTTTCTGCGGCGCATCTTTGATGTTGGACACGATATTGATGGCGCGCTCAAGGGTGTTGGCGAGCGTGATGATCGCTGTTGTGATAGAGAGCGGGTCGACGGCCATGTTGGCTGGTGCTGATGATCCCCCAATGATGGGATCGCCACGCCGCATTCCAGCGTGAAGCTGCGCGACAATAAATATGCGGTGTCTCTGAGCCGGCACCGACACGCCGGGACACACCTAATATACTGGCATGCAGTCAGCAGGGAAGTGAAGCCTGCATGCCACCTTGCATGCAGGACCAAATCTTGCAACCTTTCCCGGGCCAGAATCGCTTCCTCGTGGTCGCCCCGTCCCTGCAATGCCTGCCGAGGGAAGTGGACTCAGCCACCGCCATCAACGATGCAGGGTGCCATCCTATGAGGCTTGGCGCCTCTGACCGAGGGCACCTTTTAACCAATGACGGCTTGATGGCTAGCTCCTAACCTCCCAAGCCACTGCTCCAGTACTCCTTGTCAAGTTGCGGTCTGAGAACAGCACCACCCGCCAGTGACACGTGATACAAACGCTCAGCCCAAAAAGAGGCGGACCTGTCCAGTGCACAGGAAGTCCTAGTCTGTCCAGCCTTTCATTATACTTCGTACTATCATAGGTCTGAAATCAGGTTGGTCGCAAAATGGACGTCCTTGCCGCCTCTGCGTGCCTTTGAGGTGGATGGAAAACTTTGCACGTTGCTAAACGAATGAATATGTGGTATAATCCCCGGTTCTCATCTCAAGCCAACGGAGGCCCATAGGATTAACGAAAAAGGTGCAAGAAAGAAAGTTTCGTCAAAGCTGATCGCACAGTTTCTAGTCAATGAACGTCCATCTTCCCTATCAGCCAAAAAGTAGGTACTTTACGCGCTGTTTCCACTAAGATATATGATCCGTCAACATCTGCCGTCCCTCCTCGCTTTCGAACGCAGAAGTTCCAGAAACATTTCTTTGTCAAAGTTTCGTGTCTTGGGCGTCCTCAGCCTCCAATCGAGAAGGGATTACGAGTGTTGGCGGATGTAGGAGAGGTGGGAGAGGCAGTGCTGCCCACAGTAGGTTGCGAGGAGCGGCTCCCTCGAGCGCGTCGGTAGATGCTGTCATCGCTCCGGTTCCTCATCGAAGCTATGTCAACCATTGGAGGCCTTTGGATTGTCCCCCCACCGGAGGGCGGTCGATTGTCCGGGGCAATTTGTTCGTCACTTTCCCTGTGGTCAATCGATTCTGCATCATCGAGTGGCACTGCGGTGCGGTTCCTTCGCCATTTGTAGATAGCTCGTAACAGCAGTACAAGTAGCAAGGCGCCAAGAACTGAACCGACGGCAATGAGACCCTTCTGCGTCGGTGTAAGACCGGACGACGATTGGCAGCCGGTCGCTTCTGGGAGTGGGGTTGTCGCCTCCTTCTTCTGAGCCGCCAGGTGGAACGACATCCTCTCGTAGTTGACGTAGAGGTATAACTGCAGTAGTCAGCATAAGAGGCAATTGGACAGCTTCGAATGTGTTGTACCTGTGACAGGAACACCTTTCCGAGTACAGCAGCGTCACCTTGAGCTGGAGATCCAAAGATCTGCAGCTCGTTGTAATCCTCATCCACGATAACTTCACCGTCCGGATCCAAACCACGGAGGCTTCGCTCCATCTCAAAAAAAGGAACAATCACAGTCTGATTGTAGTTGATAGTGAACTTCAGAGTGGTGTTGAAGGGTGTTGGGTCTTTGCGATACACAAGCCCGGGCTCCAGGTTGAACAACCTACTGGAATACTCCGATGGCTCTACGAAGGAGACCTTCAGTATTTCCTTCAGCCGCTTCAACACAGGACTAGGCATTCTGAACAAATTGTCATAGCTGAGAAGCTCGTTAGCAATGTTTCAAGCGCCAAGTGTTATGGAAAGGGTGCCTACGGTTCAACGCAGGCGTTTAGTTTGTTCCCTTTGTCGATGATCTCTTCGTCCGTGCCGTTTCTTGACTTGATTGAGAGTCCAGTAACCCATACCTGCAACGGGCAGTATCGTCCTTCAAGTGGAGTCTTAGAAACAGGGTAGTCGAAGAAGGGACCGGCCAAACTCCCTGAGTCGAATCCTCCGATAACCAAGCTTCCTATTCTAGAATTCCTAATACTCTGGGATCCAGAATTGAGTCCCTGATAACTATCAGTGTACAAAATCGCGCGCCGGGCGTGGGAAAAACATACCCAGGATAGGGCTCCTATGAGGCCATGCTCCTTCAGTCGCCTGAGAAGGGTCGACCCAGATGACAGCGCAAGATGAGATTGAGTGGACCGTTGTCCCTCGGTGATCAAACCAACGTTATCGGCTACCCTTTCGTCCAGGAGTTGGAACGTTGCGCTTGCTGCAGCCGTAAGGTTGTTGAAGGTCGGCCAGCCCGGGTTGAGGTCCCCGACTTCTTTCACATCGACGGCGGTCAAGCTACTTTTATCGACAAATCCACCACGGCGTGAGCGACATTGTGCTGGTGTCATCTTGACTCCCTTTTGACTTTCTTCATCCTTCATGTCGAGTTGGTTCTCGGCGCAAATAGAAGCCTCCGTCAGGAAGGTTGAGTTCACGGTGGTGCTTGGGGCAACGCAAATCTCGGTACCCTGAACACTGACGGTGATACCGAAAGAAAAGATATCAGTCGCAGGCGGGCCAGCTGCGAGAACTTGACAGGGGCCCAAATTCAGGGCAATAGTTGGTGAGGATTGGCAAACCGGTGATGAGGCCGCCCTGCCGACAGTGAGAAGCAGGGTGCACCGAAACACGCTTCTGGAAGAAACCATGGTGTAAGTCAGATGTTTCGACTCTCAATTATGCTCGTGCCAAACGAATCGCGATGTTCGGTGAATCGGCAGAGGTGTGTTATCTCCACGTCCTTGTCCCAGAACACGGGAGAAATGGCGTATTGGACGAAGCGAAGCTCTCAAGAACTTTGGACGAAGGTGAGGCTCTGCCCGACTCTTTGTGGCCATCCGAACTCTTTCTCCAGTGCCCCAGCCACACACCGGTTTGGACGGGAGGTGGTTTGGCGGAGCCAATGTCGTTCAGCGTGGCGCCTGTCATAGCGCGCCATTGAGCGGGGAAGCGTGCCATCCTGTGCCATGCTGCAAGGCATCGGGCATCCTTCTTCATGGTCGCGATTGCTGGCTGCACACCTACGATTCTGCACTGCCTCGCTGCAGGGCATCAATAAAACTCGGGTACCTAGGCTTGGAAATGAGGGGAACCAGGGCCTAGAAGCGACGATGACTGCCTGTTTGCCTTCTACGAGCGCGCGTCGTTGCCGGCAAGGCAAACCCCATTTGAAGAGAGCGCCGCCGATTCGGCTGGGCTTAGAGCGTGCCATTAGGTAAGAGAATGGAAGCGATGGGAGGAAAAGGCCCGATCGTGGTTGATGCATCCATGGCAAGCTGATTGACGAAAAGTCGTTGAACCAAACTTTCGATGATCGAAGACAAGGCTCCGTGCCAGTGGGTCTGCCCTGGCAGACCGCTACACAGTACAATACAGCGGGGCAAGACAATGTCTCAGTTCCCTGCGGATGGTCCGTGCGCTGCTCAAAGAAGGCGCCCCAGGCAACACTGTCGACCGCCCCTTCCAGAGCTGCTTGATCGCGTGGCCGACCGTTGACTCACTTGCGTTCCGAGCGGTCTGCTCGCAATTTCTGTCTGTGTGCGAATAGCACGAATCAGCCGGACTTTAACACCACCTGCAACGAAGCCCCTGTGTCCCGTGGTGCAGAACCAAGACGACCGGGGAATACTCCGAGTCCCGGCGGCGCCATTGCCGGAAAGATGGCGGCTCCTGACTCCCCGCACTCAAGTACACCCCACTACCGACCCCGACCAGCATCCGCGTCCTCGAAATCCTTCCGATACCCGGCTCAGACATCCACTGCGCGCTCACCACGATCGACCTCAATGAAAGCCCCGAGCCTGCATTTGACGCCCTCTCGTACACCTGGGGAAACCCCATTACGATCCACGAAAAACCGCAGACTTTTGACCTCAACGCTGCGCTTCAGAACTACGTTAGCACTCAGGCTCCGGGGCAGAACTTTGTTGATTTTGACGTCGACGCCTGGCAATTCCGATCTCAACACCCCTTCATCCCCTATGAAAAGGTTGCGTGGGATGCTGAGCGAAGGTGTCGACTTATTTGCAATGGCGAGGCCGTCATGGTGACGGCGAACCTCGTAGAGGCTCTGTATCAGCTCCGTCGTCGGCGACACTTTAGCCCTGAACGAAATTCCGAGTTTGAGACCATGATGGGGGGCCCTATGAGCCGGTATATCTGGGTTGACATGGTGTGCATCAACCAAGAGGACATTCACGAACGCAACGCCCAGATCCGAACTATGGGGCGCATTTTCGAATCGGCAAGCATCGTATTCGGCTGGCTAGGCCCCGAGGCAAACTTATCGCGACGTGCCGGTGCGGCTATGGCGCACGTCTTGGACAAAGCGTTTGAGGCGCACACCACGAAAGTCACGGATTTTGACAAGTTCTTGCCTCCTGATATCAAGGCTTTGTTCTGCGTCGAGGGCGTCACGGAGGTTGATGTCTATGCGATATTCGCGCTGCTCCAGAGACTGTGGTTTCGCCGCGCATGGATTATCCAGGAGGCCGTTTTGGCGAAGAAGCTTATCATTGTATGTGGCGGCGTCATGCTGCAGTGGGGAGGCATCGAGTTGTTTGTGTCTCTGCTGCATTCGAGGAATTTGTTCCGTGCTCTGTCCACATTTGCAACTGGGATTATGTCAGGGGGCCCAACGTATAAGGACGGAAAGCAACACCGCAAGTTGGGGTTCGACTCTGTTTTCTCGTTGCTGGGAGATGAGTCGGTCGGGCAGTGGAACGGGGATCTCCAGGTCGACCCTCTGGAGAGCCAAGATTTCATCAATGGAGTCGGAACCTTGCGGAGGCTATTTGGTCGCGAAGTGGTGATAACCGGGCATGTCAAAAATGGGAAGGCGGACGCAGGGGAAACTCTCACTGCCAGCGGTAACCATCTCACTGAGATTGGAGATGACCCCGCCGGATTCAAGGAGCAACCCAACTCGAAATCCGAGGAGCTCATAGACATCAGCGAGGAACCGCTCACGGCTGTGTCAGGTTGGCGGGAAACACTTCTTCACGTATGTCGGTCATGTGCAGCCTCGGATCCCAGAGATAAGATATTCTCCCTGTTTGGCATCCTCGAGAAGACTGGATCGCAAATCCCGGATATCATCTGGGACTACCGGACGCCGGCCCACGATCTGTACAGGGTTACCGTTCTCGCGATCATCCGAGTAACAAAGAGACTGGATATTCTAGCACAGGTGCAAGACCCCTCCCGAACCAAGCTTCCCGGCCTGCCGAGCTGGGTCCCCGACTTCAGTGTGAGTCTTGGCGCTGCGCAATTTGAGAATTTTCCACATACATACTTCTCAGCAGCTGGCACCCGGTCTCACTGTGCTCCGCCAACAGCAGGTATTGCATTGCGGCTTCCGGTTGAGGGATTTTTTATTGATAACATCATCGATGTTGCTGCATTGAAAGGTTGTTACTTTCTCCGAACAGCAAAAATTGTCGCCCGTCTACCTCCACGCTACCACCCCAAAGGCCGCTTAACTAACAAAAGTCCGGCTCGATCTCAAGCGTACTGGAGTACTTTGGTTGGGGCGCTTACAAATGACGACGGTGACCCCGCCACGGCAAAAATTGGCTTTGGGTTTTCGGAATGGATCATCGAGGAGCTGGTACGGGCTTACAGCCAACAAAAACAACGACAGCGCATGCGAGATGAGCAACTCATAAAGGGCAAAATTCACCATGAGTCACCCAGCGTACAGAAATATTTCAAGATGCTGAGCGAGAAGTTTCTGCTATGGATCGCTCTTACACGAGGCGAGCCAGAAGAGTACATCCACGTCGACACGGTAAACGACAGCGAGGTTTACATCAGCCCAGAAACACAATTGCGGTTCATACCAGACGAGACAACGCTCTACACGTATCTCTCTCAGGAAACAACAATACTGGGAATGTATCCTGTGGCCCACAAATACCCAGAAAGTGCATATAAGGCCGCCTTTATGGCTCGGAAGGCCGAGATGAAGCGAGGCCATCGTATGTTTCGGACGCCAAATAACTACTTGGGTATGGGCCCCATCTCATCGCAGGTTGGAGATGAGATATGGGTTTTGAAGGGCTCCAGGGTGCCGTTTATTTTGAGGCGAAAGGGGACTGGGCAATACCAACTCATCGGAGAGGCCTACGTACATGGCATTATGCATGGCGAGGCGGTTGAGGGGAATTTCAAGCCAACGTCTTTGGAGTTGGTGTGACGGTCACAAGCTTCCGCACGCGGCCTCAGAACTAAGATGTATCTTAGGGATGTTGACGACTATACGTACACAGCGATCTTGAGAGAAACATCATGAATGCACAAGTCCTTTCTCCTACCAGTTTGGCAACGAAAAGTCTATCAGCCAAAGATCTCACCGCGTTATACCTCCTTACATCGGCCTCATCCCCGATAGTTAACTATCTTCCGCGCTTCAGTCAACTAGCATCATGCCACATATTCAACTCCAGCATCAATAATCTCAGACACCCTATGGAGGGAGTTCGGGTTGCACCACTTGATCGCCCTGGCTGATGAAAACAACCAATACCGCAGCATACGCGGCCGTTGCCGCAAAGATTTCAGGGCGCCTGGCATTCGTCGCCATACCAAGCCAAGACGCAAAGAGGATTACAAACACCGTGAGGATGGCCATGGTGACTTCGATCCGGGTCCGCTGCGATACCCAGAGCACCCAGATTGCCCCCACTAGGAAGATAAGGGCAATCCCCATGGTCAGGGCTGTCACCGCTGTACGCGTGTATTTCTCCCTGGTGATGTTGAATTTGGACTCACCCGACGGGTGTGCTTGCTGTTGAGTCAAAACGGGCGTTGTTAGCTCAGCACTCATTTTATTGCCAGTAGAACCTAGAATTTGAACGTTCAACTTGCCCTAAATGAACCCGTGAACCACTGGAGCCTATTCAAAAACTTAGACATTGGATCCTCGTTAGCAGGCGCGTGGAGACACATGGCCTCGCGCGTAGGAAAGGTCTCCCGCTCGTCTGCTGGCGTGAAGAGCGTCGACATGGCAGATGCCCTACTAAAGGTTCGCTCGCGGTCAATGTTGCGTTCAGCGCCCGAAGTGGGAGCCCACTTTTCGGGTGGATCAAGCCAATCCCGAATTGCATTCAGGGTGCGTTTTGCTGGAGGCTCGACTTTAAGTATTTCGCTGTATCGCAACGCTGCTTCGTCTAAAGGGATGTATAAGCTTGCAGTTATTCTGACGGGTTTCTTGAATCATTTGGTAGTAGGGAGACTTACGGTACTCCTTAAGGGCCGCGTTGATTGCTAGATCAAGTCTCCACTTCTCGATAATAAGCTCCCGGATCTGGAGGCGTTCCCGCGTCTCCCTCTCTGCGAACGAAAAAGTTGGAGGCTGGTCTTCCGCTGGAACCGGAGGCCGTGCTTCGTTCGATCGAGTTGGGGCCAGGGAGCCTGGGGGGTTTCCCCGAGCAAACTGCAAGCCGATGTTTCTTTTGTCCGAGTCAACCATGGTGGAAGATGTGCCAGGCGGATCTTCTGGGCCCGTACGAGGCGAACCAGCCGGCATTTGTCTTGTTCCTTGCTCGGAAGCTGAACGCAGGCTTTCTCGCTCCGCCTGGATGCCCTCAAGCGTTACCCCTGGCTTGTAGCTCTCCCCGGCCCACTTCTTCGCCCAGAATTCAAAAGCTGACTTTGGTATCTCCACTCCTCCGTTGTCCTGACTGCCCCAGGATCCCAGTAAACAGCTGACCTCCCAGGCCCGGTTGGCAAAGCGGACATCGGGATCTTTTCGAGATATGTCGTCAAGGGAATCCCGAACCTCTTGCAGTGCGGCCACGCGGCCTTCCAGAAAGAGCAGGCTACGGACCGAGGTCTCGTGGAAGCGTCTGAACACCGCTGTTGTGTGATCTGGGTCTGCGGCGAGAAATCGAGCCGTCCTTGGCAGGCCGTCGGGGGGCATTCCATCATACTCGGGACGGATCGCCTGAAGCTCAATGCCGGTATTGTGAGCCCAAGACCGAGCGCTTCTCGATTCGGTCGCCATCGGTTAGGGCTTTGTAGTAAAAGAATGTTTCGGATGGTATTGTTGGGGATAGTAAATACTTGGTTGACAGGCTTCTGTCGTCCCTTGTTGAAGAGAGTACCGATGAAGAGGGGAAGCGACAGCGGAGGTTTCCCATCTCCCCTGGAGCCTGATGGCGCTTTGGGCCAGAATCAGCCTCGTTTTGACTGACGCCTGACCAAAAGAGCACCGCCGACATGAGACAGAATAGGCGCAGTTTATCCAATTGGCTGGACCGGGTTCATAGCATGCCAAGGATACACGCTCGCGAATAGAAACCAAGCCTTGTATTGGAGGCTTGCATCGCTAGCGTCAGCCATGCAACCACCATTGCCAAATGCCTGGGAGTAATTTCTAAGCGCCCTCCGCCCATTGAGAGGGACACTCAGTCGCTCGATCAAGGTTGCCACACAGAAGGTCGGCAGGCTTGTTGTGCATGATCTCAGGGGCCCTGGTGAGCGAGGAGGCTTGTGCGTCTTTTTACCCTCCCGCTTTTCTCGAACCCTCCACCGGGCTTCTCCTGTCTCCACGTCCAAAAATGCACATCAATCTTCATCGTACTGGGGTCGGATTTGAACCACAAAATGATTACCACTCAGAAGGACCCGCCAACAAAATGCGATTATACCTGCATCCACGATATGGTATGTTGATTTCATCATTCTCACGTTGTCATGTACTTCACTGCTAAACCATCGTGGCAACTAAGGCTCTTCGCGATGTCCCCCGGCGAATTGGAGAGTTCATTAGCATCTCCTCGCTGACAGAGTTGGATCTTTGGCGTGTCTCCATCAACGGGAAGAGTCACATGGCATGCATAGACAATCAAGCATCTAGCAATATCATGAGCCTCTCTTTTGCCCAGAGCCATAGCGTCAGGATCGAGCCTCACAGCATCCAATTCACGCTCGCAGATGGCTCCACGCAATGGTCGGCAGGTCGAGGATACGCCCTATGCGCCTTCGGACGGACTGAGTTACCTGATTTCGAGTTTCACATCTTCGAAAGTACCGCGTATCCGATAGTCCTCGGTCAGCCTTTTATTCGCGAGGCCAAAATTGATCCATTGCGCAAGTCCAGGTTTCGTCCCCCTTGGCCCGCTCGTGGACGGCAGAGAACCATCACCGGGACCGAAACACCAACCGACCCAAGCTTCGCCTCGCCCATGAGACTTCAACTATCACATAACTCGGGGTCTGCTGGAGCATCCGCCATTCTGGATCGAGGATCCACCAGAAATTTGATGTCACTCTCATACGCAAAAACATCTAACTACCACATTGCAAGACTACCAGCAGACCGACCGACTCTTTTGCTTGGAAACGGGGCACTGGTAACAACTTCTGGCACTGTACGGGCCGCGCTTTATCTCTCACCAAAGTTACAAGTCCCTCAGCCAGTTGATAATGTGGAGATTCCTACCGAATTTATCATTTTAGACGGACTCCCCTTTGATGTGGCGATTGGGAACCAGTTCATCAGAGATCATTCAGACATTTACCGACACCATACCGCTAGAAAACAGGTTCATTACCCTCCTGAACTTTCCTGGCTGTTAGCAGCACTGAGCAACGATGGAAAGACTGGGCCCGGTTAGTACTCATACCTACCAAATTTACGGGTTTCTCATACAGATAGACGTTGTAGCTAACGATGACATCTCGGTCGAGCAGGTTGGGTATTACGATTCTCTAAGATCTTTCATCGTACTAAACCGACTATTGTCAAAACCGGGGCTCCGAGGATGAAAAGGACAAGATCCCGAACTCCACCACCTCCTGGAGCGGCACTGGCAGAGCCACAGGCTTCAGCACCTACGGTAGAGCAGCTCGAAGTTCCGACAGCACAGCGAGCAGTGTCAGAGCAAGCGGCACAAAGAGCTCAGGTGCCCACAGTGATAACCACCCCAACAACTCCAGGGGCTGTGACGGCGAATTTGTCAGGAACAAGAGTACACGAAGTGGCGGGGAGAGGCCCGCAGCACGGAGTTGGAAGTGTTGCAACCATTGCAGAGCACGCTAAGGATACATACTACGTCTGTCCTGACCCCAACGGAGCCGCGTGCAACGGCCCCATTCAGGGTGTTCAACCCCCACGACGCTCAACAACGTCGTAGGAAGCTGTTTATTCTTTGATTAATTAAAATGTAGATAGTCTGTGAAGGAAAAAAAAAGGGAATCATTGGCCAGCCTTTATACAGTAAATTTCATAGTTTAGCACTGCAGGCACATAAATAGTACCTAACCCATTTTCTTTCTAAATCGGCATCTCATGGCATAGTAGCATGTGTTCGACATCGTCGATCACTCATACTAGACCACGTAGGTACTGAGTTGGGTTGGTTGGTTTGCTCGAGACCAACATCGCTTACCAGGGACGCCAGGACAACCTGTACCTACTGACACGTCGAATTCCTCGATAAAAATGAAACGGAAACGGGAACAGGCCATCACAGAGGAGGCCGGCGTAAGCCAACAACGCTGGTGACATGGTGGCGTTGAAGCGAGGCCCCTGCTTGACGGCTAGGCAATCCAGGCGCAGCGAAATCTACTAGATTCGAGATACCGAACACCCCAAACAGGTCTTGTGTTGGCTAATCAACCATAGAGCTTAGTACTGTTTGCTAGCCACGGGATGATGCGGCAGACCTAGCGTTCGACTGTTCTGACAGTATCCAATCCTCTGCTGATGCCGGAGGAGATGAGCCTCCCAGCAAGAAACCCCGTCTCTCGGGAGCAACAACAGCGTGAGATACCGATGATCCGCAAGAAAATTCTCAGCGGCAGGGTTCATAGCGCAAAGCACCCGAAGCTTACTTACGAGAGGTGAAACTACTGGGAACATGTAGTGCTAGGGGAATGGACCGGAATTCGGGACTGGATACCTTACTCCAGGTCCAAGATGTTCCGGGAGATGACGAATCGGAGAGCAAAAACAAAAGGTGTTGGAAAAGACCCCAGCGGTTCTCAGTTCCTGGGGTGGTGGGAGCAAGCAGGTCTCTCAAGCTCTCTAGGATGATTCAAATTGGTGTGATTAGTCGATCTCAAAAGATAATAAATTGTCAACTGCTTCACGCTGGAATGTTCATGTTTGGGACATTGGTACTTCCTTTCTTTTTCGGGTTCAATATACGAAATATAACTTAAGAGTTAATAAGTATTGGCCCGTAGAGGTGTCTAACACCTGCTTCTTCAAAATCAGATTTGAGCCGTCTAGGTCGTTCACATTATGTGGTTTTCTTCCGAGGTTTCGAGTCATTCTTCACCAGCAAGGCGGTTTTCGTCCAGGCGCATGCCCGTGTAGTTGCTGGAAGGAATCTCATGGGTTAGTGCGATCTGCTTCTCTGTGATGTCATGACCTGCCGCATACTTGCCAGCATCAGGAGGCCTTGACGCGATCGTCGTAGTTGATGTTGCGATGTGGCCAGCGCTGCTTTAGCTAGATCAAAGTTCGATGTCAAAATGCGCCAAGTTCAGCCAAAGTACCTAGGTAGACTTCAGAACCTGGCACAGCCTGAACAGTCCTACCCGCACGCGTGGCATGATCTGCCTTGCAAGTGATGCCCTGTGCTGAACGTCCAAACACTCAAGTCTTCGGACCAACTACAAGAGAACTGCCAGTGCACCATGTGGTGAAACGTTTTGTGGAATTCAGAAGGTACTGTCGCACAGCTAGCATGAGCTTCATAGTTGACAGGAGCGAGGTGCCCCACATTGGTGAGGCCAGACCCGGCCGGATCGGCAGACGTCGGAGATCGCCGACCGTAACCCCAGCACCTTCGAGGACATCCCGGCTGCTGGCCGGGCCTGGCTGCTTAAAACCCAAATTCTAGCGAAACTTGGCTTTTCCTCATTTCATCCATCGCCGCGGCTACATGACGTGTTCTGTTCTGCCCGCAATGCGAATCAATGGATTTCTTGGCACTCCAAGTTCACACGCGAAGAAACTGCAGCTGCCGTCCCGCACATCAAAACACATTATCAAATTTGGGAACTCAGACTAGTTTCACGCATGCATTCATATCTTCGCTTTTCCATACCGCCTCTAAAACTACCAAGCAGGGTTGTAGGGCGTGTCTAACACCAGAGCACTGCTCTTCGACCAAAATCTACGCTCTTCTCTCCGTGTCCCAACTTAAAACAGGCCCAGCAAGTCGTCACTGCCGCCCTTGGGCTCGGCCGGCTTGCTACCTAGTTGCTGGTTTGCTGGAGGCGGAGCGCCCATCCCACTAAGATCCATCCCCGCGAAACTATTCATAACATTGCCCATGCCTAGCGGCGGACTCTGTGTGGAGGGTCCCGTGCTGGGAGCATCAAATAGGCCCATCATATCGGCCATGCTGCTACTCGGTGCCCCTGGGAGGCCACCAGTGGTTGCAGGGCTCGCCCCACGGTCAGGAGTCCCTGCGCCAGGAGTTCCTGTGTGATGCTCGGCGCTGGCGGGCGCGGCGCCGTCGAAGTCGATATCGAGAAGATTCTCAATGTTGCTTTGAGACGCAGCGCCGGTACCGTTGGCTGCTGCGGCGGCTGCGATGGGGTTCTCCGCAAGGTTTTGGCGCTGTTCCTGGATGGCAGCCCGCTGGATCTCGTCCGTGCCGTAGCGGCCCTTGCCGACGAACGACTCTGGCGGCTTATGGTAGACGGACGCAAGGGTCGAGAGTTCTGTGAGGAGTTGTTCAAGAAGGACCGGTGGGAGGCTGGTCATGGTTGTGGTGATGGGCGGTTTCTGAGAGAGGATGATATTCTGGAACAAGTCAGCAAACGTCGTAAAGCAGAAAGCGAGGAATACAAACCTTGGCGACGTCAAGATCACCGGAAAGAAGACGCCAGTAAATGTAAGCACGATCGCGGATGTCGGGATTGTCGCTGTCGGCTGTTGCTTCTTGGAGCACCTTTTGCACCAGACTTTGGTTGTTGCTAGGGTTCTTCAAGAACAGTTTGACAACGGCTGTGAGGATCTGAAGTTGTGTCTGGGAAACGTCAGCATCCGACCACTTTTGGTAGGCACATCGGACCAACCTGTGTGAACTCTTCGGCAAACACATCGACGAAGCCCGATAATATTTCGTCGGCGTTCTTGATCTTCTCGGCGTACTCTCCGACAATCCAGATGAGGGCGCTCCTCGCCTCGGCCTCGTCCAACTCGTCAATATACTTGCACAAGGTTGGGATGACACCCTCATAGCCGGGGTATTTCCGTAGGATATCCTTGATGACAACAACAACCTCCTGGACAACGTAGTTCACCTTGGTGGCGATCAGGTCGAGCAGAGTGTTGACGCACTTCTCACTGGCGGCCTCGATCTTAATGGCAACCTGGCCGATGGCCTTGACCGCCCGCTTGACAATGTCCATGTCGACCTCCAAAGCGTACTCCTTCAACTCGGCAAGCAGCTGGTCGAAGTTCTTGTCGTTTGCTATCCTCACCATGATTTCGAGTTTCTGGAGCTTGACATAAGGCGGGTCGTTGTACTTGCAGAAGAACACCCTCAGTTCTTTGCTAAGAATATCGGGCTTGGCCTGCAGGAGGAGGTCGATGTTTCTGAGGGCGACATATTGCACTTCGGGGGCAGAAGCAATAAGAGTAACTTGACATGGTCAGCATCTTGCAAAAGGGGAAAGCTCGCACGACTTACCTAGAGGAGGAGCCATCTTCTTCAAGTACTGCTTCACCAACTCCGGGTTGACCAGCTTCATGTGGATAAAGACGACCTTTACGGCTGCCAAGACAACACTGGGATTGACATGTTGGAACTGTGGCGACACCCTCTCGCAAATGTGCTCAGCCTCCTTGACGTCGTTGGTGGGATAGTCTGCCAGGGTCGTAAGAATCGTGACACGGCCCCATTCCGTGCACTCATTCAGCGCCATAAGCAGCTTCTTGAGCGTAGCCGGCGTAATGACCAGCGCTCTCGTCTCGGGAGCAGTCTCGCTGATCTCCGAAAGCGCCTGGACCGAGTTGGCCACAACCATGGGATTCGGGTCGCCGATCAACTCCTGCAGGATCTCGAGAAAGCCGTTCTCCAGACATGTTGCCGGGCTGAGGTCGAACAACTTGGCGACGCAGATGGCAGCGGTTTTGCGTACGTACGGCGATTCGTCCCGCAGTGTCTTGCGCAGCGGCTCCTCCATGTAATCCACCATCTTGTCCACCCGAATGCAGCCCATTGTACGGATCGCCAGCGCTCGAATGAGGGGGTTCGGGTCTTCGGAGTCCTGCACAAAGGTGTTGACGGCGAGAATGCAGAGATCTGGGTGTGACTTTGCGTAGTTCCTGTGTCTTACTGTCAGCGTCAATCCAGACTCCCACGACGCAACTGGGCAACCGACATCAAATATAGGTACACCAGCTTCTTCTGGTCCAGGTCGGGGGTGGCGATGTTCTTGAGCACGTCGGGGAAGAGAGCCGACACATCCTTGCCGAGGGTCATGGCCATAATGGTCTTCTGGATGGCCTCCTTGCGCTCGTAGGCGTACTGCGACACGAGCCCCGCGCGCAGCTCAAAGGTCTCGCCCTTCCGCGGGGGAGCGAAAGCCCCGCGGATGCGGTTCACGGCCTGCGCCATGGTCGGGAACTGCGGAAGTTCGAGGGGAGTCGGGTGTTGCGGTCGCAGTTCGCGAGACGGAGACAAAAAGGGAGGGGCAGGCCGTCAGGTCAGCCGCTGAGCTCTGGTCGTGTGGTCGATGAGGGGCGGTGAGCACGACGTGTCCCTCCGAAGATGGTGTTAATTTAGTTTGCTATAAGCCGCTTCGTGAGCCACTGCGTGCAGTGCTGCCCGGGTGCAAAGATCGTCACCGAGAAGGAGCGCAGCTTGCAGGAAGTCGTCGTGGGCTGGCGAATTGTGGTGTCGAAAGGAGTCGCCAGAGCGGCCAAATTGTCCTTGGCGTTGACGCCGCATGGTCCCGCATCCCAGACCTCGATGCATTGTGGCTTTGCCAGCTGAGCTTCAGCCACAGTTGGGGGGAGATGTGGCGCACCCGCTCTTGGCGGGTTTCCACTTCGTAAAGCCCAGACCCGCTGTTCTCAACGGTCCCATTCCCACGGTCCAAACGGCCACCTCTCACTGCTCAACAAAACGTCATGACCACGTAAGGCACAGACAGCTCACGAAAGTCTAAAGGGCAAGGTCTGGCAATTCCAACAAAAATGGTAGGTGCATCATCCTTCTCCTGCGGCTGCATCACAGACCTAAGACCATGGCGGAGCAGGCAAACTTTCCTAATCTGCGGCGCTTGTTCATCGAGGCCAGGACCGACAACGAGGAGCGAGATGTGTCGCGCAAAGCCGTAAGTCTGGTCAATTATGCTAAAATCCAACTAAACTGACATGATATAGTTCTACAATGCAGTCCTCTTCATGGGAACTGTCGCCGTTTTTAGCTTGATAGCCCAGAGAATGAACGCCGCCAAATAACCACCCCCGTCCTCGCCCACCACTCATACAGACCCAAGGGTATCCCATCCGTGCAAAGCCAGCCAGTCCAGAACGCCATGCTACACTATTACGCCCAGTCCTTGTCCGACTCACCCGAGTCACCGCCATCGTACACCTAATCCGATTCAGACTCGTCACCGAGGAACGCCAGGTCTGCTCTCCGCTTCGCCGCAGCTCCGCCATGAACTTTGGGCTGCATGTCCTCATCGCTATCCGAATCGTCTCCACTGTTGTTCGAAACACCCTTGGCCTTGGCCGGCTCCTTGTCGCTGCCTTCTTCATCCGACGACTCTTTGAGCCCCTTTGTTGCTCGACCTCGAGCCAGACGAGCCGGGCGGCCAGACACTCCCCAGTGTTTCTCCCCCTCCATGACATCATCCAAGTCGGCCAGAAGTTCTCGCTGCTCCTTTATCTCACGAGCTCTGGATTCTGAGAAGCGACCCGTCATGCCGACATCGGTCAGCCTACCCTTGAGATGCCGGATTTTGGCCTTCTTGTCTTCGCCGTACTTTTTGAGCTCGAAACCCCAGATCTTACGAACCCCACACTTTAAGAGCTGGCCCTGGAGCTGCTTGATCAACGCGTCATCTGGCGACTGGTCGGATGCTGCTGCTTTGGCCGTGCCTGCGCCTTGAGACCTGCGTTTCTTGGGTGGTGCTTCAGACGACTTTGCGGTCTTCTTCCGTTTTGGCTTTGGGGGTTCGTCGTATACCACGGATGTATCGCTACCACTATCCTCTTCACGCTTACTGACCTCGACGTCCTTCTCGTTTCTGATCTGAGACTTGCTACCCGGCTTTGTTGGCGTCACCTTGACCGACTTCTTTAGCTTGGGGGACTTGACCGTCACCTCGGGTGCATCATTGTGGTCGTCATTTTCCCGCTTGTTGTCGTCAATATCGTCCTCCGCCTTGGGCTTGATGTCTTCCGGGGTGTCCAACGGCTCGCTAAGCGCCGAACTTCCTTCGGACTCGGATTCGACCACTGCCTTTGCCTTCACGATTCTGCGCTTTTTGATCGGCTTCGTCGGAGCCTCGCTTTCTGCGGCGCTGGACTCTGCGCCAGAATCCACTGCCGCCTTACTCTTGGCGAGCTTGCGCTTCTTTGGAGGTTCGCTTGCAGAGCCGCTGGACTCTGCGTCGGAATCGATCGTCGCCTTGCTCTTGGTCAGCTTGCGCTTCTTTGTTGGTATTGATGGCGCATCGCTTTCTGAGCTGGCAGCGCTAGACTCTGCGTCGGACGGCTCTTCGTCGCTGGTCGCTACAGGCTTGGCGCGCTTTCTCGCGCCTGGGGGGGCACTCTTCGTCTTGAGCTTCGGCTGGGCTTTTCGGGTCGGTAGGGATTTGGGAGTAGGCTTGGGAATAGGCTCGGGGGTCGGCTCAGCAGCCTCTGCAACGGTATTGGTTTCGGCTTCAACCTTGCTCTGTAGTGTGTCAATACCACATTCCACTGTGACTCGCACAGCCATCAAGCACCACCAAGGAAGCTCACCAGTGCGTCGTGGATGACCTCTTTGCTTTGCAGCTTCCAATCGCCTTGGCGAAAAAAGCCATCTTCAAGTTTGAGCTTTTCCTCCACCGCTTGCCGCGCGAAGTTTACGGTCAACTGAAGCTTGTCTTTGAGGTAGATGCGGCGAACAGCGTCCCGGAGCTCCTTCTCCAGCGCGCTCTTGTCGGGGACCTTCTTGCGAGGCATTTTCCGGGTTCGAGGAGCAGGTCTCAATCGATGGCGGGTTTTTCTCGGCGCTGAGGGTGTTTCAAGTTGAGATGATGGGCGTGCAAGGCTTTTCGCGGCGTGGAACAGCGTCGTGGTGCTGCGAATGTGCGGGCGGAGAGACGCGTCTCGGCTTTGGATGGTGGGGAGTTTCAGTGGCGCTTGTCTTGGCTGCACGCGATTGTGCAATCAAGTTCAGCGGGACCCACAATCGGCTCTTGCGTTTAGTCAATCAGACTAGGTGGATAATAGGCCATTAACGACCAAAAACACGTGTTGCGCAATGGCAAACCGCACCTAGCTCAATAAGCTCAAATGGTAGGTAAGTAAGAATGCTTGAGTGAACTCAACTTGCTGACTACCTATCTGATGTCTGGTTTTACTGCGTAGAGCCATCTGGTCAGCTCAGGAAGGTGTGAATCTCCGCCGGAGACACTAAGCCAGTTCAACATCTCTCAGCTCGATTTTGCACCTTTCACAACAAATATCAGTCATCTTCAGGCGCTCACAAATCCCAGCTGTAACTGGGAGACGCACGAATGCAAACGCTAGAAATTTTCCAGCGAACTTGACCATGCAGGTTCGGAGTCTTGGATTATGTAAAAAGGCACCCTCTCCCTGAAACGACCAGCCCAGGAAGCCCCTTCCCGGGGCGATCCGTAGGGCTGCGGGAAGTGGGCCAGTACCACTGCCAAGATGACCTCTAGCGATCTCTCCTACTCTAGCAATCAGCCATAAGTTCTGGTGTGCCTGCAGCCAACTCACCGCATCGTGCGATGGGGAAAGCGAGCAAGACGGATAAGACCTTATGTCGACCCGATGTGTCGGGAAACCGGCCTCACCCTTCCTCTCCATCTCAGTCCTTTCTCTCTTCCATCCACTCACCCATCGTGGCGGGGCAAAAGGCCGTGAAAATGGATGGTTGCCAACTCGCCCCTCAAACTCCAACAAACATCCTTTTACGACACGGATTTCCCCGCGACAGGGCAACCGCAAGGAGTTACGGCCATAGAACCAGACAGGTAGCCGGTGGTGACAATAAGCTACCAAGCCACCCACAATACCTATTCCTAGCATGAAATGCCAAGGGTGATTCTCGAGACCTGATGGCCGCCATTGAAAACTCCAACATTCCAATAGTTCTTCGCTCAATATGCCACCGTGAGCTCTGGGTTTCGATGGGCTTCACCTTATTTCCGGGAACGAGCTGGATAGCCCAACGAGAACTGGGAATGCCCATCTGGCGATTCGCCCGTTTGAGTGGCCCGTTTGACGACCGTCTGATGTTCAGTTGTCAATTACTAGCCCAATGGCTTCTCACCGGTTTGTGTTCGCTTCAATAGCTGAGCTGCGGGCGCAAGGGTGTTATTTTCTGGATACCGAAATCCCAGTGAATTGGAACTCATGTCGACCGTTGAGGACGCCTGTGAGGGTTCATTCACTGCCAGCAAGGATTGGGAAGTTCAATTTCATCCAGTGTCCAGCGACACACTTGGTACTGCTCCGGGTGACTCACCTTGCTTTTCACTCGGGCTGCGGGTTTCCCAATCAACTTACTTTCAATGCCATTCAACTTATTTTCAAGAGACTCATTTTCAATGCCCATTTCGCTATTGTCAGTGTCGGTGTTAGGGTGAATTTGTTGGGATTCTGTCACCGGCTGGAGGCCAGCTCAGGAATCTACCGTATATATTTGTCCCTCCTCTCCTCTATTGTACATCTTCTTCTTTCACTAGACTCATCATCAACCTTGTGTTCACTCGACCGATCAGCTCTGTACCCAAGTCAAGAACATCTTGAGACCTTACACTATCATATTGCTTCCCCAGCATTACTTCTCAGTTTCCCATCACTCTTCTTGTACAACAATACCATACAAAGAAAAACATGATGGGTCGTCACTTTTCCCGGCCCTCGCCGGAGCTAGCCCACCGAAACCCTCGTCTGTCTGAGCGGACTTTCCGCCAGGCCGCGCCTAAGACGTCTTTCAATGAGCGATTTATCTTCCCAAGCCCCGTCACCAGCCACGGGGTCAGCGGCAACGGCCAGGCAGCATTCAACGGTATTTCCAGGAATACGTTTGCCCGCTCTGAAACCCCGAGCCCCAGTAACTCGTCAGACATGGCGTGCTCCCTGGATGTCAGCTTCCAGCGGCCAGTCAAGAACGCGACCACGCCTTCTGACTCGGGCTGCGAGTGCTGCAGCCACGACGATCTCGCCCAGGGCGAGAAGACCAACAGCTTCATCGGCGCCGAGGCCGTCAGTTTCGTCCGCATGCTCGACCGCAACCAAGAGCGAGCCCGAATCTGCGATGAGTTTCGCGCTCACCTGCACGCGCACCGCGTTGCATACGAGCAGGATGTGGGTATCGTCTGCCTCTGCGACAAGAAGGAGGTAACTCAGAAAGCTGAAGAGCGCACTAGCCGCCTCTACCCAAACCCTAGCGATCGCCTCTTTTACGACAACCTCTGCGCTACCAATCTGGAGACCAGGAAGTCCCGCGGTGCTGTTGCGCTCGAGCAGCTCAAGCGTGACTTCATTGAGCAGATGGTTGAGGCGGAGAGACGGGAGGCGGCCAAGCGCTGGGAGGAGATTACCATGGAGGTCGAGAAGGACATGGAGGAGATGGACATGGAGGAAGCGATTCGCCGTGACAAGGAACGGGTTGTGAAGGAGCTGTGGGAGCAGAGGCGGGTTTGAGTGAGGTTTGGTTAGGGCCAGTCATCGTTTGGAGCCATGCCTTGAGGATATTGGACATTGCCCGCTTGCTCAAGCGGAGGAGAGGATGGACTCTTGATGATTGGTGACGATATCTAATCGCCGGAGAGATTATCTCTCCAGAATGCAATTATTCATGTCTTGTGCAATGTCGGGGTTCATGCCTGCCAGGAGAAGCTCCCGTGCTGGGTGCCCATATCTGCTCATCTGACGAAACAAACATCACTTGTATCACTGGCCACATACCTTCCCGTATATATGCTGAAGTGTCCGTCATGCGGAAGCAGCTTGATAACGAACAGAGACTGATGGAGTACACAGAACATAATGGTTTTCCTCTTGGATGCACTTGCAACCTTGACTCGAATTGACTGGCTGCCGCAACTTGAACCACAACATGGTTAGCTCCATTGAAGCTCGCGATGACGGCTTGTGCACTGATCCTGCGCAACTGCGCATTAGCTCACTTGTCTGGAGGATGCCGAAATCAGTAGAGTACAGTCAAATGTAGGCTCATGCGACTCAACGGGGGTATCCGCGATAAAAACTGCTGCAGGCCATTTCGGAAGCAGCGATCCGTAGCACCGAGAGGCTGTGATGTAACCGCCACTTTTTATCTCCGCGCTCTGAGCACACACTTGCCTGATTCTCACCGAAAACAGCCTAGGACCACGGGTTTTATTAGTTGCGGGCATTCGTGTACGCTGTGCGCGCTGTGTCTCGCCACGTTGTGCAACTGGTGCGACGGTGCAACATGGCCACAATCGTGGGAAAAAAGACCCGTGTCTGAGCTGCTCCGCAATTTGCCCAACACCGGCCGGGGGATTTCTTCACAACCTTCTTCTCAGGTATTTGACCTTCGACCTGCCTCAAAGAAAGAGGCTCATGAGCTTCTCTCTGTTTCCATTGTTGTCAATCTTAATTGTTTACGCACCTACCTTTTTGTCTTCTCGCCTGCCTTTTGTGGCCCAAACCCTTGGTATCTGCACCTTCCTCGCAAGACACACCATGTTTTCTGCCCACCCCCGCGGACGCGACAGGAGCAGGAGCGACGGCGGCGAGTATCACACCCGCCGTAATCCGCCCAATTCCCAGCCCCAAGCACGCTTTTCAGCCCCGGATATCTGGGAGTCCTCATACGTTGACACGTTCGATGACGACGACACACATCACGATGATTACAGCACTCAGCCTTCCTCCTCCCCCGTCCGCAGATTCCACCCCGGCGCCTTCACCAACCCTTGGAGCGGCGCTCCCCGACCCCGCTCCCGCTCCCGCTCTCGCTCTTCTCGGCGCGCATCACACCTCCGCATCTCAGCACAGTGGGAGGGGAACATCCCCCCGCCATCACCCACGCCCGACAACAGCTGCTGCTCCAGTCCACGCACCACCCGCAGCCGCGGCGACTCCCAATCGCGACGCCACTCCGCAGAAGAAGGCAGATACCGCTCCAACTCGCGCAACGACAACCCCCGGCATTCCTCGCAAAGACTCTGGGAGAACGAGTTTCTGCGCGTCTTTGACACCGAGTACGCCTATGACGGCAACACCAACAGGAGACACTCCCACTTGCACTCTCGCTCGCGCCGCCCCAGCGACAACACACCGTGCATGTCCGGGGCTCTCAGCGTCCCCGACGAGTCAGCCAGCACCGGCACCGGCAGCAGCGGTAACACCCGCTCCTCCCGCCGCTCCGCAAAACTGCCCCGCCACGAACGCCAAGAGCAACGCGCCCGAACCGCAGAATGGGCTGTCGAAGACGAGCGCGAACGAGCTCGCCGTTCTAGTGAGAAACGCGAACCCCTCCCGGGGCATATCACAGTTCATCCTTCTGATACTCCACATATCCAAATCCCTGTCCATCTCCTCAACAAGGACAGCAGAACCACATCCGACCCAGAGGACGCAGCCCTAGCAGAGGCAGTACAACAAACCCTCCGCTCATTCGCAGAAGAGCAAGGCAAGCGACGTCGCCGACCGGCACTGACGCCGTGGTATAGACGCTGCGGGCCGGGGAATTCAGTCGACGAGGCGTTGAAGGAGCGAGTGGCGAGGAGTGTGGATGAGCAGAATCGGGAAATTGCAATGAGGAATGGGGGGCGAGACGGACGTAGAGAGGGGAGGAGGAGGTCGATTCGGAGGGTGAGGTTTCCTGATGAGGGGGGGTTGTGAGTTGATGCTGGGATTATGTGACGATGTGTGGATGTGTTGATTTGTTACCAGTGATGGTGTGGAGTGGAATGGTTGCACACATGCTGTAATGGTGATATGGATTACGTGTCTGAACTTCCTGGATGACTTTGAGATGTCGGGAAAATTTTATGTTTCCTTACCAGTGTCGGGATGATGATTGCTTTGGGATGTGTGTGTGGGATTATTTTTATTAATTACTCTAATGTTGGTCGGGAAATTGTGTGATGAGTACATGTAAGGTAGGTATTGTGTGGGCAAAATGGCATGGAGGGTGGGAAAAGGTTGAGGGACAAGCAGATTGAAGAACATGTGGAAAAATCATGAACGTCAGAATATCATGGCAGCAGATATTGTAGGTATCGCCGTCGCAACTTGAACAGAATCAACGTTAGTTTGTTTTGATTCCATCTCAGGGGCAAATTTAGGGGTTAAGCACGTGACACCCCAAAGTCAAACGCCATTTTTAGCTAGATAAGTACGATTCTTCCACAACGAGGACCCAACTTCCCCCAGTAAGCGCACATCGTGATCATGATCTCTGGGAAGACACCATTTGGACACTACCTAGGTAACGCCAAGGACTGAACCCCCACGACAACCGCGTTGCACAGCATTTAGAATACCGCTCTTTTTCCCCTTCCGCTTACCGAGACATTGACGCTGTCGACGAGAACGCTATGCGGCAACATCCTAAACTGGATGCTTGAGCGTTGATAGAATTGTGCACGCTTTTTTTTGCATTGAGCCCTGAGCCCAGCCGTGCGATGATGACAGCGGGTGTTGCGTGGCGGAAGCGGAAAGGCGGCGTCTTTGTTACACTGAACCGGGGAATTTCGATGGTCATGCCTGGATACCCAAGGCTGTGAACACGGCAGTTTGCATGCTGGGTGGCTGCATTTTTGTCTTGGCTGGAAATGTATTCGGTGTTGACGACAACAGGCGAAGCTTGGATGGATGGACTGGCCCTTCAAGTTGAAGAGAAGGAAGAATTAAGGTACCCTTTTTTCCAACACAAGTACAAACAAGCAGCCAGGAGCCCAATGCTGCCGTGATAAACTGTCATATCTATAAATGTCGACGACTCGGAGTTATAAGCTACATGCATCCATATAACCTTCCCTTCTCCAAACCCATCTGCTCGCAACTAGACCTTCTCGTACCCCCTACAAATCCAAGCCCAGCTGCACACCACGCATAACACCCATGTTCCCAAAAGCCGATCGGCAAGCCCGCCCCGATACACAGCATCCAAGAGGGGCGGGCCGGGCTCTTCCTGATATTGCAATGCAGATCTGCTGCCGCAAGACATCAAAGTGCACTTCTCAGGAAACCCGTTCGCGACCAAGCGCGTCATCAACTCTTGGCGCGGGAGCTGGCATGTGGATTGTCGGATCCGGAACCCGGCACCCGGCACCCGGAAAGCTTGAAGTAACTTGTTTTAGGGCAGCAGGGTTAGGGTGGTTAAACTGAAGAGGTAGATGATGGGCCCGCTGCTGAGAACTTGTGGGGCGAGGTTGGATGAAACGAGAATTATCCAGCGGGTCTTTGCAGACGCGAGCTGGAGGTGGCGATTTTGCGCGAAAAGGCCCGAGTCGCAGATGGGTGGATACCATCCAGCCCAGCTGGATGAGGGAGGTCTACGTCTGACGACTCTCACAACTCCCCGCAACCTGAAACACGTCGTCATAAGTCTTTATGTCCCATACATACATCTGCACACTATGTACATGTCACCTCGAGGGCCAGATGCCGTTCTCGATGCCCCAACCTCCGTTTACACGCCGGCCTCAAGCCCAGCCCCCCTCATGTAATTACAAGTTGTGTATACACCGAACGCCAGGAACGCCACCAACTCCATCGCCAGTTTGAGTACATGCGATCGGTGGCGGCCTCGTCGTTGACGGCCAAAAACAATCGCCAAACACATTATCTCCAGCGTGGCATGCATGCATAACAAAATGATACAGCGCAGCGGCCAGCGAACTCCCTGATAGAAAGAACTGCCAACAGAAAAGAAGCAAAATATCCAACAAATGTGCCCGATCAGAAGTTGCAAATGCTGTGTGATGTCGTTAACAAGAAAGAAATAAGTAGTATGCCAGTTCGGGCATTAGTTGATGCCTAAAGAGGCTTTTAGTCGTAGTCGTTATAGCGCAAAACCGCCCTCGTTGATATCCGTCCCACATGTGTACTCCATCGCTAGTGGCCGGCAGAAATGTCGTTGTGCCAACGCCCCGGCTGTCGAGTCCTCGCCCGAGATCGCGTGTCGTAAGGGACGGAGCCGATGGAGCAGAGTATTCTCGCAACCTGCGTTCCCCTGCCCACTTGTGGTGGGGAGCTCTCCCTTGCCTCCCCGGACCCGTGTTGTGCACTGTATGACGGTGCAGTAGCCGATGAGCTCACTAAGCACCGCCGGCATAGCTCATCCTCTTGGACCTCCAATCTTGCTGCTGCGACTCGGGTTCGGCAGGGCCGGATGGTTGAGACATGGAGCCAAAGCCGGGCATGGACGACCAGCGGTTGAGGCGCTTCTGGGCCTTGCTGGCTTCTGGCGAGACGACTGGAGGCTGGGCCTCGACGGGCGACGAGGGCATGTCGTCGGGTGTGTGTGCTTGGGTCCTGCTCGTGTTGGAAGACGAGCCGGTTGTGTTGGGCGAGTTATAGATGTACTCTCCGTCGACGTAGATGGCGTTAGACACGAAAGTCGAGCGCCGGTTGCGCCGGCGGGTGTATCGCTGCTCGAGCCGGAAGAGCTCAATCTTCGCTTGGATGCGATCGAAGAGCTTGATACCCATTGTGACGGAGGGTGTTTGTGTTTGTGGAACGGGTTTCTCGACCAGGGATCGTAGTTATTGTGATTGTGGACGAGACTCGGCGGTCGCAGATGTGGTGTGTTTCTGTGATGGGAGCACAGCAAGATCGTTGCTGGGTTGGACGGATGCAACGGCGAAAATCGCGGCGGGATCGCACAATATCGCTCACTGGTCGATCTATCGCGCTTGAAGGAATGTCTCGCGGGCCAATTGGCTGTATGCTGAGTTGTTTCAAAATGTCGCAGTGTTGACTCGTGGATCGACGTGGTTCGTGGGGATGATGCAGGCTGTTGGGCAATCCAAAAGCAGGCCGCAGCAAGAAAGATAAAAAAGAACGAGTGGCTGATGCGGTCGCTTCTAGTGCAGGCGGACGATATCTATGATCGGAACGAAGGAATACAGTTGCAGTCGTGGGGTTGCGTCGCCGGATGTTGGGAAGAGGGATGGAAAGGAGAACAGAGTGGAAGCGAGCTGGAGCTGCTGCCGAGAAAATGGTGAGGTGCTCCTGGCCTCCTTCCCTGCCCGCCTCAGCTGTTGCTGGTGGAGTCGTCGACCTCGAGATGGGCTTCCTGTTGGTCCAACACATGGCTCCACTAAAGAGGTGATTTTTATGCATGGGACGCGTTGCCGTTTTCGCTCTCGTTTCGTCGCTAGCGTGGACCGTGGCTGGTCGAACCCCTGGCGATATCGCTAGATCCTTGATAAGCGGCGCATTGACCAGTGAAATGGCAGGGGCTGTCTCATGGAAAACGTCCGTGTGTTGCCGGCCACCCCACATCGTTCATTGCCCTCGACGCATGGCAGGACATCGGGCGCCGCCGTCGCATTTCGCGCTTCTTCGCTGCGGACAGAAGCGTTCTTCGCCGACGAAAAAGACAGCGCAAGAGAGGGGTTGCCGCAAGCCAAATTCTCCATCGAGCACCTTCCTGGAGGGGCGGTTCCGTTGCTGCGGGTTTGTGCCTCGACAAACGCCCGCCGATGGCAGGCGCCGCCATCGATTCAATCCAGGCTTGATCCGCACGTCCGCGAGAGCATCCACTGCATCGAGTGCCAGGTGCATCGCGGCTGATCTTGACGTTCGCGTCGCTCGACGTTTGTCTCCTAACTGCAACCTCATCTATGCTTCAATTTGCCGTTTGCATTAGGGTCTGAGGGTTCGCTTTATTGCCAGGAGTCCAGCCCTGGGAGAACTTTGGGAACAAATCTCGGCAGCTCAAGGGGGTCGACTCGCTGTCGGGTCGGGATTGGAGCCGCCAACCAACACAAACCGTCAGCTGGGTCAATGCAGCAGCATATTTCTTTTTCACTGCGAGCGGTAGCCACCATCTATGATAGTCCGTACAGTACGCTACCGTACCATTGACTCATGAGCTTCCCGTGCGCGCTTCACGGATGGATGAAGACGACAGCCACACAGAGGAGATTCCAACCCTGCCCAACATTCAAGGTTTTTGGTGACCCAATTCCAGGCCCGCACCGCCCCGGTGTTCCGGGCCGCGGCCAATCCACGAGCGCGCTCTTGGCGTTGGTTCACTTCCGCCTGTTAGGTGGCGTTTTAACGTCCATGGGTGTCCTCACGTGGCGGCTTACCCAACGGTCAGTGCATCGCATTCTTGAGCTGAGAATAGCAACCTGCTTGACACATACGACCATACCCACTGGAGAATTCAGGATCCTGTCTGCTAAGCTCATGGAATGGCAAGGTCTGAGATCGAGAACAGCCAACGGCTTGGGCTATCTGGAGCGCCTCTACCAGAGGATTGAGGATTGCGACGCGCCTGCGATGATATCTCTCGTTTTGGCGTAGCTGTTCGAAACGTGCAAGGCAATAGGAGATGACCAAAAAGCCGCCGAGTGTCTACTACGGCGCCCGGAGGCCTTGCCCAGGCAGCTTGCGGCGATCCTCGGGACAGACCCCTTTGAAGCTGCATTGAATGCTACAGCAGAGGCTCCGGATACCGAACATGAACTCGCGCTGCTCCAAAATGAGCTGCAGAAGGTCCGGGCAGCTCTCCAAAGGGCCATATCACCCAGCCCGTCTCTTTGCCAGTTTATCGCTAGCGGTCCCGTCATCGCCACTGCATATCGGCCGGTGGCGAGCAGGCGCCGGCTCTTGTCGATATCCTTTCTCTTCGGGCGCCGCCAGCGGAGGTTGGGGCGGCCGTGGAGGGTCATCTGCCAAGCACTGGTTCTGACTAGGTCGATCATGTTGTCCCCGTCCGCGACCCTGTCCATCGGTCCCGTGGGATGTACGGGGATACCGACCTGATTGGGAGCGGCTTCGTACGTGGGCTGAGGCCCGTCGCGGCGCTTGCGTACCCAGGCCATCAACTCACCAAACAAAACGTCAAGGTCGCAGTCCAGCCCGACGTCGGAGTGCTTTTCCCACCGAGCCCGGTCTTCGAGCTCGGCCTCGTCCACATCGTGCAGGTAGTAGACGTCGTACCGGGGGCCGCGGGTGATGAGATGGTACACCGAGAGGGGGAGGCCCTTCGGGTCGTTTCTCAAGGCGAGCGTTTCCGCTGCGCCTACAGGATTGCTATGGCCAAAGTCAAACAGCAAAACCGAGTCGGTATCCGGGTCGATGAGGAAATTTCGGTTGGCAATGTCTTGGTGGCAAATGCCGTGCTGGAAGTTGACGTGGTCGATGACACCCATCGCCTCGCGGAGCCACCTGAGTTTGAACTGGCGGCGGTCCTCGAGCGTGCCGCCGGGGACGAAGCGGGACGTGAAGCTGACGACGCCCTGGCCTGTGACCTCCTCGAGGACGAGAGCGTCGAGAGGCAGAATGTGGGAGTGACCGCTGACCTGGGCTAAGACCTGGATTTCGCGCCACGTGTGGTGGCCGCCCGCATAAGGGTTGTACTTGAAGACGGCCAGTTGTCCATCGGGGTACTCGACCTTGTCGACGCCGCCTTGAAGGCGGCCGACAGTAACGAGTTGCGACCGGAGAAGCGAGCGTGGCTGGGGTTCGCCGAGCTGGTATTCAAAGATGGAGGGAAGGTATGTCACACTGGAAAAATCGTATCCAGATATGCGGCTTCCGACAGCCCACAACTCAAGTGTATTCTTTATCCTTATTCAGACACCGCCAAAGGGACATTAGTTCTGTGAGTTTCGGGCGAGGTAAGAGGGCCATCACCAGAGACGCATTTATTTCATATTGCCTTGGTGCTGTTGGAACCAGGAAATCCGAGCAACTATAATAACGCATTTCTTGCATCCTAATATCTCAGCTATGTTGTTCTACAACTCGCGCTACCACAGAACTCCGCCCCAAATCGGGCCTACAGCCTCCTCTTTCACCATGGCTACGGTGGTCAATTCCCGCAGGGACGTTTGGTCGTATTCCAACGAATTGACCAGGGTGCTACATAGCCCCAATTGCACTTGCGGCTTGTACACCCTCCACCTAGAATGCGGTCATTCAAGCGGCGCATCTATACAACACAAACGCGGCCGGCGACTCAGCGAGACGGGCATTGTTGTGTATTGTTACCACCCGGCACGAACCGTCAACGTCTACACCGTTTTCATTCGGGGCCGCTGCAGCTATTGCCGTCGCGCTGGTACTTGACAGTTTTCTCACTCTGTTGCGACAGCTTCTAACTGCGAATAGACTATGCGAATCGTAACTAGATCACTGGCCGGACGACTTTGCCAAGATCCGTGCAGCGGATGATCAGGAGGAGGGAAAATGTTTGCTTTTGGTTGAAACCTTGGGAATGCTCACGAGCAGCTCTCGTCTGTTGTGGGTCACATTTTCCTGGCGACCGGCCTTTTAATAAGGTAGACTGTCCGGCAGGTGATGGGTCAGGCGCTGCTGCTGAGAGTAGTAGTGACGATGATAACCCTGCGATTGGCCGCTGGGCATGGCCACAGTGGGGACGTTGGGGGCAACAGCGATAAGCGACAGCGACAGAGAAGGGATACAGTGATCCGAAGGCAGGCCCACCTGCTGTCGCCATCACGTGCTCTGGCGTCAATGTCGCGAAAAACCCTCTTATCGGGTGGACCTTGTGGTCCTGTGGATCCCATCATGGACCTCGTCGCGACCCGTGCACGCAGTGCAGTCTCGTCAGCGGTCTTCACGCCGTCCAGAGCGCGCTTTCTTCCTCGAACACCACCAGGCCACCTCGTACTCTCGCTATGGCAGCCAAAAGACCGAGAGTAAACTGCGGTGGTCGTGCCTGTGGGCAGCCGGACTGCGAGGCCTGCTGGAATCCTGGTGTCTCTGAGCCTGCTGCGAAAAAGGCCGCGGCCAACGGAGCGACCGACCAAGCTGTCCAGCAAGCGGCCGACCAGCAATCAGTGTCTCGACCAGACTTCTCCATCTACGGGCAACAGCAGCAGCAAGTCCAGCACCAGCAGCAAGCAGCCCAGCAACTGCAGCAAGCGCGGCAACTACAGCAGGCACACCTACTGCAGCAGCAGCAGCAGCAACAACAGCAGCAACAACAACAACAGCAAGCGCAACAGCAGACGCCAGCGCAACACCAGCAGCAGCTGATGCAGCAAGCACAACTGCAGCTAGCACGTCAGCAACAGCAAGTGCAGCAACAGCAGCAGCAGCAGGCACAGCACCAGCTCCTCTACCAGCAGCAAGCGATGCAGCATCAGCTCCAGCAGTCGAGGGTTCAATACCAGATGCCATCGATATTCCAGGAGCAGGCCCACCAACAAGCCGCCTACGGACACCCGCAGTGGCCCGCACAGTCTCAGCAACAGCATCCCTCCGCTCGCTACCCGCAACAGCTACCGTCTGTGGGTCGCACCTACCAGCAACCATCTCCCGGCAACAACGTTCACCAACAGCCCCCGATCGCGAACCCCAACGCAGCCTTCATCCCAATGGTGTCAGCGCTGAGCGAGGCGACTTTGAGATCCATTCTTCTCTCCCTGGTATCGACGTCGCGAGAGGCGCAGGTCGCCATAGTTGAAGCATACCGTCGCGAGCAGCAGGCCCAAAACCAGCGCCAGCTGGATTCGGTATCGCAGGCTACTCGGCACCTAACGGAACAGGGGCAGTAAGTCTTTCACATATGTCGCGCCAGCTTTGTGAAGCCGTCAGCTAACATCCCAAAAAGACAGCCGGACAGTGAACAGGACGATGATGAAGAGGACGACGAGCATGACGGCGAGTTTGACGAGGACGAAGAGGAAGAGGATGACGAAGAAGACGACGACCAAGACGCAGGTCGCGACACAGTCGTGATCGACTTTGATCAGTACAGCAAGAGCGCATGGCACACTCTCAACACCAGTCACTACTCAAACCTGAGCAGCAGCAAGCAGTACGAAGCATCGTGGGATGCATTCGGCGAGGTGACAGGGTGCATCAATGCGATACGAAAGAAAGCAACGGCCCAATGCTCTTACGGAACAAAGCTCAGCGCCCTCGAGACATTGCGCAAAATTGCCAAGACGATCCTGGTCGGTACCAACACACTAGGTCACGAAGTACGCAAGCAATTCCAGTCGGATGATTGTCTGATCGACGCAATGCGGGAGATTGCCCAGTCCATGACACCCGAGGAGCGGCTGCGCGCTGGCGCGAACAACCTCGACAACAAGGGCACGCTGCTCAGCAAGCTTGAATGGGTACAGAGTGAGGCTGACGGATATTGCATCGAGGGTTTGGATGTTAGCGATGTCGTGGCCCTCCTTAGAGGTGATCCGGAGGAAGCAGAGTAGAAATATGGCGGCAGTTTCGTGAGGAAGATGAGTCCTCACTGGACGGGCGGGAACAGCCCTGTCATGCTTGTATACGGGCAAGCGTTCTTGGAGAACAGCCATCACGGCAAATTTAGGACCGTGAGGCGAGGATCTCTTTGTTGATGGCTTGTTAGAGAAGGACATGCATGTGTGATCCTGAGAATCTCAGAGCACTAGATTAGATCCAGGACATTGTCTCACCCGAATACGCTCACGCGATTTAACCTTGCGCCTTACATCCCAGCTGTGAAGTCTTTGTCTTGTGCTGCTCTGCGTTAAGTAGCTGTTCCAAATGTCTGTTAGCGACCTGTTTTCTTCCATTCATTCTGGCCTGTCTGTCTACAGGCCATCGACCGCATAAACAAGCTGAGAGGCAAAGGGACGAGGGAATTACATTCTCCTTTATCTTCAACACAGTCACAATAGCTTTATCTTGTCTTACTCTACATCTAATAGCTGAAGTTGCTTCTATTATGTTCCTGATGTTTCCTGGACAGCATGACTGTCTCGGTCTCACAGCAATGACCTGAGGTTAAGAGGTCATGCTTGCCTCATCCATGCATGTCGTCCCACGCACTTCACATTTCTATCTACCATGTACCCCTGGGCCTAAAACTTGCCGGGGCTTCGGGTGTCTTGTTAGCTGCACCCGTATCATCTGATCAACTCTGACCTTGAAAGAAGGGAAAAGAAGATTAACGCGAACCGATATACAAGCCGGTGTCATGTATAACGAAAACGGGAAATTTTTTTTGGCATCTGGTGACATATGTCGTAACCATTTATTTCATTCTGGTATTATACCTAGCCCCGTCAATACAAGTCTACCCTTGAAGTCTTTGTGAATGCCTGGACACACTCCCCTCAGACTTCATGCACGGCACTGTGTACAAAGCCGAAGTGTTGCTCAGTGTTGCCTGAAGGTGGGCCCATCTTTGGCAAGGTACTCTCAACGGAGGTGTTTCAATGGCTACAATCGAGGGAAGGTGCGGCCGCTCGCCGCGCACAATGAACCTTGCAGGGTTCGGGACTGCCGGAACAACCACCCCCAAACCTCCCATCCCCACTACTACTCCGGAACCTGTAGGTACATCAACGGGACATGCGCCCCACTCCCATGGACATCATCATCACCAAAACTGCCACTGGGCGCCGTCCTTTTGATGGTTGCCTTGAATGCTAAAGCCGGTTCCCACCACATGCAGGTCAAGATGTCGTCGCCCTGGGCGTCGTACAGCGACGAAATTGCCCCGCGCGTCAGAACGTTGGCGTCCACCACCCGCTGGTACGTGCTTTCGTCGCGGAACATGACGTCCATTGTGATTTCGAAGGGCCCGCTGTTCTTGGTGCGGATGACGGAGGCGATGGTTGCGAGGTACACGAAGCCCTGCGGTGGCGGTGGGCTTAGCTGGACTGAATGCTCAGCTAGCGCTGTGGTTGTGAGGTTGGCTTTGATCTTGGTGAGGCCGGTTCCCTGTGGCTTTGCTTTCTTCGTGGGTCTGACGCTGAAGCAGTGGTCGGTTCCGGGTCAGTTCGATGGTGCGAAGGAGATGTGGAAGTTTGCTTACCCATTGGCCTTGACTTTCGCATCCGACGGCCGAGCCTCGACCACGCGGGCGGCGATGGGGAACAGCGCCACAGGATCGTCCACCTGCATCAAGTGGTAGATACAAAACTCGGCGGCGGGACCCAAGGCGATGTCGCAGGGCGAGAAGGGCATGACGAAGTTGCCGGCGGTTGCAACTTGTCCGGGGTACGGCGCGTGGATGAAGAACACCTTGGCGAGATTCGCAACCGCCTTGGCCTCTTCTTGTGTTGATGCGAGGACCTTTCCGAGAACACCGACGTCGGTTGGGAAAGAGGTGGATTTTGAGGTGTCAAGCCCCTTGATGAGTGGGTCCTTGCCGTATAGCCGGACGAGGAGGTCGAACTTGAAGGTGAAGACGGTTCGGAGCCGGTCTTCAATCATTGGTGTCAGGGCATCCAGCTGGGAGATCAGAATGGGGTCGCGGATCGAACCGATAAACATGGCCATGTGGCCGGTGACACGGGCGGCTTCGAGCTTGATGGTGTATTTGTCCTGTGGGAGAGGGAGAAACTTGCTGCCGCTGACGCGTAGAGTCCGGCCATCAGGCAGCTGCTCGAATTTGGAGGCCGCCACGTCGAGGATTCCGCCTGGCCCGGCGAGGAGGTCGGGGCGAGACTTCTCGTACATCGTGTGCGCCGCGACAGAGAGCGGCGTGCACTTCGCGGCCGGGTCCAGGGGGCGGATGTCGAAGCTGTCTTGCCTGACAATGGCAAGCGCCTCTGCGCTCTTGGGCACCGCGCACGAGGCGCCGCACTCCATGATCTTGCCCATGTGGAAGGCCAGTCCCAGGTCGGGGAAGCCCTTGTACACGCAGAACGCGGCATACGGCGCGGGGTCGTACGATCGTCCGGCGATAATGATGTCGAAGTCGGGGTGCTCTTCCATGGCCTTAACCCACGGCTCAAGACCCATTTGCGCAACGATGACTACTGCATCGTCAATGTCTGCCTGGTGTAGGCCTGGCACGCCGCCGCCGGATGGGGTGATGAGACCGGCGGCGAACTTGGACTGGACGGTTGGCTTGGGGATATCGGCTTCGATCGTCACGACTTTCAGGGGCCGGAGCCCTTCGCTGGAGATGATCTCGGAGACGATGTCTACTAGAAACAGGACATGCTCGTTGGTGCCATCACCGGCTGCCGAACCTAGAAGTTGAAAATAGGTGCTGTTAGCGTACAAGTTGTTCCTTGCACCACTGACACGGCTGCCAACTTGTGGGGTGGGAAGAAAATTGAGTAACTCACCAATCAAAACGGGCACCCTGTGGTAGTGGCAGGCATTCACCAGGATCTTGAGGTCCCTCACGTATGCTTCTTTCGACGCAGAGGTTTGACCGAAGGCAAGCTTGGATGGGCCACTGTCTGTGGATCCGCTGTCGAGGATGATGGCGTCGACTCCGTCTTCAACTGCGGCCCAAAAGATGTCTTCGTTGAAGCTGTATCCCAGCATCCCAATCGGGGTGAGGATCTTCAGTTCGTCAGGCATGGTCTTGGCGAGTTGCGGTGGGATGGTTGTGTAGGACTGAAGGTAGGTAGGTGCGTAACGGTTGACGAATGGTGTGTGCCGAGACTTAGGATCAAGCATTAGAATAAAGGGTGAGAGTTATTATAGGAAGTCTCGCAGCGCCTGGGTCGGGAGCGGAGGGCATTGGTCACCCGTCCCCGGTCCATCTTCTCTGCTCTGCTGGCAACCGTTGCGGTGTCGTGCACATCCACAGCCCTGGAACGTCGCATCGGTGGAAAAATACGCCTCTTTAGGCACGAGCCGAATAAAGACCGATTCGGCAGCTAATGCAAAGCCGATCGCATGAGTGGAGGCAAGGGAGTCGGCGATGATGGTTGTTAGCCGATGTCCGGCTTGGCTAGCCGAACATTCGGCTTCGAGGCCGAACCGACGACGCAAGCCACGAAGAAGGATGCGGCAGTGCTTCACTGAGATCGACAGTCAGCCGGCTTGCATCTGATTCGCCAATCCACCCGCCCTGTCGGCAGTCGCGAGGATATAAGTCTCGACGCGCGCTTTTCTTCATGGGCCATTCCCAAAGCAGACAGCACCGAGATCCCCGAATCCAAAAGACAACGACCAGTTCCAGCGCAATGACCATCGAAGACAGAGATCCCAGCTCGCGGGGGGAGAAGACCCAAAGCGGCGTTGCTGAGGTCGACCGCATCCTTACGGATTCAGAAGCCCCCTCCGAGCCCGTTGTGAAGAGCGGACTTGACGCCCATCAAGAAGCGAATTTGACCCCTGAGGAGATTAAGGCGGAGAAGAAGCTTCGGTTGAAAATCGACTTTATCATTCTCCCATTGGTGGCGACTGTATACTTCCTTGCCGCTCTTGTGAGTCCCTGAGTCTTGCTTCGCACCGGTGGTAGCCATCGATGTCGTGTTGCTAACATGGGTGTCAACACAGGACCGAAGCGATGTTGGGAACGCCGCCGTTGCCGGAATGGACAAGGATCTCAACATGACATCGAGCGAACTGAGCTATTGCGTGGCCTTTTTCTACATCGGCTTCATGCTCTTCCAACTGCCTGGCGCCATCCTCGTTCGCGTCTTGACACCGCCGGTGCAACTTGGATGCGCCGCTGCGCTGTGGGGTGCTGCGACCACAGTGTAGGTGTTCCCCCCCTTTGACATCCAGCATGAAACCGATGGCTGACTTTCTGTGGGGTCTAGAATGACCGAAGCTCGAAACTGGCAAACGATTGCCGGCCTTCGAGTGGCCGTCGGGGCTTTCGAAGCCTTCATCCAGGGCGCCCCTTTGTACCTCACCTTTTGGTACAAACCACACGAGCTAGCCACCCGCGGGGCCATCTTCCTATCCATGACATCCATCGCCGGTTCAGCCAACGGCCTCATTGCATATGCCATCCAGACGACCATGGACGGTCGCTACGGAAGACCAGCATGGCGGTGGATTTTCCTCATCGAAGGCATTGTGTCGGTCGGCTTCGCCGTCGTTGTGTTCTTCTTCCTGCCAAACACCCCCGAGCGAGTTAAACGCGGATTCTCAGCTGAGGAGAAAGCGATCGCATTACGACGGAGCAAAGAGGCCTACAACGTCCCACACACCCGCCTACACATCCGGCAGCTCGGTGCAGCCCTGAAGGACCCGAAGACGTGGCTTTACAGCATTCTCAACG
>Ga0247780_1000478_pt1 | contig 37450 bp, 25 predicted proteins | sample UWRJL079202R5_FD_179927 | JGI IMG/M metagenome (GOLD analysis project Ga0247780, IMG submission 179927) | Plant litter microbial communities from Arlington Agricultural Research Station in Wisconsin, United States - UWRJ-L079-202R-5 | ecosystem: Environmental > Terrestrial > Plant litter >...
TGCCGTTTACGAAGAGGGTGTGGCCGTGAACAGGGGGGGTGAGGATTGCGGTGGAGAGGCCGGCGCCGACGTGCACGCTGCTGAAGGCCCAGTGGTTGATGGGGTCCGGGAAGAGGGCGGTGGATGAGGAGGGGGAGGTGAGGTTGGCGATGAGGGTGAAGAAGGGGGAGGTTGAGAGAGGGGGGTACCGCCGGGGGGAGAGGGGGGAGGCGGTGGTTGGGTTTAGGGAGAGGAGGAGGAGGGCAAGGGCGAGCATTTTGGATGAGGGGAGGGGTATTAGGTATTAAAATTAAGTGTAGGTAAGGGTGTAAGAGCGAGGAGAACGGTTGGTGAAGTTTAGTTGTGTTGTTGTGGTTTCTAAATGTTGTGTCTCTCCTGGGTGTCTGTTCTTATATCCCTTTTGATATCCCGCATAGAACATGTGACATTGAAAGCTGAATCTCGTAACAGAGATGCCGGGCCTAATACTACAGCGGTGGAGTTCCGCCCTCTCGTATGCTGCTACCCATGAGGAATTACCCGGTACCATCCGGGCGGCGCATGCTCCCAAATCTGCAGGGAGCTATTGCGCGCCATCCTCCCCTAGCCCCAAAGTCAAGGATGGGCGTCTACCAGGCTCGCTTCCTTGCACAGCCGCTCGTTTAGAATCCTTTTCATGTAACGAGCGCTCCGTTGGCAGGTAACAGTGTGCACGTTGGTGGTGGAATGTTTGCATGCCACTTTCTCGGTAGGAATGTGCTGGTCATACGAATGCACTGCAGAACACTGCATAAAAGGGGCCTAAATGATGGCGCTTCTCGTATCTATCTTGGGGTGTGTCAAAGGACATGCGAATCACATAACGGCGGAATTGGGCCAAGAGATATTGCTGCGGTAGTAGTACCGAGAGGTGGTCGTTCTCGACGTAAATTCTTCGACATAGTACCGTGGCACAAGCGATAGGCGAGATGGGTTCTAGATTTCAAGCCTTGAAACAGACGGGGAATTCGACAGGCCACTCCTCCCAAGTCACGCAGACTCTTCATCCTACCTACTACCTAAATGCCCTGCGAGGAAGCCTGAAAATCAGAACATGTGACCCCTATGTTTACCAACGTTCATATTGTCCCCAGACATCCAGCTCGCAACCAAAGAGTCGGCCGCTTTAAGTTCTAACACCGCCAGAGAAGAAACCTGAATACACAGGCAAGTTCACGCTTCCGAAGGCGCGGACGGAGGTGTGGTGATGGCGGGCGCTGTCTTGGTCACGGTGCTGGTGCTGATGGGTGTGGCTTCGACGGGCGCACGCGGTGTCCTTGGACTGGGCAGGGGATTCATCTTCGTCTTCACCACCCCACTGCCGCCGCCGATTCCCCTTCTGGCAAACATAACAGGCATCAAAGCTCTCGGAACGCGCTTAAACTTGATGCCCTGACACAGCCCCACGACCACCTTGCCCCTCAGCAGATACACATCCCCCGCATAGGCTCCCGGTTCTCCCTCAACAGGAACCATGCGGACATAGTTACGATACTGCACCTCCGCTTCCAACGCCTCCGCGAGCCGCAGCCTTCGCCAGCCAGGCGTGATGAAGAAGAAGTCGCGTGCGGGACTCCCCGCCGCGGCGTCGCCAAACGAGTTCATCACCAGCCCTGCGAACTGAAAGGCGCCGTCGATCCAGTGCGGCGGCGTGTGTCAGGTGCCGTGGCGGTCTGCATCGAGGACTACACTGGCGGCGGCTTCGAGGGCGTCTGAGTCGAGCGCTGCGCGTTGCATCCCCTGGTAGCGTGGGGAGTAGTCCACTACGTTGGCGAACAGCTGGTACGTTGCCCGGCGCGAGAGCGCACTGGCTTTTCCTTGGGAGGTGGAGGTCCACAGGGCGTCGATGCGAGAGCTCACTAGATGTGAGGCAGTCTGCCACTCGGTGCGCCAGTCTTGGGTGTCCGGGTAGTACCAGACCATGGCGGTCGCGAAGGGGCGGTCACCTTTGGGGGACCCGTCGGCGTTGGCTGCCCACAGGCTGACCTGGGCCCGGCCGAGGCCGAGATCGAGCTCAGCTTTGATCCGGATGAACTGCGCTGGCGAGGGGTCGTCGTCGTGGATTATCTGCGCCTCGACGACTTGCATGTCCCTGACGTCCATGGACACTTTGGTGGTGTTGGGAAGCAGCCGCTTGAATGCATATTCGCCGACGGTGAGGCAGATGTCGGCCCAGATGCTCTATGGTAGGCAACAATGATCAGAAACAAACTCGCACCTCTTTGTTTAAATTGAAGGTAGTACTCACCGCTGTCAAAACGCTCCCCCCATGGATCTTGTGCCCTGCCGCCGCCCCAAGTAGATCCGGGTGCCACAGATCCGAAACTGCCGTCAAGCGCGTTGCCTTCTCTCCGACATCCTCAAAGGCCACACGCTGGACAGACGAGGTGAAAAACAACGCCTCATCCGAAAACCCATTCGCCTTTTTCTTGTTGTCATACAACCCCATGGCAGCAGGGTCAGCTTTGTCAAGCGTCCACGTACCGTCGTACGAAATCCAGTAGTTTTTGTTATTCCAGCGGTACGGCTCCAAGTGCAGTAACCGGTGTTGTTGTGACTTCCCGCCGCCTCGCCGGGAGAAGTATTCATCCCATGCGACGGGCAACCCCAGGCGGTGCAGCGTGGCCAGGGTGCCGCTCCAGGCGGCGAGGGTGTCATCTGCTCTGCGGAGCGACGGCAGGGCGGTGACGCCCGGTGCGTCCTTGCCGAGGCAGTTCCGGACAAAGGTGGAACAAACAGGGTGCGGCCCGACGTCGAGCCACATCGAGGTGTCGTCGGCCAGGCCTGCGGTGGCAGCGGCGCCGACGGCGGATACAAAGTCGACGCGCCGTAGGTAGGTTTCGTTGACAATTACCTCGGGCTCAGACTCGGACACGAACACGCACCAGCCGAGGAGTGGCGAGATGACGGGAATCTGTGGGGGTTTGAATGTAACGCGCTGCCGGGCGGCGGTTTCAAAGTCTTTGAGCACGGAATCCAGCTGGGCAGAATGGAATGCGTAGGGCACGTCGAGCAGGACGCATTTCAGCTCGCGTGCTTTTTCTTGTAGGGTGTCGCGCAGGGTATCGAGGGCGGCCCGGGGCCCGCTGACGACGGTGTCGGCGCGGCCGTTGAGGCAGGACACCTCGTAGCGAAACTCGTCAGGAGGGCATACCTCAGCTAGTAGGCCTTGCGAAGCACCCCGCACTGACAACATGGCGTGGCTCCCTGGCTCACCGCAAGCGGCAGCAGTCAGCTCAGCGCGACGGCCGACTAGGAACAGTGCATCGGCGGCGGATAGCACGCCGGCTGTGTATAGCGCCGCGTACTCGCCCAGGCTATGGCCGACCACGGCGTCGGGCATGATTCCGATGAGCGCCTAGTACTGCGCTAGGGCGATCTGTAGGACCACTAGCGCGAGTTGGGTGACTAGAGGACTGTTGTTGCCTCCGCTGTTGTTGGGGTTGGTGGGGTCGACTACGGCATCGCGCACCGAAGGGAAGCCGAGCTGGACCACGATGCGGTCTAGCTGGACGACTAAGTCGGCGAAGTCGGGCGCCCGCTCGGACAGCGCGGCAGCGGCACCATGGTAGAAGCAGCCCTGGCCCAAAAAGGTCAAGATGAGCTTTTGCTTCTGTTTCGCGACGTGGAAAGCGTGGTTCTCCAGGGCGGCGTCGTCGGCGGTCATGGCGCGCAGCACCTCCCGCAGCCGCTCCGTGGTGGGGACGGCCTTGGCGACCCGGATATGGTGGTGTATACGCCGAGCGCTAGTCGTATCAGCCACGTCCTTCAGCTGGGTATCCGGGTTCGCGTCCAAATAACCAAGCAGGGCGGCGACGTTACCACGCAGCGAGGCTTTGCTCTTGGCCGAGATGCACACGACCTCATGGCGGCCGTCGTTGCTGTTATTGTTGTTGTTGTCATTATCGAGGGATGTTACGGGTGACGGCGGGGCGTCTTCGAGTAGGAGGGCTGTGTTGCCGCCGTGGGCGCCGAAGCTGTTGACGATGGAGTAGCGCTTGCCGTTACCACCTCCCGGCGCAACCCAGGGCGTGTCCTCGGAGACGATGCCAGCGTTCCGACCGGCTGGGTGGCGTGCTACGACAGGGTTTACTGTGGTTTTAATGCTAATGTGCCGGGGGATCATGCCGTGCAGGGACTCCAACATATTAGGTAAGTAAGTTAGCTCGAGCATCGGACCGCCTTGGTCCCCTCCGTATCCATCTTTATCAGACTTAAATACTCTCTTCGTGCGTTGGCAGTGCATCATGAAGTAAACGGATATAAACAATCTCAACGTGTTTAGTAAGTTTAGTCTAGACTGGAGTTGAAAGACACATTATTACATCGCAATGGTCTAGACGATGCGACAAGCAATTTCTATCGCATTATCGAACAATTTAAACTCTCTTGTCTCCAGTCCAACCTTCACGAAATGCCCAACCCCAACACGCTCATACACTTCCTGCGTCCCTAACTTCCTCAACACTAACCAGCCCTCCTGAATGCGAGTAGGCCGAGAATCCTCTCGGACCACCACTCTGTTGACCTTCAGACACCAAAACGACTCCTCTGACCAGCCATCCTTGCATTCGCAACCTGCCGTCCGGCAAGCCTTTTGCCAAGAATCGAACAAACAATTGTACGTCTCTTGCCGCGCGACAGCCTTTGACTCAAACTCATCATCTGGGAAGTAATCAAAGACAAGTCCATCGTGCGAGCGCACAAACGCGTAATATGCCTTGTCAGCCGTCTGCGAGATGGCTTTGTTGACAGAAGCTTGCGATTCGGGGGTTGCTGCTTCCTGGATGAGAGGAGAATGCCGGATATTCAGTGCTGCCATGTACTCCCTGTCTTCTGCCGAGAGAGGAATCCGCCGCCGCTTGACCTCCACGACGGGTGCTTTGGCTGTGATGGATCCAGATGCGACAGCGCCGTAGTCATCCGGTCTTGCGTTGATTTGGCCCCTGACGAGGGTCATGTACGGCGTCATGCTGGTCGAGTGTTCGCCCCCTTTGAGTTCAATATCCCATTTTGTGATGTCCAGGAGCCATGAGACACAGTAGTTGGAGGATGCCCATGACCAAGATGGAGCTCGATACTTTGTGGGTTTTGCAGGACGGTCTCGAAATGACTTGAGCCTTGCAGCCGCGGCCTGGAAAGGCTCATTGGCGACCTCGTTCTGATGCTGTGTAGGTTCTGATGATGACGTGCCATCCCCGAGCTCGACGGCCGTGGCCATCTGCTGTGGAAACCGTTGTCCGAACCAGAGCAGGTCCTGATGAATATTGTCCCTCCAGATGCCTGCCAAGTAAGCCGGCGTCGGATTGTCCCAATCTTCAGAGAGCAACGAAAACACCTTTCCAAACACCCGAGCCATGCCGCTGATGGCAACCAGCTTGTCGCTTTCCACCGTAATCTCCCTCTGGGTATAGTCAGCCACGAGCTGTCTCCATGTGTTCCGAATGGTAGCTATGGACGGGAGGTCGTCCGTAACCTGACCCTCGACCGTCGCCCTCCGAATTCGCTGAACTGGGCGGTACGACAGCGTGCTCTCCCACATCTGCCCCCTTTTCGCGTCCGGAATTTGGCCCTCCAACACCGTCTGACTATAGCCGCATTCGCAATCGACAGTCTCATCACACGTCCACACGCACTCGAACCCGGTGAGAGACAACATCCTGCGACCCAGCAGCGACTCTTGGCAGGTCCAGCCTCTCGCATCAAGCGGCCGATACGCGCCCGCCCCGGCAATGGAGTGCAGATGCGCCATTCGAAGCACGACAGCCTCCTTTGACGTAAACTTCTCAGGCGCGGGAAAAGCTGCATCGCCCAGGCTGCCGTCCCACTGGACGCCCGATGCCACCTTGTCGAAGAAGCCCTCCAGCGAGAAACAGCTCTGGTAGGCGATTCCGGCCGTCTGAAACCCCGCTGTGGGCCGGGTGCAGTCATTGGTGACGTTGGCGGAAATCACCAGCTCGGCGGTGCTATAGATGTTCCCCATCCTCGCGGCCTCGGCCATCCAGTCTTCCGCGTCGTCCTGGATGATGCAGAGCGCGTCAACCCAGATGTACTGGAAGCCGAGAAGACGTGTCACTTGCACCGCCTCGGCGATCGTCCTCGGCATGGCCAGGGCGCTGATCCACTTCCGGTGTCTCTCAATGTTGGACATTGTCGTGGTGGTCCAGTGGTGCTTGTTGGTGCCCCAGCAGTAGCTGAGCGCTACGTACGGCACCGGTTCGTCGGGTTCAACAAGCTTGAGGATGGGGACCTCGGTGAACTGGACGGCCACGAGCGGGTTGCACGGAACCGTGCTGATGTCGCTGCCGATGATCTGCAGCAGACGCCGGGGGGTGAAACCTTCTCGCTTGACATTGCACTTGGGATGGTTCGCGCGATAGTGCTTGAGCCAGCCCCGGACGGCATCCATGGCTTGCAACGTCATGGACGCCACCGGTGCCGATGGGCGGACGAAGGGAATCGCATTGGGAATGTCACCAAGAGCATAAACATCCCATTCAAGATCACGGCCCATGCGATTCGGCCACTTGACATTGGTCAGTCGAAGTCGAAGTGTACCGTGGAGCCGCATGACGAAGCCATGGATATCGTCGTCCTTTGCCCCAATTCCCCATCCGTTGACCATGGTGAAGCCGTAGCTCATGATGAGCTGGGAGACGGCGCCGTAGAGGATATAGACAAATGCGCAGCAGCGACATCCTCTCTGGGCGGAAGCTTTGTACTCGGGCATGGTGGGATATTGTGGCTTTTCATCCGCTGGCCACTCTTGTTGGTGGATCGGCTTGATGGCGTCTTTGGGCTTGGACTCGGTGATGTTGCACTCGGCCATTTGTTGTTGGAGGTCGCCGATTTCGCCGCCCTCGACCGCGGGGATATATCTAAGGTCGCGGCATACTCGGCATCGAGGTTTAGCATCAGTGTCCTTTCCTGGCTCAGACAGGTCAAGGCTGGTCAAGGAGCCTTCTGACGGCATTGTTGGGGATGCGGCGTGGCAAAATGTTGGATCCACGGCCCTCTCTTGGTGGTGTCGAGTTTATTGGCAGAAAAACAGGAGGACAGCGCTGCGGCCCCTTTGTTGGGCATGAACCGACACACCGCCATTCCGGAATTGCACGATTCCACTTGAAGGCTATGCAAATTTCTATTTGTCGTGCATATGCCTCTCCAAATGCGCCAAGTGATAACAACCAATCGTTCTGCCAACCGGCCCGAAACGTTGCTGATTGCAGCACCACGGAACTTAGCTAAACTAGCATAAACTAATAACAAATGGTAAATTGACAACTTAGAGATGGATGTCATAACACTCGTTTTTAGACAGTAACGGTTTACCTTGAGCTACACAAAGTCATCAAATCATAGACTGCTCTGCCTGTGTGACAACTAGGTGCCTAGGTGTGGAAGTTGAGACTGGGGACCTAAGAAAGAAAGGTATAGCTAAGATAGGTCTCACTATTCGGGTCAGATGACGGACCTTGAAGAGGCTATCAAAGTGGCACGGCAGGCTGTCGATAGATGCAGAAGGGCCATCCCGACCGGGGGCGTGTTTGAAAAACCTCGGAAATATGCTAGAGAGATGATATGAGCGGACGGGTGAGATGATGGATCTCGAAGAGGCTATTGAGGTGGTGTGTCAGATTACTGACTTAACGCCGGTTTTCGGAGAGGCGATCTCGTTCTGGCAAGGTCTGAGTATTTGACAGGGTACACCATAAGCTGTCTCAAAAAAGCGATTCGTAGGTATCTGATAGCGAGGCTCTGCGTTTTAGCTCTGGGTAGAATGCAAATACTAACAGCGGCACGTATCAGGGAAACTAAACAGGAGGCGGAAACTGCGATTCACCACCCTAAAATCAACACTACCAATTTCCCCTTCCTTCTTTAGAACTAAGCAGTTGCCACCGTAGCTTGAGACAGACTTAGCTATAGTTACTAGGGAAAATGGTTACAGAGTTGCAAGGACCTGTTTAGGACCTCACACTACCCTCACCAGCTAGTCTCGCTTTCCTTCACTCTAATAACAGGGAAGGAAAATCCCCATAATTTCAAAAGATCGATAAATCTCTATATTATATTCACGGTCGAAAAGTATTACTGTAGACCTTTGAGTTAAACCGTGCCGCCAGTTTCAAACTTCGAGTTATATTCCTCAAACTCTTACAACTTCATTCAACGTTCAGGTTTTCCGAGATGGACCCTTTAGGTCATTTCATGTCAACACCGACCGGAGTTTTGGCTGTGACAGAGGGATCTCTGATAACACTGGACTCTCTCTCAAGTGGCGAGCCCTGGGTGATAAGTTCCCGTGCGAGCGGAACGATGTCATCTCCTCTGCGAAGTTCCTCCTCTGAGTTGACGTGGGGAATTTGGAACGATGGTACTGTGTGTAGTGATGTCCGCCCCTCGGCTGTCGCTACATAAGCGTCAGCTCCGAGACGGAGCAAACACGCAGCTAGGTGAAAAGTAAGAGAAATTGACTTGGGGCTGGTAGGCATTAGGGCGTATAGAAGGGGCGTCTACCTATCGTCGGTTTGTGAGTTGACATTAAGACCAAGATCTAGCAGGAACTTCACAATGTCTTGTCTCCCACCGGCTGCGGCATAGTGTAAAAGTGATTCTCCATGTGGGTTCCGTTATCGGATAGTAGCTTCCACGTCAGAGCATTTTACAAGACATAGCTCAACAGCCTCGAGGGTTCCTATCTGCACAATCAAGCGGAGCGGGCTGCCAAATTCCAGGCGGCCGCGGGCTCAGTGAGCAGGAACTTGCGGTCGGCAGCTCGTTACTCCTTCACCACCCTGATGCTCGGCTGTAATCGCTCACTGATATCCCAAAATCCTACTTAGCTGGATTGCAATATTAGCATTATGACCCGTTGGCATTTATAAGACTGCCTTGATCCTAAAGCTTCGATTTTCTCGTCAGAACCACGGTGCGAGACCTACAGTACCTTCCTACATCTTGACGCGCTTAGGCAGCAACAGTCCAAACGCCCCACCTTCCTTCCTATTCCGCCCGACGAGCCGCTGGGAGAGCTTAACCTCCGATGGCCACCTACGGTCTATTACGACGGTAATGACGCTATCTGTAGCTCCTAAGTTACTGAAGAGAAATTTTCGGCCGCCGAGCTCATCGACGACTCAGATACCCACCCCCCAGTCTACAACCGGGTACTGAGAAAAGGTGAGATCTGGCTGCTACACCTCTTATTATTGCCCTCTGAGAAAGTACTGCTTTATGCTATGCTTGAAACCTATCTGGACGATAACTATCTAGAATATGAAGCTGCCCTGTACACCTGGGGAGGCGAGGAAGACGACAGCACACTGGTTACCCCTATGTACGTCGGCGAGTTTTAGGACATTTCTCTTGCAGACACGCAACTGCGATTCTATGCTTCGATACCTCTGTCGAAAGGACCGGTTACGAACCCTGTGGATTGATGCCATCTGCGTTAATCAGCAGAGTGCGTCCGAAAAGGCTACCCAGATTCCTTGTATGCAAACAATCTTTAAAAGGGCGATGCGTGTGCTGGCGTACTTGGGGAGTTCTAGCACAAAAGGAAATTTCGCCCCTTGGAGGAACATTGAGCATGTCAAAAGCGATGTCTTGGGCGAAATGCTGAAGCTTCGGTACTACGGTGGCTAGGAGGTGTGGCTGGTGTTGGTGGGGGGAAGCCTCCTGTGGCCTGCACCTGCCTAGAAATAAGCCCTATGAGCAGTGGAGCCAACTGCCAAAATCCTCCAGATACTCCTTCCCGCATTACAGTAACCTAATTGGGGGAAGTTTCAACCCGCACAGCTGGAGGGGTTCGGGTCATCAGGCGTCTTTGGTAGAGGCTTCTTCCATAATCAGTAATCGAGATTGACAATGAAAGGGACGAGTGTGGCAAGGCCCAAGCCCCGAGAGTCATCTAAAAGCCTCCCCTTTTTGTTGTTCAAAAATGCTTCCTCTAACAGCCTCTCATGCCCCCGCCTAATGTGAACTGTTGGCGTTTTCAAAGACCGACAAAGAAAAGGGGGGACCATTTGCTCTGGCGCCTGCTCGAGCCCCCGAATTAGACAGACACTCATCTCCACCCGCCATCCGGCGGTAATGTCTCGCCCCTATCGCCCCCACCTGGATGGATTCATCCACGCCGGCTCCCGCTTCCCGCCTGCAAGATTGGTTCTTGGGCTCTCAGCATACCGGCGCATCTCCGAGGAAAGCCATTTCTCTCCACAAGATTCCCGTGACCGCGCGATGAAACAAAGACGCGTCGTCCACCTCGGTATGGGGTCCCAAATCGCCACCTTCGCAGTCCCAACTGTGTCGCTCGACCCTGAGACGTGATCCCTTGGTGCGCGAAACCGCTGAGCATCTTGGTCATCTTTACACTTGCTCATGAATAATATATACATTTCTCAGTATTTTTCCTGCAAGACTGCAGATCTCTCTGCTTCAGGTCTTGACCCTGCACCCATCATGTTGTTCTTGCAATAGATCCGCGCGTGTGGCATGCCATCCACCATTCCGTCAACAAATAAAACCTGTATACCAAAATCTCAGCGTGCACTTCTCGTCCAGAATACAATGAAATAGATCGATCAAAAACTAGTCAAGATGGCGCAACTATCTTTAGAGCTGGTCTCTGCATACTTGGAAACAAATAAAACACGCTGCCGTGGTGTCGTTGTAACTTCCGCCCATCTTCGGTTGCGGAAGTATTTATTGTGTGGGGGTTAGGGGTCTCAGTGTACCGGTTTTTTGGGTCCTGCGGGAGACGAGTTACATCACCATGGGTTGTCGCCGTTTCATTCTAAAAAAGTGATCCCTTTCCAGCATCACACGGATTTGGGACCTGCCAACAACATGCAGCCATTGCGAAGGTATTTCATCAACTATAAAAGGGGGCAGTAGAATTTCCATCGCCAGCTACGTTCTTAAGCCTTTTGATGCATGTTGGGCGCACTGCATTGTTGCTAGAGAAAACAAGCATGACGGATTGGCCCTGGAAGGACCCTGAAAATAAATTCTGAATGCTGCACACCAATCAGAATGCTGCTGCCTTGTTGCCGCAGTGCAATGCCCACTCACACAGTACGACATGCACGAAAGCGGCTATGACTTCAAACTACCGGCCACCAAACGACATCCCTCTTAGGAGCATCTCTTAGCGATTGGCGACGCTGGCTCACGACTAATGGAGTTCAACCCGACCCCGTGGTTTTTTAGCCCACCGCGCGGCACTTGCCTCTTTCAACACCCTCCAAGTGGGTTGCACAGACTTTACTCAGCTACTGCTGGTGGCCATTTTCTGAAGAAGAGTCACAAAAAATCTCAAAATTACAAATACCAACGGCTGAAAAGAGGACGAGCAACCCCTTACTAGTGCTGAAACCGGAAATCCAACCTCTTATTCCCCTCATCCGTCGTCGTCTCCAAGTAGTTTTGCCTCTCCGCCTCCGTGAGGGCATTCCACTTACGATCTCGGCGCTTGTTCCTCCAGACGTAGTACAGCTTGGTGAAGACGTAGATGACCATGTTGGCCACCACGAGACCAAGCAGCACGCCGTTTCCGCGCTTGTAGCGGGGTGCGTCGTCGGAGCGGTAGATGTTGGCCGAAACGATGCCCCCTGCTTGGCAGAACATGTTGTACATGGCGGCCGAGACGGTGCGCGAGCGGACTGTGTTGGAGTTGCGGCTGTTCCAACCCACTTGGAGGGGGTGTGCTGGGATGATTTTAGCACTGTTTCGGAGGCATCGGGAGGAAAGAGAGGGCTAGTCTAGTGGGAAAAGGGGGCTTACGAGACGGATACGATAGCAGCGCTGTGAGAATGCCCCAGGCGACCCATTTGTCGATCTTGGTAATGTCGACGACGTAGATGTATACGATGAATGGAAACATCCACGCCTGTGCGAACAGCGCGGTGAAGGACAACTCCTTCCATATCTCGGCCACATACGTTAAGCCCATCATGGTGACCATGTGCAGGAACACGCTGGGGATGATGAGCAAGTTGGTCTTGAAAGTGTCGAAGCCAAGCCCCTTCAGGGTGAGCGTCAGATATTGGTTAGGTGGGGACGCTGGGAGCTGGAAGACCAAGCCGATGAGGTATAGCGGCCAGAGGTCGTAGTCGGACAGACTCTTCCACAGCAGCTTGGGCGTGATGGGCTGCCGGTTATGCATGTCGCCTTTGCTTGGGTCATCGCGGATGACGCGGTTGATCATGATCTTCTCTTCGCTATACGACTGACTGTCAGTGCCTGATCACAGGACCCAAATGAGAAGAGAGGTCTTACCGCTCACTGAACCATCCCTTCTTGCCGCGGAACCAGTTCTTGGTTTGCGTTGGGGACGGCGGCATAAGCCCAAATGCAAGCATACCAATGACCAGCGTCATGACTCCCTCCAGCATGAAGAGCCATCTCCACCCCGACGTCGCCAGATGGCCGCGAAGCTGGAGGATTCCCGCTGCAAAGAATCCCGCCAAGATGTCCGCAATCGACATGGCCGTCCAGAAGAAGCCCAGCCGCAGCGAGAGCTCATGGTGCTTGTAAAAGTACGACAGATACAAAATAATCTGCCCCATGTCAGACTCTCAGTCCACAATTCCAACCACAGGATGCCAGCTAGATACTCACATCGGGAATAAAACCCCCCTGCAACAACGCCAACAGCGCCCTCGTCAGCAAAAACGTCGTCCGCCCGTTCAACCAAAACTGACTCATCGAAACAATGCTCCACAGCGTAATCTGCGCCGGAATCCACCTATCCGGCCCAACCCACTTGCTCACCAGCTGCGACGGTAGCTCCGCACACAGGAAGCTCAGCCTGAAAACCGTAAACCCCATGTTGAAGTCATCTGTCGTCATCCTCAGCTCCCCCAGCATATTATCCGTCACCGCCTGGCTGATATTCGCACGGTCCAGCTCCAGCGCCATGAACATGATGCATGCAAAGACCATGATCCGCAGGTCGATCTTGCGGATCAGGCGGTACTCCTCGCTCCATGTCCAGCGGAAGAGGGGGTCGAATCGGTGGAGATTCTCCCAGTCGGAGCGGGGGGCGTACGCACTTGCGGTGGAGGGGTCATCATAGACGGAGGGCTGCGTGGCGATGGCGGTGCCGTCGAAGTGGCGGGTGCGCTGCCACCAGAAGCGTTTTTCTTCATGCGGGGCGGCGAGTTCGGGGATGGGGGTGACGGTGGTGATGGAGGGGTGCTTTTCGTCCGAGTCGGAGGACGCCGTGGAAAATATGCCAGGGGAGGTCGGGGGTAGACCGGTGGGATCCCCAGCGCTAGTGGGGGCGGTTCGGCGGGAGAAGACGGTGGGCATAGTGGCGGTTCAGGGGTTCAGGGGTAATTAAGTTGACTTGGCGATGTTGTGGAACCTCAAGACACCGGATTGAGGGTCTCCAAAGTGAAAATCTCGGGGCGGGTGTAGGGTAATATATCCATTCCCGCGGAACGAGGAGATGTGAGGATGTCCCAGTGTTCTGGTACTCGTCAAGCACGTCAAACACAACTGAACAGGGGGGCGCTTAATCGCGGCTTATCTCCGCCTTTACCACCGGCACTTTGGTATTCGGAAGTCTGCCACACTATCACGACATGCCTGATATTGCTTTTTCACGGATACATATCTACTGGGATGGTATACGGGGCCGCTATCAGTTCCAACAACGAGAGTGGAACTTCAGCTCGCTTGACTAGCGGCGAACGTCTGCTGTTTTTAGGAACGAAAATCGAATCCAGACCCCCACAACCGTCCCGAAACTTTGCAGGAGGCTGATTATGGCGAGATCGTGTCGGATTACGGCCAATGACGGGCGCTGCAGGTGTTGAACGTGCCTCGCCTGTTTCGCGGGGAGGGTGATTTGGTAGGTGATATATCGCCTCATGGGATGCTGGGATAATGTCGTCACTTACCTTACGACTTGAGTTCCGAGGCGAGTCCCTCGGCTTGTGGCAATACTTTAATACGAGACCCTGTTCGCGGAGAGTGTCTAGATTTGCTCAGAGCATGTGGGATTCAATAACTGTCTAGCTTATATCTCCATCTCTGCCCGGCATTTTTCCAAGCATTTGATCATCCAGATTTATTTCAAGTTCGAGGAAACTGCTTGATCGTTGTTTCAGCATCGATGTTTACTCACAGACCCCCGGTCCACGTTGTGGATGTTGAAGAGGTCTGGACCGCGGGCAATTTATCACCCGAAGCTGATTGGTCCAGCCACCAAGACGCAATCGTGTTGTGGAGCGGAAGCTCACAACTGCTCATTATCTTGCATAATTGGTCCAGCCATGCATTCTTGTCGCAAGATGACGCAAGAATGGCATCGCAGTCCCGGTGTAACAAAACCAAAATGTAAACAGGATGAAGCCACAGCAGCATTATTTTCACGGCTAGGCTGCTACCACAACAGAGTTAGGATTACTGATTCGTCGAGAATAAAAGCTGTTTCTCAGCTGCGACCTTGTTTTTCTCCAAGTCTCTGCAGATACCACGTAAAGAGATCGTACAGCTAGGTCGTCTGTCCTACAGCGCCTATTTTCTCCTGCCCACTTGGCCTAACTATTAGGAACATATGTCTAGGCGCAAGTGAATCCTCCGCCTGACACTAAGAAAGCAGTGGAACGTTCTTGACAGGTTTCTGGTATCAGTCCACCAATAGGATCAAAGTAGAGGTACTCAGTTCTCAATTTCTCAACCCTTTGCTCGACGTTAAAAAAGCAGTGTCTGAGCCACTTTGTTGATTTGGCCAATTACAACCTTGGAGTCCCCGATCACCCCCTTAACTTCAATGCTTCACAAAAATGCCATTTGTACTGTAAACTCCATATAGTTGGCCTTTCTGAAAAGCTCAGGGCTCTAGCTTTTCAATGATAGTAATGACTTGGGGTGTGGTGAGCATCAGGGTTTCTGGGCCACGATAGGGAGGGGACCTGTGCTTTGCACCAGGCTGGGTTTGTATGTATGTACATACGCAGTCTTCATTTCGCGCAGGCTCGTGCACCTCTAAAAAGAGTTCGCGCAGCCATGCTCCTTTGGCATTCGATTATCCAGCCGTTCTTTTCCTACGACAACAATCGCACGTGATCAGGCACGTGACCCTCCCTCCAATCGAAGTAACCATAAGCAGTAAACAGAATCGTCAGAAATAATGCTTCTAACGCACTCTATCTAGCCTCTCACATTGGAAGAGCTCGTAGAGGGTATGGTTATCGACTACGAGGCCTAAAAATTCAGGCCTAACGCACCGCCTAACGAATTACAGACACGTGCTTGAGATTTGCTCAAGTCTTGTCTCGGTGTCCAAGAACCACCACAATCCCTATCAAACACCGTGGCTACAGCTGAAGAAAAAATTAAGAATGGCGTTATCTGGGGGCACAGGGTGGGCAAAGAAGTCAAAGTGGTACAGTTTGCTCACTTTTCAGTCCAGGAGTACATAACAGAGGGCTAAGTCGCTAGACTCGATTCCTCAACCACTATACTATACCGCTCAGCTTGGCCATTTGCAGCTGTACCAGTGGCTTATTTATAACTGGTGTTGCAGTGTCAACGCTGTCCAAGGCACGTTTAGACAGGCGATCCAAATCGCAGCTCGGTTTAGACATAGGGATATCGTCGCATTATTACTAAGTAAAGCGGCATATATTAATCGCTACTACGGCAAGTACCGGTACCCGCTGTAAGTGGCAGCCTTTAGCAGCTATGTGGAGATTATGAAACTGCTTTTTAATGCCGTAGCGGTTATTAATGCTATTGGAGGTAAATATAACACAGCGCTAATTGTTATATATAATCAATAGCATATTAGGATAATAAAGGCGTTACTTAACTGTAATGCAGACATGGATATTATATGTATGTATATAGGTAAAGCCCTAAACATTACAGCCGGCACGAGAAATAAAGCTTTTATTAACCTACAATTATTTAAAGGTGCCGATATTAACGACACCTGTGGAGCAGAAGACACCACGCTTTATTTAGCTACGGGAAAACTTAATCTAAAGATATTAAAGGTATGAAAATAACCTTTATTTCAAGTAACTATATCGGACACCCACTGATATAGAAAGCCCAGATGCTAATTAGAGCGGGCGCCGATGTTAACAAATAATGTAGTAAAGCTGGGTGTGATAACGCACTTTAAGTGGCGTATAGCAATCCGGAGCACTATAAGCGGATGGCGTAACAGGAAGAAGAAATATTGGCCCATGTTAAAGTTGTCCGCTTTCTACTTAAAAATGGCGCTAACCCTAATCTGCATGGGGGGAAGTACGGCGATGCGCTTCAGGCAGGTGTGGCGGGGCCAGGAATGGGAAATGTTGAGGGAAACAACATTGACCCCTGATGTTTCGATAAATGTCTTCAACAAGACGGCACAGGCCCACGTCTGCCCTGCTTGTCGCCGGCTTATTATCATTCGGAATGAAGGTGCAACTAGCTGCGGTTGCAACGATAGGCTCTACCACCCCATCAACGCTACTTTGCACCACACATACGTACGGTTCACGGGAAAGGACTGGTCCTGGAGCCAGCACGTCTCCACACATTGGGAGTGGAACGGAATTTGTGGGCTGTCAAAGGCACGGCTTTTGGAGACTCCGGATGCTTATCCTGATGGGACAGACGGTCATGCGAAGGCTTCAGTGAGGGGTGGATGGGTTATTGGGGTCACTCTCCTTGTGGGAGCGGCACTTGGGTTTCGGGATTTGTGTTTTCCAGGATGAACTCAAGCAACACTACATGCGGCGAGGATCACCATGCCTAGGTATTCGGCCGCTTGTCATCGCAGCACCCGTGGCCAGGGTGGCGGGTCACCCGTCGCGACCTCTGAATGACATCACCCACCTCCCTTGCGTGGTCGAACGTGGGCAGATGTATTTATCGGTATGCCGGACAATCGTGGGATAACCGTGAGACAAGGACTTGGTTGGAGCTGGATAGAATAGAGCATTGCGTGTATCGGAAATTTCAAAGCCAAACAGTGAAATTGATAAAAATGGCTGCCTGGAGCGAGGCGCTCTTATGTCCCGGCCTCAGTTTTCTTCATTGGCGGAATGCCCACCACCCTCATCAGAACGCCACAGATTTAATGCACAGGGCAGCAGGGATTGGAATCACCGAGCTTTGCATGAAAACGCCCCCAATTAGGCAAAGGTTTATGCAATCCAATGAGATCGTGAGAATACTGGGTCGAAATTCGGCCTAAAATTAGGGGGGATACCTAATTACTTCGCAGCACCAGTGGATTCGGGCGCAGATTGTTAGGCTGTTCAGCCTCACTTTGTTTCCAGGTCAGTCTTCATAGTACAATACAAGAGACTCTGCGGCTATTGCGTGTTGTGGACCCCCGTCTGTCTATCGGTTGCAAAGGTGAAAAGGAAACCTAGTAGCTCAGTGCGACTCGCGGAAGCGTAATGATGTCGCACGCTTCGACTCAGCAACAATCCCTAGGGAATCTTCTCTACCAAGAGATTACTGAGCGAACGACAAACACCGCTCCGGTTGCCCCCAAAGCCTCGGAGGATTCATCAACTCGCGCTCAATCAACACAATTTCCGGATAGGAATCCCCCCGACCGCAATCTTGCCTTGGCAGACAGCACTGCAACCGCAACGCATCCACCTTCCGCCGCAGGAAACACAGAGCAATCCAGCGCGCCTCGTTCCCGCCAGGATTGCCAACCCCTTTTCTCGGCCTGGGGTCTTGAATTTGGAGCCTTGATCATCTCCCTCGCGGCAACGGTTTCCGCTGCAGTCGTCCTGTCGCTCTATGACGGAAAACCGCTGGATGAGTGGGGATCCTCCACCATTTCTCTCAACACGGTCATATCAGCATTGGGCGTTGTCTCCAAGGCTACGCTTGCCTTTGCCGTCAGCGGCGCTATTGGGCAGCATAAATGGAACTGGTTTCGCATGCGCCAGGACGGACTTGGAGTCTTCGAGAAGTTTGATGAAGCGAGTCGCGGGCCGTGGGGGAGCGCCAGTTTGCTGTGGTGGTCAAGAGCGACGTGAGTATAGTTTTTGCCCCTCAGAAGAGCATCTTGACTGACAGAGACCTTGAAGCAACTGGGCCTCCCTAGGAGCGTTTGTCACCATCATCGCGCTCCTTGTCGATCCCAGCTTACAAGCAACCGTGTCGCTCAGGGGTCAGAAAGACGTGACTAGTTCTGCGGGTACAATCCAGGTGGCTAACTATGTCAGCCTTGGAAGAATACGCCCGGATGACGTTACCAATATATTGCCATTCCCAGACGGCCGTGAGATGGATCCCAGCACCACCCTTCCCGATTTCAGACTTACCGGCGCTTTCTTTGACGGACTTTCGGATCCTTCGTCAGGAAACACTCGCTTCGAATGTGGCACAGGGAACTGCACATGGCCTTTGTACACAACCGCTGCTTTTTGCAGTCGTTGCAATGACGTCTCGAAATTGAGCATCAAGCAATCCGGTAAAGCCAGCTATTATAACGCGACTGATTACTACACAGAGTACCAAACCTCATCCGGCGGCTGGAGTTACACCAACTAGACACTCTCATACGGCCACATCATGCATTTCAATAGAAAGAATGATGGTTCGAATAGCCCGGATAGGATGTCAGTTCTTCTCACAGCATTTATGAATAGAGATTACTCCACGTCGGTCAGCTTCCGGGACCTCAATACCACGGTTGCTACGCTTCTCATCATGCGTGCAGGAGATGGCTATCAGCATGAAAATGTGAGCTGGGAAGACTCACCCCCCACTGCGACTGAATGTGGACTGTACATCTGCGCCAAAGCATACCAAGCGTCGGCAAACAATGGCGTACTGTCCGAGACTGAAATCGGGACATGGGCGATTCGAGAACGCCGATCATGGAGAGCGGCGGACCATCAGAAACACGGCTATCAGCCAACACATCAAGCATGGGAATCATATGACGAGCGTAGCCCGAGCTTCGCCGACCATTCTGTCTTCCGTACTGACCTGCAGATTGTTATTCCCGGTTCAGAGCTCTCTCAGTCAGCCGGAGCTGAGGTCCAAAGGAAATTCAATGTCACCCAGGCAACGATAAGGGGCCTACAAGCAGTGATGTCCAGTATGTTTCAGGTCTCGGGCGACGCAGTAAAAGCCTATCAGAGCTATGACCGACCAGTCAAGGGATTTCTCGTCTACCCCAACAACAATCCGTATTTCGATAACGACGTGCCCGATATCCTGTACAACTCCACCAATCTCACGGCGACATTCGCAAATGTAGCAAGCCGGTTGACAGTGCAACTCCGGGACTCATCCGACGCGGTACATTCGGGACTCGAGGAGAAATTTATTCTCCATATCCAAGTTGAATGGAGCTTCTTCGTTTTGCTCATCCTTACGCTCGTCTTAGGTAGTGTTTATTTCGTTGGCATTCTCATCCAGACACACCGGCTTGGATTACCAGCGTGGAAGGAGAGTACGTATCCCGTGTTGGCATATGGTTTTAACGAACAGACACAATCCCGGCTGCGCGTGGCGGAACAGGCGGCGTACAGGTCACGGGCGGCGAAGCGAGACAGAGACGGCATGCGAGTTGCGTTGTTGGATGCGGAGGGCGGTTATAGACTTATTGCCGGGGAATCGAAGCCGTGATATCAACTCTATCATAGCCCGTGTGAGCAGAATAAACCTTTGACCCGCCGAGATAAGCCGCCTGTCTTTCTGTACTGAATACGATACAGCCCAATGCCAGTCCCGTAAAGCCTCCATGCCATCAAGACAGCCGGTACAACGAGGCCAAAGCTTAAGATAGATACTTGACCAACACGACTCTCATCGGGCACCGTCTGCCCTTGGCACGAGTATTTGCCCTTGAGGATACCGTTTCTTCGGCTGTTAAAGAGTCAAGGCTTAGCCCCTTTTTGAGAGAGGCACGCGCCAAGAAAAGCATCTCTATGTACAAAAGCGGTTACAGTAGTATTACAAAACCGAAACTAGAAGACTGGGACAGCTTGAACAAGCGCCCCGAGTCACTAGCGACGCAGGTAATAATGTCTCGTTCACGCCACAGTATCTAGCTGCTACTAATCGCTCCCTTGCGCGCCATCGACAATATCTTTCCATGTGGTGTCAAAGTACAGCTCGGCGCCCCTCACCAGATCCGGCTTCTTATCTCCAAGTCTTCGGATGTCGTCCCCAAGAACCTGAGTCACACAGTTCCTGAGTATAACTTTCAGCATTTTGCCCCTTTTCTTCATGCCTTGCCCATGAGATAAAAATGTGGTCAAGAACCTGGAAAGCTGGGTCTGACCGGGCCTTTCAAGGATGCTTAGTACATCCGCCCCATTCGCCAAGCAGAACTCTAGTATCGACATGTACTCGTGAGTCAAAGCGCAGGAGAAGCCGTCCTCGAAATTTTTGCGTTCATGAAATAAGCTTGAGGCTGCAATGTGACTCAGCCGGTCGTCATCAGTATAGTTGGCGAAAATGCCCCTGCAATTGACGAAGCCGAAGCCTGTGAAAAGGTTGACATTTGCATTGTGGCGGTCGACTAGCAGATGGATGATTGCGGTGTCTAGAAATCCAAAGGCGCGGTTTATGGGCACCATCAGCTAGCGACTCCAACTGACACGTCGTGGCTGTTGAGATTTGTCTTCGTTCAGGAAGTTGGGTCCTTCGCTATCAGGAAATGAAGCTTCCTTGTTGACGTCGGCATCGCGCTCCAACAAATCATTCGCGGTGTAAAATTTCTATCCATCAATAGCGACCGCCAAACCTTGCTCAAGATCGAGGGCTGGACTGGCGTTTGTCGGGGCACCATCGAGAATAAAGGTGAGCATATCCCCCGATGCTTTTGCGGACGCCAAGAAAAATAGACGCCGCAGCCGGGTTGGGAAGCCAGGCTCATGTTTGATCATGGCAAGCAAAGTTTTGGCCAATTCCAGCTGGTCGTCTCTGACAGAATCCTGGAGGATTTGGTAGATGTCGTTCTGTGGCAGCCGTGACAACTCCGAGCTCGTGATGCTGCTTTCAACCTCAGCGCGTTGCTCATGTGTTGCCCGCACATGCCTTGAAAGATCCGCGTTTGTTGAAAAGCCCAGATCGGCAAACAAGCAGCCCATCTCGGGGCATTTAAACTGCTTGCGGTGGAGTATCATATGCTGCTCGCGCTCTAGCAACGTGTCAAACCCCCGCAAGTAGAACTGACACGCCACAAGATCGCATTGAAACGTGCGTTCTCCGCACAGACGCTTCAACTTCGGGCAAACGCATTCTGCTGCGTGCTCGGATGCGGGACAGAACATCAGGTCAAGTTCTCGCCGAAACCACATCAGGGCGGCACAGACCATGACTAGGTCATATAAGAGACGCGTACCTTAGTTAGAAACAAGTTATGGCGCGAAACTAGGTGCGCAGCTATAGCGAGGGGGTCCGTACCATCGTGTGGTGTCTGGCCAGATTGCAGCTTTGTTACAAAGTCGTGTGATCGGCCTAACCAGAGCTGATGCTCTGCGCTTGCGGCCAATCCAGCAAATTACAGGAGATCTGCTACTAGAGTTTGGATGCTCAGGTGAGAACGTTGGCGCGCGGAGAATAAATTGGAAAGATTCACTTTCAGATAATTCCGTGCGTCGCTCTCGCTGAGCTCGCGGTTTTCCAGCATCGTGGAACAACAGCGGACATGGTGTAGCCAGGAGTTGGCAGCGTATTGAAAAAGCAGGATGATTTGCTGGCGCAGAAGCTTCCAATATCCGGGCAAGCTGAGGTATTCCAAGCATATCGAATCGAAAGATCGAAACGAAAGATAGGTCAGGCACGTCAATGCCAGCTCGACCTCTGCTATCGAGAGAGACAAAAACAATTCGCCCTGCGAGCCGAAGAAGAATCTGCGTGTTCATAGGTCGTTAGCTCGGGACTCTTCGTCTGCCCCTGCTCATAGAAGCCCTCCGTAGCCCTTCTCGTGGCGACGGCGTGCATTGCGTTGATGGACGCTGTGCTCCATCACTAGCCAGACGAGCAGGGCGAGTTTGAAAGGCTAGCGAAGATTGCGAAGGTGGTGCTGCAGTTTACGCAGAAGTGCCGTGACGCGTAGTGTGCGGGAGGGAGAGGGGAGGGAGAGATGCTGTTGGAGAGTGTTGTGGCTTTGCTGCGGGGGAAGTGGAGGGTTGTGACGGAGGAGGCTACGGGGAGAGTGGGTTTGTGACCAAACTGGCTGGGTGTGGTGTGGTGTGGTAATTGCTTGGTTGGTGGGGGGGTTTGTCTTCGTGTTAGAAGCGGGTTGGGAAATTTAGATAGGGGCTTGGACGCAAATTTAATCAGAGGCGTGGCCTTAAATGTGTAGATATCATTCGCGGATGAGATTAACAAGAAAGCGGAGGGCCAAAGGTAATCAAACGCTCACACTTTCAGAACTTGAATTTGGGTGATACTTTGATTCATCCATTTAATAGTCGTGCGCCCAGTCCAACCCCACAAGACCTATACATCCCAGGACGGCAGTTAGGTAGACAGCCCAGTATCCCGCACCCAACACCAGCTCTCTAATCTACCGTCCTCCAAGAGCATGACCACCAACGTAACGCGGGAAGCCAGAGTAGCTCACCCACAGCTCGCCAGTAAGGGGCGAGTTCCCAACAATCTCCTTCTCGCGGCTCTTGAGCTCGTCGACGTCCCAGGCGGCGAAGACAATCTTCCCGTTGAGGAACTTGGCCTCGGGCGAGGCGATCCAAACGAGGAAATCAGCGGGGAGGGAGACTGAGGCATAGGTGAGCATTTCATCATCAAGGGTTGGGTGTGGAGACATCAGGGGGAGGAATGTACTATCGTCAAAGCTAAAAGGTAGCTTCGTAGTCTTGGCCAGCTGCGTGGACATAGCCGTGTCCAGAAATCCCGGGTGCACGTGGTGGATGCGAACGTGCGGGTTCTCAGCCCCAAACGCCTGCAACAGCTTGATCGCAGCCATCTTGGAGCTGACATAGGCGCCCATGCCGGGAAAAGGCGGGAAAAACACCCCAGCCGTGGTGAGGTTGATGAGCGTGGTGTCTTTCTTCTCTGCGACTCCATTGCCCAGCACCAGCGCCTGCGCCAGCACCAACGTGCCAACCACAGTAGTCTCGTACCCGTCAAGGAATGTCGCCGGGTCGGCGTCCAGCAGCGGCACCACGGGCGCCAGCACGCCAGCCGCGTGGATTACCACGTCGACGGCGCCATGCGTGGCCGCGACGTTGGTAAAGATGCGCCGGAGCTTGTCGCTGTCGAGTAAGTCCACCGCGTGTGTCTCGACCGTCAGAGAGCCGTGGGCGGCGCGGACAACGGTAGCCGTCTCAGCTAGTGCATCCGAGCGCCGGCCGAGCAGCACGAGCGCTTTGGGGCCTGATGTGGCGAATGAGAGGGCTGTTGCCCGCCCGATACCGCCTGTCGCGCCGGTGATCACCACCACTTTGCCTGCGGAGGAGAGTGCGGGGAGGGTGGGGTTGATGGCAGCGTGGGTGGATGAGTGCGTCGCCTTGGTGTACGAGGGCTGCGGCGCTGCCATGGTGGGCTGTAGACGGGGGAAGATGTGCGTGCGGGGGAAAAAAGAGGGAGAAATTGTTTGACCTGCGCGAAGGAAAGCTTGCTGGAATGAAATTGGGGGAAAAAAGGAAGAGGAAAGAATGCGTTGTGTTTGCTGCCTCTTCAACTCGTTGGTGCTTCAAGTTTCTTTGTTCCTTCCCCCTTCGGGCCTCGGAATACTTCGCACACCGAGTGGCTTTGTTTTGGGCGGATAGGGGGAGGGGCGCTTGCAATCCATCCAATCGGGGGATTGCGCTGTATTTTAGGTCCATCTACTAACTCGTTTGGGATTATGTTTGGGCGGTTTTCCGCGCCTTTCATTCCAACGACATAGGTGTGTAACGTGCGTTATTTGCTGCAGGCCATGCGGGTATCACAGAACGACAAAGTGTGGCGGGGTGCGCATTTGTGTTGTGTGTCCTTGCATTGGTGCTACGTGTAGGTGGTGCAGCTGTAACATTCGTTTGATGGGGCGTGTCAGAGCTCGGGCGCCGGCCGGGATCGGATCGGATCGACAACCACACTGCGCTTAGTGCTGCCGCGACCCACTCTTTCTCTCCGTCGTCTAGCTTCGTGATTCTCTCAACCTCGGAGGGAGAACCTGGCAACCAACAATCAATGTTCTCATGCATGGCTGCGGCATGAGATCGCTGACAAGAAAGGGGGCAGGACCTAACACCCGCCAGCCCATTGTATAAGGTGCCAGCTCCTCAGCCGCGTGTTTCTCCCCCTCGCTTGCTTCTCTGTGCTCTCTCGGCCATGATTTCGGGCACCCTCGGCTTAGTTGACAGTGGAACAAACATTCAATCATCTCAGCTCAGCCCTGCCAAGTGAGCCACGCTATTGACAGCCAGGCAAAGCCTGGCTGCCCTGTTATGGGCGCTGTTTTGGGGTTGGCTGAGAATCTGTTACTCACTCGTGTACCTTGAGGCTTGTTGGCTGACGCCGTTGGTTTGACAGCTCTCCTAGGCCGTATCTATTATTTTCGAAGCTGTCATGTGTCATATGCGCCCACATTTGAAAGCCGGTGCCTACCATACCTGCAGGAAATCCCCCATCAGGAGCCACATTTTAGTGGATACATTCAGACTCCCGGAGGTTAGGCATACGAGAAGGCCAAACGACGGTGTCCTCGCAACACTTCAGTGTTATGTAATAGCCTGGTTATATGAGACAAATCTGGGCACAAGAAATTTACTTTTTCGTTTGTAATCTAGAGCTGGGGTAAGCTGGGGTAAGCTGGGGTAAGCTGTAGCTGATTTATCCTGAGCTCTCCCTGATTCCTCCCTAAGCTGGGGTGATCTTATACACCGCTACTATATAGTCTTAAAGGCTCCTATTCAATCCTCCCAGCTAAAATTTCCTATTAATAGAAAGTAGAAGATGTGTAATCTGCAACGATAGCTCCCAGGTAACAGTTTATTTATAACGTACACGTGTACTGGGTTACCACCCTTCCCCTTCCTCAGCTTCCCAAGCCCCTGGAAGATACCCTGGTCCAAGCCCGGAACCGCTGATAGTCAGCTGCACCCCTTTCGTCTTCAACCTCTCACCATAGCCCTGGCTCAAGCCCTTCAGCTCTTTCCAGTGCCGCTTCTCCTCTCTCCCATCCCCAAACGGCGTCAGTTGCACTCGTTTCAGACTTGGGAACCCCTGCCCTCCCAAAACACCAGCCAAGTACTCAAGATGCCCCCCTCCAAGTTCAGGCCCTCTCGTTTCCATAACTTGGAGCACCTCCAGCTGCGGAGTCACGAGATTGCCCAGCCAACTGCACGTCGCATCATGGTAGCAGGCGTAGCACTGGCCGAGTGTGAGGTGCGTCAGGTTTGGCATGCTTCGTATGGCCTGGACACAAGCGCGCGGTGTTGTGGGGATCGGGTCGGAGTCTTTCCAGAAGGAGAGGATGTGGCTTTCGGGTGTGCACGCGAGACAAAGCCGACGCAGTGTCTGTGTGACGGCCGGCGGAAGGAAGTCCAGCGTGTCAAGCCGTCGATCGTGGCGCCGTGTAAGGACGAGCGTCTCAAGCGAGGTGCAGGTAGCCAGTAGAGAGCCAAGTCCGGGAGTGCCGAGGTGGCAGTCTTCTAGATGCAGGGAAGTGAGCTGCGAGAGGCGGGGATGGGTGTTGCTGGTGATGCTAGGGAGGTAGCGGGACGGGGGGGATAGATGAAGACGCCTCAGTGAGAGACGTCGCAGGTTGGGTGTGGCTGCGATAAGATCGAGGATGGCGTCGCCCCGGCGGAGGTAGTGGCGACCTGCAGACCAGGTGAGGGAAGTTAGCTGCGGGAACACAATCGGAGTGTGCAGGAGCTGTGAGACGGCGCGCCAGTCGAAGACGTGAGGGAGGCAGGCGGTGTGGACGTGGGGAGCCAGCGCTGCGAGCAGGACGGACACGGCGCTGTGGCCGCCGGGTTGTTGGAGCGCCGCCATGGCTTTCTTTTGGGATTGCATACGGGCGCTGGTGTCACAAGGTTCGATGCGAGACAGCTGCGTGAGCGTCTCGGCTGCCTCCTGGACAACACTGTACAGGGGCCTGCGCCAGCGTGCAAAGGACCAGTCGTGACGTCGGGCGCGCCCAAGGGCGTCATAGTTGATGCGCCGAAGGTCTACGACGCTCATCAGTGACGCCAATTCGGCGTTCTCGGCTGATGTACGTGCGAGCAGGAGCAGCCGCTCTGGTGTAAAGGGAAGACCCGGCGAAGCCGTGACGGACCGGTATACGATCCGCTCCACCGTGCGCCGGAAGCGGGAGCAGGTGATTGCCAATCTGGCGACCACGGCGACGCCAGACTGGGTATTCCGTACCAAGTGCAGAAATATTTCTTCCAGTAGCTCGTTGGGGAGCCTCGCCATGGGCGGTTGCTCGATGACAGCGCTGCTCTCGGCGCTCTCCATGGTGCGTGCCACGGTGTTTGCCAGTGTGGGTTTTTGAGATTGGAAGGTGTAAAAGATGGAAAGTCTCGGAGACGACGGTGGGGCTGTTTCAAAAGGCCTGGGGGGTAAACGCAGAGCGGTAATCAGGCGCTGTTCCTCATCCGCGGATTCCAGGCAGCCATATAAACACCGCTGCCACCTGTCACTTTCGGTTGCATGCAGCCGTAGGCACCAACATAAGTACAGGAATGTCGAGCAACCGGCGGCAAATGTAATGCAGCCTAGTTCTACAGCGCAAATTGTGGAGTTGGCTACAGTTAATGACAGGGCCGGTGGCCTCTAAAGTCGAGGCGAGTAGATGAGTTGGAGGAAAGGAGCAAAGGATGGAGGCTGCACAAGGACGGAGAGAATGAAGACGATCTGGAATGTTTCGTCGAGACGCTACCAGGTATTTCAAGTAAAACCTCGAAAGATGCCATCATTTGGTGTTACTACAAAGAGAGAGACTCTATGTACTATATAGAACGTCTCCGTATACTATAGCCCTACCTAATCCACGAACACTGCCGCCTAGCCACTGCGCTCATATAAGGCACCGCTGCCATCGCCAGCAGGAGGGGGGTGTTCTTCTTTGTATATCTAGTTCTCCAGATCCACTTTTCCAACACATTTTGAATAAAGTTCATTATTTAGGGTTATTTTTACTGTTATCTCCGACACGTGCGGCTAACCTTAATAGCGAAAGCCTTACTATAAATCGAAAGATAACAAAAGCTTATATTAAATAAAGTTATATATAAGTTCTATTCTTTATTTCTTAGCCGGAACACCATCAGCTTATTCAGACTTTATTTGGGCCTAGGTTCGGGTATATTGAATCTCAAATTAAGGTTATATAACTTTTGACTCCTTAGACTTCTAGTCCAGAAATCCTAGAAATGTAATAATATTTCATAGCTATAGGGTACGCAGTTGCGGCTGCAGGGTACGCAATGATATTACTTTAAGGTACGTAGTATAGTCAGAGTTAGTTGCTTATTAATGCTTTATAAGCTATAGCTTAGGTTTTTATTATATTAACTATAATAGGATATACTTAATTTATAAGCTTATTATTACGACCTGCACCCGACACAGGCCTCGCTAGGACTGGCGCGGGTTAAGACAGAACGTATGGCAGGACGCCAATAGGTAGGGGGCGTTCCGAAGACGGCTTGTTAAGCTAGCACTCCTAGACGGGGGTTCAATGTCACTGTAGGTCGTTATCACTATAATGCACAGAGGTGAGTCTAAACAGTAGGACACAAATGAACAATTGAATACTAGCATGAGGAACCAGAGTCCCTTACGGAGGTTATGGGCACAACCATAACTATCTATACTAACTAACTAGGAGGTACTTCATACCTTGCTTGGTCCGTTGTGCTTGGTGGTGCACCACGCAGTTGTGGCCAAGCAGCCAACGGAGCGGTGCTTGGTGTTGTCAGTCCCTGTGCACCAAGCACTTTCTTACTGGTCGTAGGGGCTTCGGGTCTTTGCACCCCTGGCCCAGTGCGCAAGACAGTGTACACTGTTTTCCCGCACTGTTCTTCCTGCGGGGGATTTGTCGGGCCGCTCCGACCCAGGTAACGGCTTGCAGGGTCGTCACACTTATTCGGCTGTGTTTATGATTATAGCTTATAATATCTTTATAAATCGACTACGGATGTCCACTTCAAAAGTTTTAACCAGGCCAAATAAGGCGCTATACTTTATTGGGGCTGTAATTAGTCTTTTTAGCCAGATGAATTTGCTGCTGAGCTTCAGCCACTGAAAACCCAGGATAGGCAAAACCTTGTGCTAATGTCCCACCGATTGCATCCCCTGAATATAAGCCTCCTCCCCTAAAACGCCGATCAGTATGATATTGACACTAGGCAAGCCTAAAAACAGACTAGCGAGTTGGTTAAAACTTTTAACGTGAACATCCGTATCGTGTTACTAAATATCTGTCTTATTATTTCTTTTATTTAAAACCGTTTTCTTTATATATATTCGCTTACTTTACAATTCTCTTAATCTACATTTTATCTTAAGCTAAACCTCCTCTACTGTATCCTCTATTCTGTCTACAGTCTTTTCTATCCATTTTTATATCTTATCTACAATTCCCTTTAATTTATATTCCATTTCGTCTTATATCTTGTCTATCTTTAACTTTACCTCATTTAGCATCTTATTACTAGGGCTCTACTACCCTACTCAAATTTTTAATATAGTAATAACAGTATCTAAGGCTTAAATGCTTTAAGTATAATTAGTTAAATATTTTATATAATCTTAAAACTAAGGTTTAAGATATAGCAGTTACTAATATAAAAAGTGTTAATTTCTAGCTACTGAACACCCTGTACCGCGTACCCTATAGTGTGGTTACGTATCCCGAAACCACCAGTTGAATCCTCTAGAGTTCTAGAGGGTTCTAAAGGATTCCAATCCACTCCAGGGCCCCTTAGGGCCCCTAAAGCACTCCGAACCTTCTGGAATTCAGAGGGGTGGAACTCCTTAAATCCAGTAGGGCTACTGCCCTACAGAATTAATTAGAACATCACAGTAGCCACGTTAGCTACTACGTCAGCAGAACCATAAAGAATGATTCAGAATAATACTATTCCATTATTATATTAATTAGTTTCACCTTATAAAAGGCTCTGGAATTCTTCCAGAGCCTCCCTATTACAACCTGCACCTGACACAGGCCTTAAAAGGACTGGCGCAGGTTAAGACAGAACGTATAGCAGGACGCCAACAGGTAGGAGGTGTTCTGAAGATTGCTTATTAAGCTAACACTCCTAGACGGGGAGTTTAATATCACTATAGGTCGTTATTACTATAATACACAGAGGTGAGTCTGAACAGTAGGATATAAATGAATAATTGAATACTAGTGTGAGAAATTAGAGTCCCTTACAGTGGTTGTGGGCATAACTATGGCTATCTATACTAACTAACTTAAGAGGTACTTTATACCTTGCTCCGTCTGCTCCCTAGCTTGGCGGCAGAGCAGACAGAGTAACCTACTCTGTCTGCTCTTTTGCTCTATGACAGAGCAGCTAGAGTAACAGAGCACCTTCTGATTGGTCGTAGGGGCTTCGGGTCTTTGCACCCCTGGCCCAGTGCGTAGTGCCGTGCGTACGGCCGCTCCGCACTGCTCAGTCTGCGGGGAATTCGTCGGGCCGCGCTGGCCCAGGTGCCGACCCTGCAAGGTCGTCACACTCCCACAGCTTGTAATACGCCCTCTCCTCTCCTGTATCTAGTTCTAGTCAAGCAAGCAACTCTACTCTATTCTAGTCATTGCACAAGGCACTGCCTTCCGGATCCTCTTGTTCCACAGTGTTAAGATTCACTGTAGCAACCTTTCTTACAGTGGCACTGCCCTGTAATACAGGCTTTTATTTGCTTCCTACAGTGCTATAAGCACTTTAGTATAGCTTAGACTAGTATGCACTTCTTCCTCTAAGACCACAGGCCTGTATTACAGCCTTATGGGTTCCTGAAGTTTAATAATAACTTTAAATATTATACTTTGTTAAACTTCAGAAACTCATAAGGCTGTAGTACAGCAGCTGTGGCTCAGAGGAAGAAGTGCAGTATTGGTCCAAGCCGTACTACGGTGCCGTAGGTACTGTAAGAAGCAAACAAAAGCCAGAATTACAGGGCAGTGCTACTGTAAATAAGAGTGCTATAGTAAATCTTAACACTGTAAAATAAAAGGATCTGGAAGGCAGTGCCTTATGAAATGACTAGAATTGAGGAGAGTTGCTTACTTAACTAAAACTAGATACAGGAGAGGAGAGGGCCTATTATAAGCTGTAGGAGGCTCTAGAAGAATTCTAAAGCCTTCTAGAAAGTTTAGCTTTACAGTGCAAGCCGTAACTGCAGGGTACGCAGTAATGGAGGGCAACTGCTTCCAGCAGTTGCCTTTAGAATAGCGGGGGCTAGAAATTAACATACTTTATAAGAAGAAAAGTTAAATTTAAAGGGTTTATTATGAGACTCATGGAATTCTTGCCTTGGTAGTGGGGTGACATGCAGTTCAGGGGTTGAGCAGCGCCATCGCTACACAAAACCGAATGCGGTTTAGCACAAGAACGGGGATCGCTGGGGACCAAAAACCGGGCGCGAAGCTGACCAGGTTCAGCCATCAACGCAAACATCGTTTCGGAAATGGCTCAACTGCCAAAAAGGCCGTTATAATCAGTCGACCATTCGGACCTTTTTCCTCGGTCCTTTCTCAATCACCCAACCGTTAAAATGGCATCGATTCTCGTCTCCTCGGCTGCTGGCGCGGTCCCGGGACTCGACCGCGTCGCCATCTCGCCGTTCCTCACTGGCCCGCTGCTGCTGTCTGCCACCTGCTTTCCCGACACGCTGCGCAATGCCTTCGTCACCCTGGCCGAGACCCTACCAGAAAAGTTGACGACATCATTGCTTCGAAGCATTCCATCGTCACTGAGCTCCAGGACCGCGATAACGGCGTTGGGTGTGGTCTTTGCCCTAGGCGCCCATCATCCGCGTGACCCGATCACTGAACACCATAGCGTCCACCGGGTGGAGCGTTAGTCCGGGGAAGGGATAGGACTAGCACAAGGAGATTGCCGTCGTCACTGGGGGGCCGAGCGGCATTGGCAAAGCCATCGTAGAGAACCTCACTGCACTCGGCGTGCGCGTTGCAGTTCTCGACGTGCAAGGTCTCCCGAAAGACCTGGAAGATAATGCGCTTGTTCACTTCTACCAGTGCGATGTCACGTCATCAGAGTCGGTCGGTGCAGCCGCGGACTCCGTTCGCAAGGACATCGGACATCCTTCCATCCTTATCAACAACGCTGGCGTCGCCCAGCCCCATTCGATTATGAAGACAGATGAGAAGTTCCTGCGCAAGATAATCGGAGTCAATCTCATGTCCATGTGGTTTACAACCCAGCAGTTCCTACCCAACATGATCGAGCACAACAAGGGCCACATCATCACGATGGCGAGCCTCGCCTCGTTCCTCGCGCTGTCGACGGCTGCTGACTACTCTGCCACCAAAGCCGACGCGCTGTCCTTCCATGAATCGCTCATTGCGGAGATCAAGCATCAACATAAGGCCCCCGGCATCCTGACGACGGTTGTCCATCCGAACTTTGTGAAGACTCCGCTCATCGCGCATATATCGGGTAAACTTGAGAAATCGGGTATGCAGCTGCTTACGAGCGAGCAGGTTGCTGACGATGTGGTGGATCGCATCGAGAGTAAGAGGGGCGGGCAGTTGATTATCCCGGGATCCATTCCGTTTTCCCTTCTTTCTGGAATCAGGGGCTGGCCGACATGGCTTCAGGAGGTGCTACGGGATGGTGTTGCAAGGGGGTCGGTCAAGGCATGAACCCAATTGCCACGATAGCAGAGAGAGAGAGTTCTGAATCTCCGCTCCAGTTGGATGAGGTACTTGAATATTGAATCCGTTCCCGACTTGTTCAACTTTCTTCGCGTATAATAAGCTGATGAGGTGGAATGTCGCTCAATCCTATGCTGTACGAGGCCCCGAAACCCATTGGCCCGCTCGTAGGGGTACCCCACACACGTCAGCGATGCCCCAGCCATTCCATGTCTTGGCCTGCAAACTACGGTGCGACCCTAATACTGGTCGCTCCACCGCAGACCGCGATTTTGATTTTCTCACGACCGAAGTGGCAACCTCACCTCTTCACCGCCTTCACTCCACTATAAACTTAAACTTCACCCCATGACACCGTCGCCATGAAGCAACCACCAACCCCCAGACTGCCGGCCACTATGACTTTTAACACCCGCACCGAGCTCCTCTCGGCCTACACCTACACCATTGTCTTCACCTCTTTTATACTAACCCAATTCGCCTTCGACATCTCCCTCTGCCTCCTCCCCTGGACCCGCCCAGCAAGAGAATGGTCCCTCACCTAAGCCGTGCGTATGCGCACCGTCAAACTCTCCCTCCTCTACTGCTCTCTCCTCCGCGTCGGAAACAACCTCACCCTGCGCTCCGGCCGCGAACGCACCGGCTTCGAAATCATCCGCCCACAGCCCCCCAGCTTCTATAAAGGCCCTCTATCCGACGACGAAATCCCCCCAGAACCAATCGGCACCACCTGGACACCCACACCCCCTCCTCCATCTAACCCAACACCCCCCAACCGAATCATCACCCTGCACATCCACGGCGGCGCCTTCATCATCGGCGACGGCCGCGACGGCGACACATGTTACCTCACTCACACCCTCCTCCACCACATGCACTGCACGCACGTCTGCTCCCCGCAGTACCGCCTCTCGGGGTCCAAAGCAGGTCGCTTCCCCGCCGCCTTACAAGACGTCCTCACTACGTATCTCCACCTCATCAGGGAAAGAAACATCCCCGCGAAGCAAATCATCCTCTCGGGCGATTCCGCCGGTGGAAACCTCGCGCTGGGCCTCCTTCGTTATATCTACGAGTTTGGTGCCGAGTTGGATATCCCTGCGCCAGGGGCGGTAGCGCTTTGGTCGCCTTAGGTGGACGTCGGCGCGGCGGCTTATAAGGACTTAGGGAAGTCGCCTAACTACGCGACGGATTATCTTAACAGGGAGTTTGGGGGGCGGGGAGCGACGGCGGTGTCGGGGTATGGGGCGGTGGATCCGGAGGGGCCGTATCTGTCGCCGCTGCATCATCCGCTTGGGATGGAGGTGGATTTTCCAATGTTTGTGCAGGCAGGGGGGGAGGGAGGTGATTTGTGAGGATGTGAAGGGTCTGGCGAGGGGGTTTGAGAAGGTGGGGTGGAGGGTGAAGTTGGTGGTGTCGGAGGGGTGTCCGCATGATATCATGTTGTTGGGGGGGATGATTGGGTTTAGGGAGGAGGCGAGGGAGGCGGCGAGGGAAGCGAGGAGGTTTTTTTGAGGCGACAACGGGGTTGTTTGGGGGTGTTGACGTTGCTTGACATCTGTGGAGTTCGTTGGAGTATCCTTTTTAAAAAATTCGAAGCCAGCTTGTGACTACCCATAGGAAAAGAGAAACATGAGCACGGAAATCTCTTGAATCGTCTTGCTCATTCACACACCTGTTGTGCCCCTTTTACCGAAATGCCTCCACGATTCGACCGCCTTCGCCAGCAACAAAAAGCTGCATCTCCAACGAAAACCCCGAAAGCCTCTCATGCTTTCTTAGCCGATACCGGAACAAGAAGCTCTTGAAGGACCAATTCTGGAATTCCAAATGTTTGCGGTCCCCCGATTTTAGTACAATCCGTCCACAACGCTCCAAGGCCATTTCCTCAGTGACCATTTCGCCACCACCCGAAACTGCTGCGCACACTTGGCTGACTGTAGGCTCGGGCGTGCTGAATGCAATGGATTTGAAAACATTTTGCACGAACTGCCCGATCCTGGATATCCACAGAGCCAGAGCCTGGAACCCGACGTTGCCAACCAGTGGCGAAACTCGTTCATGGCGACCAGCCAGCCAGCTCCCAGTGTGTTTTGCACGAAGCGAGACCGAGCAGCCGAGGGCTTCTTGATGGTTGTATTCCATGAAGAAGCCGAGAACGCGATGCTTGAAGTTGCTGTCCACATAGAAGGTGGATGCGTCGTCCAGGACGCTCCTATCCATGCCGAGGGTGAGACTCTAAACGCCGTCAGAGATTCCCGCCAGAAACCGGTCCACCCGCATGTCCTTCTCAGCGTTCCTCGCAGCCTTGGCATATCGGAAAGTGAGGCGAAATACTGAATCCGCAAGCGTGATGAGGCCGGCGATGCTGGCGGCGATAGAGAGTGGATCCGCCGCCATTGAGCCTGCCCTGGATGAGATGAAAACATGCAATCTGGGTGATGAAAGTTGGGTTCCAAAACTAGCGCTAGCCGCTATCCCTGCATTGTCTACGCTATCAAGATGAGCTAACAGACAAAGGCAGACCCTCCACCATTTCCGTAACCTCCAGCGTCTACAATTTTCTCGAAGAAAGCGGCAGACGTACCATCGCTATAAGGCAGGAAGTAGGCAAAAACCCATGTTAATTCTGTGCTTTGGTGCTGTAACTTGCTTACCTATTGACGCGATGCTGCAGGGTACTTGCTTCCTAACGATGCGGTGAGTTATCTGCCAGGTTGATTTATACCGTTTTTTATTTTAGCGCTATATTTCCTAACAAAATTCCAGCCAGAGGAGGAGAGGCTGGACATTCAGCATGCCTTGTTTCTGCTCACAGTCTATGGACGCCTATTCTTGGCGCCCATTGGGGACAACCCCCACAACGTGCTTGACATCGGAACAGGCTAGTATCACTGGCCGGAATGGTCGTCGCGGTACATTAAAGAGCTAATGTTTCCTCCCAGGAACGGGCATATGGGCTATCGATTTCGCGCATAAGTTTCCAAATGCTCAGGTGGTGGGAACAGACCTAAGTCCTATCCAGCCCACAATGAAAGTTGATGCTTCCTTTGATCACAAACTGCTCACCGGGCCTAAAGATCGCAAAAACTAACTCCAAAACAGTCTGCCCTCCAATTGTCACTTCGAAATCGACGATGCCGAGGTAAGTGACCTGCCCCTTTCTCAACCCCCCTAAAAACGGACAGCTCACGTGAAGAATTTCTGACCAATGTCCTATCTAGGAGGATTGGGCCTTTACCAAACGCTTCGATTACATCCACGGTCGAGCCCTGGCGAGTTGCTTCTCGGATCCGTCAGTTGTCATCCGCCAGGCCTTCAAGGCCTGTACCTCAGGAGGGTATCTCGAGCTGCAAGACGCGGCCTACCCCTTTCAGTTTTCCGGACCGACGGACCCAGATCCCCATAGCGCATTTTACCGCTGGGCGAACCTCATATGCGAAGGCGCCGCGACGGCCGGTCGGCCTCTTACCAGGGTACGTAGCTATAAGCAGTGGATGCAAGACGCTGGCTTCGAAAATGTGGTCGAGCAGTATTTCTACTGGCCAATCGGCACCTGGGCAAAAGGCGAATACTACAAGACCATCGGGGCCGTGTTCCAGCATAATTTGCTCGCCGCTCTCGAGGGAATGAGCCTCAAGACTCTAGGCTTGCTGGGCTGGTCAACGGAGCGTATCATGCCGTTTCTCGCCGAGGTCGAGGCCGAGATAATGAAGGCGTCAGATGCCGGTGTTTTTCTGCCAATGTGAGTGCCAGTTTTAGCTTCTACTATCTCTCGTTATTTCCGCCAGAAACTAGAAAACATGTCACTAAAGGGTGCACTCCTAGCCTTTTCGTCTACGGCCAAAAGCCACTGTCATCTGGTCTTGGTTCAAGGACCTCTTGATGGTGTGTTGTGGCAGAAAGAAAAGGTTCTTGCCAGAGGCCAAAAACCTATCAACCCCAGAAATTCCAGAGTGCAATGTTTCTGACAACAAATTAAATGAAGGAAAGGAAAAACTATGGTAATGATTAGGAGAAGTTAGTGAGCTAAATATCAAATAGTAGCTTTGATACCGAAGCAAAACTCTCGCCGAGCCCAAAGAACCCCCCGTCTCTCACACCACCTTTTCGGATGGCTGCTTCTGTCAGAAACACTGCACCCTGGATTCAGTGGAAATGATGTGGGTTGCAACAGCTTGATTGTATTACGTGTGTGTGTATTGCTTTTTCTGTATGGTTCTGGCTTTCAGCCGGAACCTCCTTCTTTATAGACCACTTTGTAGGATTCAGCTTCGTCAACACCGTGGCTGAGGCTGACTGGTGTTCAGGCAGTGCCAAGCATCCAGTCAGCTTCACTGACCGGAAGCCCAGGAGCCCCTACTTTTTGACAGCTTCCGCCCCAAAGACGTTACCTCGTCTGGCCGCTCGTCAAAGCTCCTTCGCTCATTTTTCTCAGCGTTGAACAACGCAAGAGGCATTTGCGGGTGATCAGAGCACACCTTCTCCACCGTGTCGCAAGATCGAGCCACTTACTCCACTGCTTAATAATCCTCAGAAGCTGATGTTGACGCTGTAACTGGGAGTTTCTGCAGAGGTACATGGACAAGGTGTTGTGCATAAAAATACAGCCGGTTCCCCAAATGTTGGACCCAACCCATTAAACCAGACACACAAAAACTGTCCAGCGACGCACATTTTCAACTGCCCTCAAGATGAAGCTAATCACCATCCCTAGCCTCGCCATCGCCTGGTTCTAAACAGTATTGATCTCTCCTGTCGTATAAAGTAAGTTGAGGGCATCAGTTCCAAATTCATTACAGTAGGCACCACTTATTACTGTTTAAAGATGCTGTAAAGATAACTGATTATGAAGATTGCATCGTCATGAGTAGTAAGCGTTATAGTAGAGTAATCAGGTAGTATATAAGATAAAGAGCCTTTGATTTCTCTTACACAGGTGAGGGCTCGGGAATCTTCTAAGAGCCTCCCTGCTAAGGCGCTAACTACTTGAAGAAAAGGAGCTTAGCGGTTTGAACCGCAACACCAACCGTTACCAGCTTCACACCTCCCTTATGAAGAAACTTGAAAAAGAACGCTCCTCTAGCTTTGCAACATGACATTAATCCCTTGGACAACAGCTTCAATGACTGCGCCAACGGACGCAGAATTCTCCACTAGACGCATTTCTTCAAGACCTTAGCCGCAATGCGCCTCCGGCCCAAAGCATCCATTCCCGCAGATCTTTGGGTCCTCGACGACGGCTGCCGAGGAACAGTAGTAGACGGCGTTCGGGTAGAGGCCGGCCTTGTCCCAACCTAGTTGGAGTGAGTGGGAATACATTGGAGCCTAAAACTAGGCAGATAAGGCACATACCGCGGGATATCAACACCGAGCCGCAGTACCTGTGGCCTGGGGTGCAACGGCTTTCTGCAATGACCCCAGAGAAGAGGGACGCGGTGGCGAGAGCGAGGCCGAGAAGCTTCATTGCGACGTGATTGGTTGATTATTGTGGGTTGTGTGGGTATGTTCTTTTATCGATGCTGGACTGAAAAGCACATGTCGGAGTCGCTGCGGGGTAGGCTTGAAGATGCAAGTCTCCTGTGAACTGCATCAGCAATGAGACAAGAAAGCACGTCCATTTATACTTTTTTT
>Ga0247780_1000479_pt1 | contig 37392 bp, 35 predicted proteins | sample UWRJL079202R5_FD_179927 | JGI IMG/M metagenome (GOLD analysis project Ga0247780, IMG submission 179927) | Plant litter microbial communities from Arlington Agricultural Research Station in Wisconsin, United States - UWRJ-L079-202R-5 | ecosystem: Environmental > Terrestrial > Plant litter >...
GCCAACACCGCCCGCGTCACCTTCACGGCCCCCCAGAAATTAACCTCCATCACCTCCCTCATGGCATCCTCGTCCATCTCCTCCAGCGTCGCCAGCCGACTCACCCCCGCGTTGTTGACGAGGACATCGATGCGTCCGTGGACGGCGAGCGCGGCGGCGATGGTCGATTGGATCTGGGGGAGGGGGGATGTGACGTCGAGATCGAAGAGGGTTACGTTGTGAGGGGGGGAGGGGAGGCGTGTGGTGAGGGAGCGGCCGGTGGCGAGGACGAGGGCGCCGCGGGAGGAGAGGGCGTGTAGGAGGGAGAGACCGAGGGAGGGGGAGGGGGAGATTCCGGTAAGGAGCCAGACTTGGGGTTGGGTGGGCATAGTTGCGGTGGTGGTGGTTGGGTTGGCGTTGAGAACCTGGGTGCGTAGGAAGAAACAGGGGATATTGAGGCGGTGTGGAAGATGGAAGATGAAGGGTGTTGGATGGGTGAGGGAATTTGGCTGTTTTTATAATTGTATATAAAATAGTAGTGTTGAGGAAACTACCTCGTTTGTTTATTGATCGCGACGTTGGGGATTCGGATTTAGGGGTTGGGTTGTGGCTTAATCCGTATTGGCCGGCCCAAAACAAGCACCCAACCATTCTCATCGTTTTTACTCCGTAACTACCTCGCGGCAGGTTCATCGGACCTCTCGATATCAGGCAGCAGAGACAAAAGGGGCCAAGATCACCCATTGAGTCATTGTCGACCGGGGATGTTGTTTCAAGCTCAGCCGGAGCGGTAAGGCAAGTTGCGCACCGAAGGGTCGACAGAGCGGCCGGCGATTCGGAGGTAAGCTCGATCTCCGCGGGCCGTGAAGCTCGGCGCGCCGAGGGATGCCATCCACCGAGGTACCTCTGTGGAAAACAACAACCCAATTTACTTCACATTTTGTGTCAAGGATCCAAGAGAGAGCAGGGATTGTCTCACCGGGAGGACACCACCCAGGAAACCAACGTGGTGCCGAGGATGTGACACAGGGCAGGCAGGAGGCAGGAAGCTGGAGCTACCCCGCCCCCGCACTTCAGACAGCTCGACAGCTCCCGCCAACACCACACCCAGCCATCACCATGACCGTCGACAATGTCTCAACCCACGCCTGATTGCCTGCCGCAAGCTCCCAAGCAATCGATGCACGTGCCGTCCCTCGCATCCGGGGCACCGCTCCGGCCGCTCGTCGGCTTCTTCGCCCGCAGCATCGCGTCGTTCCAGCGCTCCGACGCGACCTTCCAAGTCGTTTGCACCCTCCCCCGACCACCACGCGACGCCGCCCCCCACGATGCCCTCCCGACGCCAATCCCGCCCAATACGAGGCCTCCCTCCCTCATAGTCCTCGACTCGTCATTCAACCCCCCGACGCGCGCGCACCTGCGCATGGCGACCTCCGCCCTCGAGACGACCTCCTCGCACCCTTCCGGGTCGCGGCTCCTCCTCCTCCTGGCAATCAACAACGCAGACAAGGCGCCCAAGCCCGCGGCATTCGAGCACCGCCTCGCGATGATGTGGGCTTTTGCCGCGGACGTCCAAAGCGCCATGCAGACATCACCACAATGCCAATCTTCCTCCCCGCCAGCCCACGAGACAACGGAAACGTCAATACCTACAATCGATATCGCGCTGTCAACCGAGCCCTACTTCCACGACAAAAGCGCCGCCATTGCGGCAGCCGAGTTCTACAATCCTGTGGGTAACAAAGGGGAGGGGGCTGAGACAGAGCAGGTAGTCCTCGCGGGGTATGACACGCTGATACGGATATTTAATCCGAAGTATTACGGCCCGGCAGGGACAGGGGTTCAGGAAGGGGGAGTGACGCCCATGCAGAACGCGCTAGGGCCGTTTCTGCGGCGGGCGAAGCTGCGGGTGACGATGCGGCCGGATGATGAGTGGGGGGATGGAGCTGAGCAGAGGGCATATCTTGAGGATTTGGTGAGTGGGGATGGGCTGGGGAGGGTTGGGGGGAAGAGGGAATGGGGCGGGAGGATTGAGCTGGTGGAGGGGCAAAGGGAGGGCGAGGAGGTGGTCAGCAGTACGTATGCGAGGGATGCGGCGGGGGAGAAAGACTGGGAGAGGTTAGGGAGGATGGTGACGCCTGCAGTGGAGGGGGTGGTTGAGGAGCTACAGCTGTATGTGAAGTAGCAGTCTTGTAGGGGTATCACCTGAATGAACATCACGACGGGAAACTTCAAAGGAGCTTGCCTCCATGCCCGGTGAGAAGGGTGTGGAACCAAGCAGCCGGGTCTCGGGAGCGTGAGTGCCGGCATATGCCCCACATCGGAGAATTTTCACAGCGCCACCAAAGTTCGCACCCGCGCACGGGCCAAACTACAACCACATAAATGTTCCGATCGTGCCTGCCCTTTCCTCTACTTTTCTCTTTTTTCTTCATGTCGACAATACTTCATAGAATCATTTCTATAGTAGTCGTCCTCTTTTGTGTTCCCTAAAGGAGCCACAGATCCCACCCGGGTTGATGATCAATATCCTCAGCACCAAACCAGTGAGCACTTCAGCTCTCGATCTGCCTGCAAAGGCAGCGGTCGTTGCCCTTTGGGCGGCGGCTGTATAGAGAGCGTGCGATGATCTGTACCCCGTCTTTCGAGTCTTGCCTTCGGGCGCTCGGTCGGGGTGGGTGTCCGATGGAAGTCTGACCGGCTTTGCATTTTGCAAATTCTTTTTTTCGTTGTATTCGCTGGCTGTGGCTTGCGATGTGAGGAAGAAATTGACATTCTAGGATTGGGTGAGGGGCAGTGGTCCTGTTCCCCCACTTCGCGGCTTGTCGAATGTTTTCGGGAACTTTTTAGCCTTCACCGTCATGACTTTGTAGTACGAACCGACCGGTCCCATCTGAGTCCTGCCGTGACTTATCCGACGATGTGATGAGCATTGATTTTGTGCCCTCTAGACATACCAGCCATCCAGCCGATGGTTCAAGGACCGTGCCTTCGACAGCGGCTATCAGCCCTGGAAGGATGCCTTTCGCCACCACGATGACCTCGCAAGACTTGGCCTCGGCCCAAACAGGCTGCGCCCTCTGCCGCATCGTGCACGACGACCTCACTTCCTTCGGCCCCGACGACTGCAAGGGCAGCGTTTTGCTCCATCCATTCCAGGGCTTCACATTTCGTTTGAGCCACTCCCCCACCATGCGCACCCGCCCCGCGCCGTGGATGGAGCAGCCGCGGTTGTATGAGCTCTTCCAGCGCCGCTCTCTCAGTTCTGGAATGGCCAAATCGAGTCCTACAGAGGGAGCTACGCCGTTCCTGCGGACGGGACATCGGAAGACGTTTTGCTCCGAGTACACCCTTCGCAAGAGCTTCGGTCTTTCAGGAAGTTCCTGTCCGATTGCCCGCTCAACTCGAGATATTAGTACCTTCAGCAGAAGTTAATGTCGCCTGCGCTCCTTCACCTCGGCTCTTAGCAGATCTTCTGGAAGTGCGGCCGTGACAAAGCGTCAAAAGGCCAACCTGTAGTCAGCAAGAGTTACAGGCCACCCGTGGGAGCGCGCCCGTTCATGGGGCTCAAGAAATATATTCCCTCTGAGGGGCCGTCCTGTGACTTGTGGTACACTGCCGTTAAGACATTCTCCGTGAGGAATCTGACGTTCATCGCCGACAAGTTTTCTGCCCTAGCTGGCATTGGGGTTCGGTTTCAGCAACGAAATAAGGGTGACACCTACCTGATAGTTACGCCGCGGAGATTCGCCAGAATGTCGGACACCTGGTCTTCAAGGACAGCAAGGATATTGTTTTCATGGGCTCCATGCTTGACTTCGAACGCGGCAACAAAAGAGAACGCCAGTGACTGGACCATGGTTATCTTTGGGGTCTCGTGGAAAGGGTTCATCCCGCTGGAAGAGCTCGGGCTGCATTTCGTGAGGATTGGGCTCGTCATGATCAAAGGTATGGCAAGCTTGACATGACCAGGTTCGTTGAGATGACGGTCACGGTTACTTGATGTCTTCCACATCTTGCAGAAATGGAGTATCACGGGCAACGCCTGTCAAACATTCCCTTCGGCCTCCCGCGGACCACCGGCATTCGTCGTGTCTTCCTTCTGGAACGATGATCGAGGTTTCGTTGCTATCTGCAGCCACCCTCGGCCTGGTGGTAGTTTTCCTGCTATCCATTGCCATCTACCACGACGCAACAAGCATCAGGCTGTCCATGCCGGTCCTGATATCATCTCACTCACCTGGAAACGTTCGCCCCTTGTCATCAAGGAGATCAAAAGCCTCCAAGCGGCGGTTGTTTTAGCCGTCTGCGAGCTACAATAGGGCCAGCTTTGATGCCTATCATGCCTTCGCCTCTTCTTCGGCCTTCATTCCGGGGTTTCCAGCCACCCCCGCAGCTTCTTGAGCGAGTACGTGTCGTGCTTTGCCTGGGAGGTGAAGAATATCTCGTACCATCCGGGCGAGCCCAGCGACTGCAGACGTCCCCCAAACGGCTGGCATGATCCAAAGTCAATCAAGATGGGATTGTAATCCTTGACCATGATGTTGTACGGGTTGATGTCGTTGTGCGCCAGCCCCCAGCGAATGAAGGTATGCCACGGCGGACTCGAGCTCGTCCACAAACTTGGTCTTGACGAGCTGGGAAAAGCCAGGTTCGTGGATGTAGTCTATCAGAGTCTGGTCCAGGCGCTCCAGGAAGATGGACGTGATTCGGCCGCGGCGCACACGGCAGCCAAGGTAGGTGATGATGTGGGGATGGGCGTCTTGGAGATTTGCCCCATGATCAGGGTCTCCTCGAGGACTCCTTTGGGGACGAAGTTGGACCCCTTCATACTCTCATACGAGTTCAAACCGGGCCGCTTGATGAAGGCAGAGACGTCGTCCAAGTGGTTGGGCGCGATGGTGAGGGGCGTGTCTGGGGGAACCTCGGGGTAGATCTCGCTGTCAGGGACATGCTCCAACGCAGCATTGTACTCTGCTAAAGTTATCTCCTGCTTTTTGAACGACTGGCCGAAGTACAGCTCATCTTCGGGTGTCACCAGGTAGAAGGTGACGTATTTGGATTCCGTGGCCCCTTGGTCGAATGCCTCAAGGATGGTCAGGTCTCGGAACGATAAGAGCACCGGTAGTTCCTTGTTGGGACTCTCGCCCGTGCTGGATGTCGCCATGGCAAATTTGTGGGGCGGGGTAGAAGCTCCGGTCTAAGAAAGGCGGCGGGCTGTGTTTGAGAGCATGATGCTTTTGGGAGAGGTGGTGAGCAGGAACGATCCTGCCCTATTTGGTTGCAGGGTCTGAGAATCGGGTCTTTAGACCAATGAAATTTCCCCCGCAAACGTAGCCATGGCATTCGCCGGGCTGCCTCTGCTGCCGCCCAGCTCTCAGCCTCCGATCCGGCCTGCTGCCCAACACACCCAGTCACTTTTCTACCCCGCTTGGATCGAAGTTCGCGACAGCTTCGCCCGCAACCACCGGGTCCCAGTTATTATTCCCTGCCCCAGATTCTCAAACCAGAGCACGCGAGATCTATTTTGTTCGCGGTTGGCATTGACTTTCGCAACTTCCCGCGATGCTCACCGCTTGTCTCAACCCTCCACGGTGAAAGCGACATTCCGTAATGGCCCTACCAAACCGCGACCACGAGCAACGCCCAAATGGGAGGGCTGATTCTCCCATATTGAGTCTGAGACAGAGGTTGAGAAGTCGATGGTCAAAGAAGAGAAGCACCGTACCGCCAACTCTGGAGCCGACGGCCGTTGCAGGCAGCAGCGGCCGTACCAAAGAGGAGCCTGTCACTGGGGACAGTAGCTCAAGTGGCCACAACCAAGCTGGCGAAAGCGGATCTAATAATGGCGCCAGTGATAGCATCCGCTTCCTGGGAGATCTCCAGGCCTGCATGAGTCCGGTCGCCTCCGACGAAGAACTGCACACGGCGCAGTCGCTTTGGGATCGTGCATACGTAAACCTCGGGGAAAAAGATGAGCACCTGGTGAAGAGGTATGAGGAACTGTTGTTGAAAGAGACCGGGTCAAGTATGCACCGCACGATAACCAGACACACGTCCCAGGCACTGACTATGTTTTCAGGTCTAGCGCAAGATGGCGGCGCAGCCAACAAGCTTAACGAAACATCACGCCAGGTCACGCTCGACACGGTGATCCGCCAGGGTCTGGGACGCATGGAAGAAAAGACTGCCAAATATACCATCGCCGGGCATGAGTTTGTTCTGCGGGACCAGGTGTCAGACGCAACGAAGTTGGTGCTGTGGGGAAAGGATCTCATCGGAGAGGCCATGAAGTTTTCCCCCGAGGCTTCTATCGTATGGGCCGGTGTGTGCCTTATTCTCCCGCTTCTCACGAACCCCACGACTGCGGATGAGGCCAACCGCGACGGTTTCGCATATGTGTCCACCCGAATGCGTTACTACACTGCTCTCGGTCCCCTCCTGGAACAACTTTGCCAAAACCCCAAGGTCAATGGCGCTTTAAGAACGGAGGCGAACGGTCACATCATTGACCTCTACCAGCACATTCTCGAGTTCCAGATTTCCAGTGTCCTACGGTTCTACTATAGCAGCTTGAGACGCTATGGTTCCGACGTTCTTCAGCAAAAGGATTGGAAGCACATGCGGCTTGACATCGAGAAGCTCGATGCAACCTTGCATCAAAATTTGACTCAAATATCCACGCTCGTCGGGGGACAAGAGCTTGAAGATCTGAACAAGACAAGCAGACAGCTCAACGAAACAACCAATAAGAATCTCGAAGTCATGCAAAGCCTTCTATGTATTTCCGAACAACAACTGGAAGTCACGAAAGACCAGCGAGGCATTGCTCAGAAGCAGCTCAACCTACAGGAAGATGTAGCAAGTCGTGTTTTATCCCAGGAGCGGGCACAATGCCTCCAACTCTTTCACCTCACCGACAGTACCAAGGATATCACGTATAAGTGGTACAAGGGACGTATCGAAGGCCGCGTGGAAGGCACTTGCCAATGGTTCCTTGGACACGAAAATTTCCAGATGTGGCTGGGCCAGGGGTCGGGGCCTTTACTTGTCTCAGCTGATCCCGGCTGCGGGAAGTCGGTTTTGAGCAAGTACCTCATCGACAATGTCCTGCCAGCGCCAGCTGTCACAGTTTGCTACTTCTTCTTCAAAGATCAAGACCAAAATACAGTTCGCCAGGCACTTTGCGCTGTACTTCACCAGCTCCTCTCCCAGACACCGGAGTTGATTGACCACGCCGTGGATCAATGGAAAAAGGACGGCCCTGGCCTGGTCAACTCCACGAATTCGCTCTGGAGTGTCTTTGAGAATGCCGTCCAGGACTCCCGAGCTGGGTCTGTGATAGTTGTCTTGGATGCCCTGGACGAATGTGGCTACGCGGAGCTCGAGAATCTGGCAAAACGCGTGGAAAGGCAATTCTGCGGCAACCAGGGAGGCTACCAGAACCTGAGGTATCTCCTTACAAGCCGCCCATATGATCAGATCATTTCCAGCTTGCAACCATTAGCAGACGCTTTTCCGCATGTTCGGATCCCAGGCGAAGGCGAACATGAGTCTGACATTATTAGCCGAGAAGTTGACCTTGTTGTGAAACACCGAGTCGATGGAATGGACATGCCACCCCAAGTCAAGCGCCGTCTTGAAAAGAGACTGCTTGAAGTCCCCCACCGCACGTATCTCTGGGTATATCTCGTGTTTGACCATTTGAAGACAAACCCCTTCAAGAAAACAGGAGCGGGGGTTGAAAGCGCCATCGCAACACTGCCGAAGAATGTCAACGCCGCGTACGAACAGATCCTGAACAAGTCTCCTGAACCACACCAAGCCCACAAGGTTCTCTGCATGATCTTGGCAGCGGAGAGGCCACTGTCAATATCCGAGATGAACCATGCCGTCAACACAAACGACGATACGAGGTGGTTGGACGACCTCGATCTGGAAGAAGAACGTGACTTCCAGACAAGCCTCCGGAACTGGTGTGGACTGTTCGTAGCCATCCATGATCGCAACATCTATTTTCTTCATCAAACCGCTCGGGAGTTTTTGCTCTCGGGCTCCACCTCGCAACTACCTAGGCCGGCTTCAATTCCATCGGGTCATCATTGGCAAGGCTCAATCACTGGTCCTGCTGCGCAAAAGGTTCTTGCGGAAGCCTGCATTAGGTATCTCGGCTTTTTCGGCATTGGCGTCAAAGAGTATCCCGGCGATAGCATGAGCACCGCCACACGACAGAGCGCCAACGATGGCGGAGGCACTAGGGAGAGCGCTGGCGACAGCGTGAACACTGGAGAGAGCCAACACGATTCGCACCACCGCCGCCATACGTGTGCTTTCCTACACTACTCGGCTTTGAACTGGGTTGTTCACTTTCGAGAAGCTGGCTTCGGAATGGATACAGCCATAACGTCGTTGGTCCTTAAAATCTGTGATCCATACTTGCCAAGCTGCTCGGCATGGTGGGACATATTCTGCGAGTACTCATCATTTTGGGACACCAACTTCAGACTCGGAGTCCCCCGCAAACCCGGCACTTCCCTTATCATAGCTGCAATATTAGGGTTTGAAGACATTGCGAAGTTCCTACTTGCGGGTGGGGCCGATGCAGAGGCGGTGGACAGGAATGAACGGTGCGGGTTGACGCCACTGTCGTGGGCCGCCTTTCGAGGCCATGGGGCTATCGTTGGGGCACTGCTTGCTCACGGTGCCCACGTGAATGCGAATAAAGGGGTCGGTCGTCGGACGGCGCTATCTTACGCAGCCGAGAGAGGTCACAAGGATATAGTCAGTCTTTTGCTTTCTCACGGTGCTGAAGCAAATAAGAAGGATGGGGATGGCCAAACGCCGCTATTGTGGGCCGCCATAGAGGGACATGAGGCTGTAGTTGGGTTGCTGGTTGCTCACGGTGCTGACGTAGAGGTCAGCGATGAAGAGTATGGCCAGACGCCTGTATCATGGGCCGCTGAACACGGCCATGGCGGTGTGGTGAGACTACTGCTCGCTCACGGTGTTGAAATTGAGGCGAAGGACAAGAGGTTTGGCCGGACGGCGCTATCATTTGCCATTGATCAAGACCGCGAAAGTGTGGCTAAGCTACTGCTTGCCCACGGTGCTGATGTGGAGGCTATCGACGAAGATGGCCGGTCACTTCTATCATGGGCCGTTATCACTGATTACAAAGGTGATATGGTCAAGCTACTACTTTCCCACGACGCTGACGTGGAAGCTCCGGACAAGGACGACCGGACGCCGTTATCCTGGGCCGTTGCACAAGGCGGCGGGCTCCTTACGAAAAGCAACAGGGCTGTAGTGAAGCTGCTGCTCGCTCATGGTGTCAACGTGGAGGCAAAGGATAAAAACGGCCGGACGCCACTGTCCTGGGCCGCAAGCAGAAGCAATGCGGCTATGGTCAGGCTACTACTCGACCATGGTGTTGAAGTAGAGGCCTTGGATGAAGATGGCAAGTCACCGCTTCTGTGGGCGACGAGGGAGGGTGAAAACGCTGCAGTGGTGACATTGTTGGATTATGGTGCTGATTTGGAGGTGAAGGACAAGGATGGCCAGACACCACTATTATGGGCCGCTAAGAACGGTGATGAGGAAGTGGTCAAGATACTACTTTCTCGTGGCGCTGATCTGGATGCAAAGGACAAGGATGGCCAGACACCACTGTCCTGGGCCATCAATGACAGGGACGAGGCCCTAGTCAAGTTGCTGCTCGCATACGGTGCTGATCCAACGTTATCAGGTGCGGATCAAGAAGATTTCGAAACCGAGTCTGACGTCGATCCTCGCCCCAACGAGCCATCTCATATTGAGGGCGACAGTTCATAGCAGAAACTGATGGCACGAGCTGGGGCTGGAGGGCGAGCTTGATAGTTCCTGTAGCATTATCTCCAGAAGAAAGGTCTCGTGGCAAGACCCCATGGGCCGGGAATAAGTAGGTAAGCAAGCAAGCAATGAGAGTAACTTAGTACTACCGTATGATGCCAATAGACGGCGAGTTTGTACGCGAACGTTGAAGGCTCATCGTCGGCCCCAATTCCGCTCCTCGCACGGTTAAACGGTCGGATAGGCCTGGTTGATCAAGCACTTGCACAAATTCCGCGCAGCTCTGCTAGGGGGCGCTTTCTGCGATTTCGTCGTCGCCGCTCATTGGCAGGGAGAGTCTTAGTGCGGTTTAGCACCTAGCGAAAGTCGGTATTCGGCCTCGTCGTGATAAGGAGTCCTAGTGGCCGCATGAATGGCGTTGCAGTAGTGCAATGCTAAGGACAGATCCGATGCTTCGATCATAGTTGTAGTACAGGTGGAGGAGGCGAGGTCCTTGTGCATTTAACGACCGAACCCTCGGGCTAGTTTTTGATGGGTATGCCGCCAACGATTCTCGACGCTTTACTTCTCGTTCATTCCCCCAGTCCGCGTTAGCGCCTGGTTTGCGCCGCTCCTTCCCGGACATGTCCGGCAACAAGGCGTACATCGGAGCCTGCTGGAACCACTCGAGTGGCGAACTGATCCTCACGCTGCAGGACCGAGAAGCGTCCATCTTGTCTTCTGCAATCGCCATACTTGTTAGCTTCGTGGCGTCGCAGGCATGGAACATCCTCAAGTTTGCGTTCCACCAGGTCCGCGCCTCGAAAGTCGGCGATGAGCTGCACATCCAGCAGCAGGTCGTCTTGCGAACGCCATCTGGCTGATGGTCTGTCTGCCTTGCCCCTGGGTGGGGTGCCGACAAGACCCTGCCGCTCATCGTCGTTGTTCTGGTGTCATTCGCGGGGTAAACGACGGCGCAGCTGTTCGTCTCGCTGGTGTGGACGGGAGCAGGCGAGTGAGCAGCCACTCGTGGATCTCTCGGATGTTAGCTACCGTACCATCCTGGGATGAACCTGCACGACGTAGTGGGTAGGTATGGAGAGAGCTGTAGTGCGGTAGTAGAATAATTTTTTTTTCAGCATTAGGAGGAGTATGGCATGTCATCTTCGGTTGTGGACATCGCAGAAATGGACGGGATAGGAGATACTCCTGGGGGTTCATCGAGCACCACAAATTAGTGCACGGGATCCGGGCGGATATGTAGTGGGTTTATTCAGAGGCCCCACCCTTGGAGGGTGAGGCGATGCGGCAGATATCGCGCCAATCCTCGAGAAATTCGATTTTTAATACTAGCAAACGAACATATACTCTCGGGCAGTCAGTCAGTCCAACTTTCCCCCTTCCCCAACTCAACGAACCAAATCCCACAGATTTTCAAGCAAGAGCAAGGATCTTCTTCGCCGCATGTTCCGCAACAATGACGATAGCTGCCGACGGGTTGGCGGTGATCATGCCCGGGAAGATGGAAGCATCAACAACGAAGAGATTGTCGGTGCCGTACACCATGGTGTTCAGGTCCACCACGGCCGTTCCGTTGTTGCGGCCGTCGTCGGAGCCGATCTTGGCGGTTCCTGTGGGTGTCAACACATAAATTCTACGATAAAAAAGAGATACGGATAACTCACCAGTCCAATGATTCGACCCGCGCCGCGCCGGAATGGCAGGGACAGAAGCAATAAACTGCTCCGCCGTCACGTTCGGCTTCGGCGTAATCCAGGTGAGCCCAACAACAGGCTTCAGCACCTGCTGGAGGCTGATCAGACTCTGGATGACAGCGGCCTTGTCGTTGTCGGTGCGCAGATACGGCGGGGTCGAGACAATGGTGTTGAGCTGCCTGGTGATTGTCAGGCGGCCGCGCGAGGTTGATCCGGTGCCGAGGTATTGGGTTACGGTCATGGAGGTGTTGAGGGTGCCTTCTACGCGGGACTGCCAGTGGAAGTGGCGGGAGACGCCGTCGGCACCTTTGATGGTTTCCCAGAACTAGGGGTGGTTAGTACCGAGGTATGAGGCTGGTTGGGGGTTTGAGATGGGGGTAGTTGGGTCTTTGAGATAGGAGGTACTCACGATGGGGCCGATGTTGGGGGCTGCCTGCGCCAGAGGTCCGATGCGGGCAGCTAAATCCACAAGGTTAGTTTCTTTCCGATGTGGTGATGGGTTGCCGCGTTAACTCACTCAGATATTTCTCCTTGTCCTCGGGGATCGGGTTCTTCCACGCGCCGTAGTAGTCGTAAAACACGACATCGGGGTGCGAGATCTCAACGTCGGTCTGTGCAGGAGTCAGCAGGTGTTGCTCAGAACGAATGAGCACGGAGTTCTTACGCCAACGTGGTCATTCAGGTTGTACCCCACAGGGAGGTTGATCCATTGGTCCGAGGAGATCATGGTCGGGCCATCAGTCGAGTTCTTGATGACGTTGAGCTGGTCGACCGTGCCGATTCCGCTCCTCCACAGCAACTTTGCGGACCCAAAAGCCCCAGCGGACAGAATCACACGGCCTGTCTTGGGAGTCACGGACACGATGCCAGCATGGCCTGCACCGTTGCACTCGAGCTCAACGCCTGTCGCCATACTGCCGGTGCGAACCACGCGCTTTGCGATCGTGTTCGTCCAGAGGGTGAAAGACGGACGGCTTGCCGCACTGACGAGATACGTCGCCAAAGGCCCGCCGCGCTCTCCCCCGGCGTACATGAAGGTGCTGTGGCCGTAGGTGCGGTTCTTCTTCTCGGGGTTGTTGTTTGCCACAACATACTCCCATCCCGCGCTCTTCAGGCTGCCGCCGAGCATGTCGAACCCCTGTGACAGATATCGCACCCCGTCCACCGACGGCGCAATGGTTCCGGGGATGCGGCCGAAAACACGGCTCGTGGCCTCGACCACATCCTTGCTCTGCCATCCGACAGGGAAGTTGACGTCCCAGTCCTCCGGGTGCGGTTTCCACCACAGGCCGGCGTTAACAGCGGTGCCACCGCCCAGAACACAGCCGGCCATCTGGTCGACGTCAGTGCAGGAGACACCCGTTGGGTCTGCCCAGATCTGGTTGCACAGACCCGGCACATCGAAGCGGGTGAGACTCGTGCCCTGGAGCCAGTCGGGCTTCATGGTGCCGCCCCAGCGGCCAGTTGAAGGGGGTCCTTTTTCAATAAGGAGGACCGTCTTGCCGGCTTCGCTCAGGCGGTCCGCGAGAGGGATGCCGCCCGCGCCGGAACCCACGATGATGTAGTCATATGTCTTGTCCGAGGCCACGGTTGAGCAGGTTGCCTGGCCCGCGGCGAGCTGCAGCCCTGGTTTTGTTAGCTGTGGAGTCTGGAGCCATTGGAGTGTGGGAGACTTACAGAACGACGCTGCGGCCGTGGCGGCGACCACCTTCGACGGGATGTGCATGATCCCGGTCGGTTTTCACAAGACAAGACAGGAATAAGCTTCAATCTCCCAATGGCAAGCTTGGTCTCTCACGGGCGCAAGTGAGCCAGGGCTGGAAGCACAAAGACTGAACTGGTCTCAGACTTGGTCTCGACCCGACCCAGGCCCAAGTCCGCGGGACAAGCTTCGTATTCATATTCATATCCATAGCATTGCAGCGACGCGTCTGGTCTGAGCTGTGGGGTCGTGTTTACCCATCCCATCCCAATTTCTAACATCCCATGGCTAGCGACATTACCCTGCGCTGTGCTGCAGGGCGCGACTTTGATATTGACCATCTTCCCCACTTCCTCAACACGGGAATAGAATGGACCCTCCCCCACAACTTCCCCAGACCCGACAACCTGCCGTGCGGAGATTTTGCTGGTAGGCACCTCGCGGCTAGTTTAACCTCCTGGCGAGTCCCTGGCGTCCGGGTAGTGGCACCTAAGGTTGGTACCCAGCATTAGCCGGGACGCTAGAAGCATCCCGATTTCCAGTTGGTCCACCAAATGTCCCGGGAGACCGCACGCACGGCTCGGCCCAAGACCTCGTTTACCTTGTCTGCCACCTGTGGGCAATCTAAACTGCGGGCGGGCGGGGAATATAGGGAGTATAGAGGGAGGGATTTGCGGGGAAAGGGGGATATACTTTGGGGTGGTATATCGCTGCTTTGGTTTAGCTGGTGTATTTTAGTGTTTGCGACTGGTGTTATTGCACACACCCACACACATGATGAGAGCCAAGCTCGAGAGAGGGGAGGGCACCACCTCTACGAAAAGAGATTCATTTGTGCTCAGGGGTTGGGCGGTTTATCCTGATCTCCACTTGCACCTCGGCTGAATGTGGAGTCGTTGGCTCGGCAGCTGTTGTTTGTGGGTGTAAGTGCAGCTGTGGGATTGGAATGAGTGGAATGAATTGTGTTACTTTGGGTCGGGACCTGGAATTGCGACGCCCGCTACATGCCTGTGCGCCAAGCTGACAGCGTCCGGGGAGGGGAGACGAGGAAGAGACCCCAGCTTTCCTGTCCTGTCCGCCTGAGATGTTACACGGCATTTCCTCTGTCCCATGCTGAAAACCATATTACCTAGACGATCCGGACGTCTAGATGACCCGAGGCCTCGTCTACGTGTAATGGGTAGGTACCAAGAAATCATACATCACCCACAACCATCATGCTAAATCACTGGCTTGTCTCAGACCACTGATGTAGTTTCGTGGCCTACGTTATTATGGCAACACCGGCAGTCCACGTAGATCGCGCCGATCCCGATCGGAAAGTCGGCGGCCGTGCATGCAGGGGACGAGAGGGATGCCGGTTCCTGAATACGGGATGGATGGAGACCTAGGTATTAATTCTCCTTACCCGCCGGGCTTGTCATCTCCTCGCCTCGCCTCGCCTCGGTAGCTCGGTGGGTAACCGGTCGGTAGGAGCATTATCTTCTAGGTGGGTGTATTGTCTTGTGTGTATATTTAGGTGGGTCCTCACCACGTCACGGTGTGTGTAATGGTAATATGGTGCAGAGTGTGAGGAGGAGAATCACTCCCACCGAGCCGGATATTTTGAGAGCCTATTTCGCGGGTGGCGCGCGGGTGGCTGATCGTGCTATGTCTATGAGGCTTGGCTTCCCCTTCCTCAGTTTTCGGCGTCACCTACGATGCGGGGTGCCTTGTAAGCTCGAGTTTTGTGAGAACAATACACGGGTGATGGCTTTGAAGTCAGTTTGTTGACATATGCCCCACTTTCACGTGGGTTACTTAGGATACCTAGTGTAGAGGTAATTCATTTGTCTTGGTGTATTGAAGTAGATATCTAATGACACAGAATTAGTAATGACTCGGATTAGCATCATTTTATAAGGGGACAACCCTTCATAACAACATGAACTATTAGGGATGTGTGAATCAGTTGATGACACCGTAACTAGCATCACACATGGTCGGAGAAAGGGGAGGAGGCTGCGGGAGTACTTAGGTGACCCAGCTGAGTGCACAATGACATAACTTTATTTAACGACTGGATGATAGTCACGAGTACTCGGCACTGCATATGCAGTGAGATACAGTGACCGTAAATCACTGCAAATTTAGTATCGAAGGAGGGCCCTCGGGTTCCCTAAGTGTAACCTTCGCCTGTCCACCACATGGCAAGTCAAGCCTTAGTTACACTCTCTTCCAAAGGACGTTACACAATACTCAGAATAGATAGGTCACTGAATATTGTACCATTCTCCTACTACATAGACACCTTGTAAACCTGAAACTTACAACCCCCTATTTACAGTCACTTCGCCCACTTCTGGTATAGCTTCTTGTTCTTCTTCTCAGCCTCTTCCACGTTCTTAGTCTTTTCCTTCTTCGAAATCTCAACGCTATGCCTGTTCGCCTCGGCTGCCGCATGGGCTTCCTTCGCCGTGTCCCGGTTCTTCTCCAACCTGGATTTTTCTTCCTGCAGCTTCTTATCCTTTTCAACTGCTTCTTGCACGTGTATAGAGTTGAAATCGGCCAGGTGCTTGGCCCGGGCCTGCACCGCCAGGGCAAGGGTCTCGCGCTGGATGTTCATCTGTTGCTCCATGGTCGGGCTAGTGATGTGCTCAAAGACGGCACGCGTGTTCCAGTTCTCAACAAGGCCGTCGGGCGAGAAGAAGTGATCGTGTACCTCGACCTCAAAGCGGCCGGCCACGCTGAGCATCACCCGTGCTTCCGGGACGACGGCGAGGTCGATGTTTTGCTCGGCGATGAGTTTCTCAGCCACCTCTGGTGCCACCAGGTCGCAAATGCGGGAGAGCTCGGCCTCGACGAACACGCGAAGCGAGGCTGATGTCTGCACCGCAAGCTCGATGGCTAGGGGCTGCGTCTGCTGCTCGGGGGTTAGGTCATGGATGACCTTGTTGAGTGCCTCGCGGTACTTGTCGCCGAGCGTGAGCATTGTCTGCGGAGTCATATGCTTCGTCATGCTCTCAACAATGAGCTTATCGAGGGATTCTTTCCACTCAGCCGCTGGAGGTTCTTGCAGCGGACTCGAGGGGTCGTTGCTTGCGCCAGTGCCAAAGGCCAAGTCGACGAAGCCCTGTCTGCTGAGGTCGTCGAAGATACCGCCGCCGCTGAGCTCGTCTTGCGCCAGTTTGGCGCCTGGTTCTGGGTCTTTGTACCAGAATGTAGGGTCCACCTTCAATTCGCCCGTGAGGTTCTGCGCGTGCTCCGTGGCGGCCTTTTCCGTCTTGAGATCCTGCTCAATGGTGCGCAACTTCTCGTATGGATTCAAGGCCTGCCACAGGGCAATCTTTCTGGCCTCTAACACCTGAGTCGCGCCCCCCGGCCACTCGGAGAATAATTGCACGTCCACTATGGCGTGGCTGAAGTGGCCGAAGCTATTGCCGACGAACCTCAACATGTTCAGCGTCTGGAATACCTGCTCATACTTCTGCGCGACCAGCCACTTCTCGATTTCCTTGTCCGTGATGCCCGCCCTGTAGGCGAGAAAACGGGCGAAGCCTGTGATGGGGCTGGCGGACCACATGAGCGCGGCTATGAGGTTGTTTAGTGTGTTCCAGGGGACATGCGGCTGCCCCAGCCCAATGTTCTGAAAGATAAACTGGCCGTGGGACCGCAGAGAACACGTGCATCGAGTCACTGGGCGCAAAGGCGTGGTGGTTGCGGACGGTGCGGAGCTGCACGGCGTTGAGGTTGCCCTCGACCAGATGCGCCAGACACTTGACCATGTCCGTCATGAGGATCGCCACAAGACCCTTGGGCACCAGCTCGCCCTTGGCGCACCCCTCGAGCAGCGTACTCTTCCCAACCTCTATCGCCGCCGCCAACTCGGGGGTCTCGAGCAGCGCGTGATACTCGGCCGTTGTCGCGCTCGCCAGCTCCTTAACCAGGGCGGCGTGGCCCGGGCACTTGGGCAGCAGCACCTCACGGCAACCCACAATGTTGACGATTTAGTGGGCCATCAGAGCTGGGTCTTTGATGGCCTGTTCCGGCTTGAGGTCGGGATGCTCCGTCAGTTTGGAGAGGAAGTAGAAGTGCGAGAACGCGTCGGATTCGCTGGCAAACGTCACCGCGTGGTCCTTCCGGCGCAAATTCAGCTCGTGCTTGACGTCGAGCTCATGTAACTGCGCGAATATCTCGTGGAACTCTGGCGATCCAAATAGCACGTTCGTGAGCTGTTGGGCCAGCTTGCGCGCCTCCTTCACGTGCTCATCCGGTGTGAGAAACATGTGTCGGCCCATGACGCGCGCGTACGCGACCTTCGCAACCGACGTCATCAGACCGACAGCGTACCGGAATATCGACATTGTTGTAGTGTGCTCCTCTAAGCGCGCTGTGGTTCAGGTTGTTGTCCAAGTACTCTCTCTTTGGGGCATGGAATTCGAGTTTGACCTCTCAGGCCGGAGCGCCGGGCCCCCAGCTACCAAGCTCGGCATGGAGCGCACCCCCGAGGAAAAGGCGGCGACGAGTGCCAAGGCGCCGGGATTGTCATTGGCGGGCTTCATGGAATATATCACAGGACACCCGATCGCCATGCATGATCCTTGGCGCGCTGTGGGATATGACGAGACCATGGCGCCGACGGTCGCGCAGCAGGGCAAGACCGGGACAAAGGGCGCGACAGGCGAGCGAGGACACGACGCTGGCACTTTTGAGCTCCTCGTCGAGAAGGTGGACCCTCCCGTGACCAACTTGAAGCAAGCAGGCGTGCTGTTTGCCGTGACCTGCAACGGAGGTGCTGGAGGCAATGGGTAGGATGGCTAGGACGGTGCTGAGGGCGGCGCCGGCCTGGATTACGCCTGCGAAACGATCAGGATATACAAGTCGAGCCGCCGGAATCCACACTTTTCGGCCTGGTCGGTTCATGAAGGCTACAACCAGACGTACGAGGTGTATATCAGCCTGCTGCACACCTTTCTCGGCGCCGCTGGCGGTCTCGGCGGTAATGGGGGGCCGGGGGGCAGAGGAGGGAGCAGCGGGAATGTCTGCATCTCGCCCAAAGAGCTAGAGACGGCATTCCAGGTCGCACACAAGGCGGGAGACGCCGGCAAGGCGGGAGGCGTCGTTCCTGCAGAAGATTTTGGACCGGCTGCGTTTCGAGCACTTTGTCACGTAACATGCCAACCGTATGGGGCAAGTACGACTGGAGCAGCCGGGGCAGCCCCACCACCGTCAAATGCAGTGCTGCGAATCGAGACATCCATGGACTGGATGGCTCAAGTTTTCCACGACATTAGCGCCGCCGACGACAAGCGACCGCTTATACAGTCCCTTCTCCTCTCCTACGCGGCCCTGTCACTGTCATTCACGGCGCCCATCGCCTTCGACGCCTACCATAAGTCGTTGCGGTACGTGCCCTGGATCCCGAGCGCCAGCGCCTTCGAGAAGACCCTGGCCGACTTTGAGATTGTCGAGAGATGGTACAACGAGTCGGCAGCCATGCTGTCGGGCCAGGGGGCGCAGCGCGACGCGCTGCAGAAGAGGATTGACGGCGCCCACGCCATGGTGGCTCGCTCGGCGGAGGAGATCGAGAGGCTGAAGAAGAATATGGCGGACCTGGCTGAAACCTTCAAGGCGGCCGTGGAGAATGTGTCTGAGGCGAGAAAGCAGCTGATGGGTGCCAAGGGCGCCCTGAAGAGTGAGATAGGACACCACGTCGACTGCAAGGTCGACACTGTGCTGGACGCGCTGTCGAGCGCGCTGATGTTTACTGATGTCAAGGTACAGTTATTCCTCTACACCCTCCATAACCTGAGGTTCTGAAACAGACGTGCTGACCCGCTTGAGAACAGAATCCCGCGGCCGTAGCGGGAGCAGTGCTTTCTGTTAGCGTCGGAGCGGCCAAGACCGCAAACAAGATGCTAGGCCAGATCGACGGCGTGGACAAATCGCTGCTGTACGCCAAGGTCGACATAATGACCAAGGCCGGTCAGGACCTCATGGCAGATATCGCCAAGACCGTCACGGCCAACCTGGAGCTCGTCGCAAAGGAGGGCGAGCTCAATGCGCAAATCGTAACCGACCGCGCCAAGTTCGACGCCATGGCGGACCAGTACCTGAGTAAACTGCCCAGCGCCACCGAGGAGGTCAAGAAGCGCTTCAACCAGCTGATCAAGGCTATCGACCGCAAGAACAAAATCCTGTCCGACTACAACGGCGCCGCGATTGACATGGCCAAAGCCTACCTGGAGATTCACTAGAAGGACACGTTGATCGCAAGCCTGGGGTCCAGCAAAGCGGCTCTCAGCGACGACGAGCTACAATTCGTGGCGCTGTTCATGGGTCGCGTCTACGAGGACATGGGCCGATACGCCGTCAAAATGCTCTACAGCCGTGTCCGCGCCTTCAATTGCGTGTCATTTTCCCGCTCGCGCGCCTTTGACACTTTGGCCCTGCTCAAGTCCTGGAGCGCAGTGACGGCAGCCACGCTTCAGGTAGCCGTCAAGTCGGCTCTTCAACATGATTTCCATAGCATAAATGCGCGATGGGCGGAGAGACGCAGCACCATCCACAATGTGTCTATGGTCCTTAGGGAGGCCGACTACAAGATCCGCTTCAGCGGGCTACGGAAAAAGCGCCGAGCCATGTTTGACATCGGCTGGGACATGCTGCGCCCCAGCCTTGGTGACGATGACGCCTGGGACATCCGCCTACTCACTATGAGTGTATACTTGACCGGCGCCAAAGTAGATCGTTCCAGCCTACCGCCCAACCCGCCTGCCAACCAGACCACAGTGCGGATGCACCTCAGCCACACAGGCGTTTTCCGCTTCCTAGACCAGGAACGGGAAACGCACGTGTTTGAGCTGCCGCCCGTCACCACCTCGTTCGCTCACAAAGTGATTCCGGCCGAGGACGCACCCGAATCGTCTTTTGTGCCGGCGACGACCCCGGTCAAGGGCGAATCCTTCGAGCTCGACTTCCTTGATGGAAAACATGACCCAGTTCCTCTGCAGTCGCCGATGGGCGCATGGATTATTGAACCGCTACAGGACATTGATCTCAAGGACTGCCACTCCATCAGGTTCGATTTTCAGGTTCGCTACCGTGTGTAAAGCTGAATCAACGCAAAGCGCTTTCAGCTTGTATAAGATATGCTGGATTGCAATCCGAGGGAACCGTAGCCGGGCCAAAAGACAGAGTCTCTTATCTCCGTGTGAGAAGACGTTCTTGGAATTCTTATCCAGTCAGTACTGTTCTGGAACGGTAATGCCTCGGCTTATCACATTACAGGCCTTTTGACATGCAGGGAGGCCTTTTCAACATATAGAGAGGCCATTTTAGAATACAGGAAGGCATTCAAAGAGTGCAGGAAGGCCTTTACGGTGTTTATGTACGTGTTATCTGAATCGGAGATGGCCCAAAATAACGGAAGCTATGGGCAGTCTTTATACCCAAGACATTTTTCGCACTGACTGAGGGCTTTCTTTTGGCCTGAGCCTTTGTACACGTCTTGGAAGCCGTAGTGGAGAGCCGACTGGAAGCTTGGCATCACCTGGATGTTTTGAATCTGTATTCGCTCTTCCATCTTGCCTTCTATTGGGGATTCGAGTTCTTTTTATTATAACCCTAACCCTATGGCGCCTTTGGTTCTCGTGAGAGCACACGAGATGATGCCGGTTGCTGCGGTGCCAAGCCCGGAACTTAGGTCGATGCCATTGGACCATCTAGCGCTCAGCGGCAGGGCTTGTTTTTTTCTTTTCGTGAGGGGTAACGGCGTATTCGCGACAGCGGCTCCACCATGACAGTTTAATTGAGACACCAAAACTTTGTATGCGGGTTCCGTCGCCAAACTAACAGCTAGAAAATCGAAAAAGTTAATAGGAGCTCTAACAGCGGATGTAAGTAGGACTGTGAAATTTGAGTTGAATTAAGCCAGTTTTCGTGGTCCTATCGCAATTGCAACTTCGGTCGTCGCTGGCAGAAGATGTATTTAATGTGGGGATTGACGTTTTGGTGTCTTGATTATTTTGTCATGGGGGAGAGCGGTAAGATCTGAGGCCAACGGGAGTCCTCAGAGTGGGACAGAGTGGGAATACTACGGGTTTGAAAGGAGGCGATCCGATCCTCCCAAGCCAAGATTCTGGCAACAAAACCGACCAACACCTTTCGTGTTCTGAGTTTTCAACTCTCTTCAACTCATTCCTCAGCAGCCACTAGCCGAATTGAAGGCATTCAATCTCCACAACAATTTTTTTTTTGGAGAGCGTTACGACAAATCCACACGGACTTTTGACCTGCCAGCGCGCGCGTCAATAACCGGGCGGCCAACAAGATGCACCCGGCCTTCACCCAAGGCATTCATAGCGTCTTGCCCGAGTAGGTGCCCAATCCAGAACGAGAGGGCTGCATCACGTTACTTCAATTCCAACCCCCACGTCAGCCACAAAATATGGCAATATTCTCGGCAATTCTGGCACGGGTGCCTGGAGCCTTGTCGTCGTCGTCGCGATGAAGTTCTTGTTATATTTCTCTTATTTATCCCTCACTTCCAGTCGGCCATCTTGTGTCAGACTTCGTCACAATTTTTTGAACGGGATTAACTGATCACGATGCTGTACAGGCCACTCAACTCCAGCGACATCCGGCTCATCACCATCCATCCGTCGGATGATCCCAGCAGCCCAGTTATCTGCACCCTGAGCCACCATGACATAACTCAGAAATGCTACACAGAGGCATACGCTGCCGCCATCAAGGGTACTTCCCGGCATGATTGGGACGGCCGCGACAGGCCGCAGTGGACATCTGAAAATCTGTACGAAAACACGGCGGCGGCAACTTCCAATCTGCCACCGTTTCGCTATGTCTGGGGCGACTTTGTGGCTCTCAGCTACACATGGGGCGACCCGGCCATCAGGCGCCCCATCCAGCTGAACGGCCAGACCATCAACGTGACTGCGAATCTCTTCGGAGCCCTCCAGGCCTTCCGCTCGCGCCCCTTTAGCAAGGCCGGGTGGAAGATCTGGATCGACGCGCTCTGCATCAACCAAGGCGATCTCTGGGAGCGCGGAACCGAAGTCAAGCGCATGGGCGACATCTACAAGGCCGCCTGGACGCCCGTCATCTGGCTCGGCACTGCCGCCGACGCAAGCGACCAGGCGTACGATCTCATCCGGCGGCTGGCACCACACACCCACGAGACCGACCAGGTCATCAAACTGAACCGAATTCTCAAGCAAAGCCCCAGCGAATTCGGCGACGGCAGCTGGCGAGCCCTCCATGACCTGGCCGCACGGTCCTACTGGCGCCGCGCGTGGATCGTCCAGGAAGGCTCCCTGGGAAGAGCCGACACGCCCGTGTTCTGCGGCGACCAAGAGCTCCGCTTCATCGACATCTACCGCATGTTCACCTTCCTCGGCCGCACCGACGAGGTCCTCAACATCTACATGCAAGGCGAGCTCGCCGCGGTCGACCGCACCATCAACCTCAGCATCCACACCGCCATCGGCGTCGTCGCCAAGATCGGCGACTACCAGCAGGAGACCGAGTCCGGCACCAACACCGCGCTCGACATCTTCAGCACCATTCAAATCAGCCGCTCCGTCGACGCCACCGACCCGCGCGACAAGATCTACGGCCTCCTTGCGCTCATGCCTGACGACCTCACCCAGCACATCCACCCCGACTACACCGCCCCCGTCGCGTCCGTGTACGCCTCCTTCACCCAGCAGACCATCACCCTCGCCAAGTCGCTCAACATCCTGCAGATGGTCACCCCGCACACGGACAACACCCTGTCTCTCCCCTCCTGGATCCCTGACTTCACCTCCCCGCAACGCCTCTGCTCCCTCGGCAGCATCCCGCACACCGCATCCGGCACCACCACGCCCAGGGTCACCTTCTCTAAATCCCCCACCAACACCACTGACACAGCAGTAATTTCCGACGCCATTTCCATCACCGGTTTCATCGCCGACACCATCCAAGGTCTTGGCTGCCAATGGGCGAACGGCTGGCCCGCGTCAACCTGCCACCCCGCCCCCGCCTCAAACCAGTCCAACCCATACGGCTCCTTCGCGGGCGCGAGAGAAGCCCTGTGGAAAACCATGGTCGCGAACCGAAGCGTGTATACCATGGCCTTGGAGGAGGATTACTCTCTCCTGCTATCTGTCCCTGCGATCGACAGAGCCAAGGGCATGGGCACCGATGCGCTAGGAGGGAGCGAGGATCTGCAGGACCTCGCGAATAGTCACCTGCTAGGGTATTGTGTGCGCGCATTTGCCGGCAACGCAGAATTCACCGTCGCTGGGAGGAAGATTTCAGAGTATTTCGACGCCGAGTTGGATGTAGACAGGGTGGTGAAGGGACTGCCTGAGCTAAGACATGCGCTGGGCGCGAGGGATAGGATTAACTTGTATAGGAGGATGTTTACGACGGAGAAGGGGTTTGTGGGGATCGGGATGGAGGAGGTGAGGGCGGGGGATGTGGTGGCGGTTTTGTGGGGGTGTAGTGTGCCGGTTGTGCTGAGGGAGGAGAAGGGGCGTTGGGTGGTTGTGGGGGAGAGTTATGTGCATGGGTTGATGGAGGGGGAGGGGTTGGGCATGTTGGAACGGGGGGAGGTGACAGAGAGGGAGTTTGAGATTTGGTGATTTGATCTGCCTCGTCTACTACCTGCCATACCTTGCCTTGAAGATGAGATGGGTAAAACAACCTAGTTGTCTGCGACGAATCTGGGCACACGAATTTCCTTATGATCATAGAGTACGGCGCTGAGGTGTCCAGAATTGGAAATCCACAGTGCTCAGCCCCGGCTCTAACAAATATGACCCCACTACTTTCCGTAACTAATGCAGCTAATCATTTGCACTTACGTATACGTTCCGTTTCTTCACCGTCTCTTATATAGCAGGTTTTTACAGCAGTTCCCCTTTGCTCCATTCTACCTTAAATAAGGGAGCAGCTACTAAGGGATTTATTTTTTGAAAATAATGCACTTTTAAAAAAAAAACAGGTCCGGTTAAAAGATAGTTATGTGGTGAGATGGAGCTTGAAAAGTTGATTCTTACCATGTACTTTTTGGGGCCAGTTATTATTCCGGAAAGCCGCTGTGGACGTCCCTTTTCGATGTAAAAATTCTAAAAATTCGACTTTTCCTTTTAAGTTGCATCTTCACTAATAGTGCTCCAAAATTAAATCCGACTTCAAATTTAGAATCGACAGATTCAGGCTATCTTCAGTGTACATTTTTCTATATAGTCGGGATCCCACTCTGCGGCTCGCTGATGCCGACGGGAGTCGCCAGCTCGAACAGGTTGATATTAATATTAGCGGTCACATCTTGCAGGACACTTTATGGGGAGTCTTGACAGATATGAATCTTTAGTTCGCCCCTGGTTGCATAAACAGGAACCCCTGGGATGTTGGCGTCAGCGCTAATATTCAATCTTGTTCCATATCGGTCACTCAGCTGCATGGAGATGCTCTGATCTGGATTTAGACAACGTTATTGTTTGACCCCTGAATGCGTTCGCGTTCAGCTTGGTCTTAAGGGACGGAGAATATCTGAGATATCCTCTCCCCTGAATTTGACACCTGTGTTATAGCCGCTATTCTGGTTCCTCTCGTTTCCTCAGTTCCAGACCCCTCCCACACCAGGCAGACATGGAGATGCACAGCTTGGCAGCCCGACGGGCGTGATCCGTCTCCGATGCTCGCTCTGGCATTAGCTTTCTCAGAATCCCTTCTCCGAGAAGGGACCGCATATGGTCTCCAGGCCCTCCAGCATGCGATCCGCCCACCTGACAAAACACATTCAGTCATCCCTCTCACCTCTCACACCACGCCTTACACCCCTCCCTCGAGCTAACTTGAAGGCCGAAACTAACCTGCCACTCAGTCTCCTCGACGCCCTCTTCCGCCCCCTCCTCCTCTCCATCAGCCAACCCTCCCCACACACAAAATTCAAATCCTCCCACCTCACCTCCCCCTACGAAAAACCTTGGCTCACCAACCGCGACCCCCGCATGAAGTATGATCGCATCTTCTTCTTGGTCTTCGGCCTCATCGGCTGCGGCATCGGCGCCTACCTCGTCTAAACGGGATGGACCGCTTTCACGCCTCAAAACTACTGCCTCCAATGGGAGGATGACTTTCGCAACGGCATCGATCCCACCCACCGGCCCTTTAACATCCAGACTGGCGGGTTTGGTGTGGAACAATATGGATATAGTCGCTGTTACTAAATGCTAGTATCAGTGGATTCACTTTTGCAGTGTTTTGGTGCAGCGGTCTAGTTCGACATTTGGTGTGGACGGCAAACCTTGGGCGGATAAGGTTAATGGCAGCGCCACAGCATTTTGGTAGAGGAGGAACGACTGGGAGCCAACATGGGGACAGGGCGATTCGAGGGGTATGACAGTGAAGAAGGTGTCCATGTGGAAAGTGTGTTGATTGTAAATGAGTTTGGCATTGGTAGAAATTTGAGAGCATGGGAGTGGAGGTTCCAAAGTAGCTTGAGTAGAATGCACCATAATACACGCCACAACGAAAGCAGCAAAGCAGTTGGCAGAATCTAGACCGGAGCGGCTGAGTGCGGCTTGCATGTAAAGCCCGAAGCTTGTGCGATACTATTCGCTGATCGGCCCAGCAAGCACTCTTGTCACGTCTGTCTAGCTAATGAGTAAGACCAGATGCATGATAGAATGTTATGATTCTGCAGTATTTTGTGGTGGGTGGGTAGGTCGGCACCAGGCAGTAACCGGGCACTTTTGTCGGGGCTGTGGCGATGGCGCCTGAGATAAAACCTGGTGGAGCCTGGAAAGACTGGTTTGGTCCAACTCTCTCATCTACCCCGCAGCACAGTCTTCTCTCCTAGTGGTATTCACCTAACTTGAATCTTGATCACCGACATAGCATCTCCAACAATGGGCTTCCGGCGCAGCATCGATCAGTTCCTTGAATTCCGCCCAGATGCGTACAGAGCAGAGATATCACAGCTGCTGCAGCCCGAGCTACGAGATTTGCATAAGCGGATCCAGCGCAAGCTCGTCAGCGCCGCGACGCAATCGGCCCTAGGCGTCGCAGGGGCGGCGGCCTCGGGTGGCCTGACCCTGGTATTCTCGGGCATCGGGGCACGTCGCATCGACGTTAACAGGCAGCGGTGCGCTGTTATAGAGGCCTTGCTGAAGGAGCGCGGTTGGACTGGGCATGACTTTGGGTTTACAGATTTGATGGTTGGCGCAGCTCCGGGAGCCGATCATATCGCCGATCAAGCCATCAGCCATGTTGCAACTTTGGCGGCTCACCACGGCACCGAACAGTTCGCCGGCCAAGTCCAGCCCACTACGTTTGGCGGCCCGGAGGCGGCAGCAGTACATTACGCGGCGCATATCGGCATCGGACAAGGGACGGCATGGGTTCTCAACAACGACTCGAGCCCGGTACTGAGCACAGAGCAGAACTCGACAATCCCTTCCGTTCAACTGGGCGATGGTTTCATTGGGCACTCCCAGGCCCAAACGATGAAAAGAGCCTTCATGCTCTTACTCCCGGCATTGGTGTGCTCCATTCTTGGTCTAGAGTTTCTCTGGATTGCCTTGTTCGGTGTCTTCGCTGGATTAGGCTTCACGCGCTATGCGGGGCTTGCAGTAGTTGCATGTGCAGTGTTGCTGACGTTCTACTCGGGGGTTGGTTTTCTCTGCCTTATCTCGGCCCTAGCAGTCGTGTTGGATATCTATAACCGCCACAGTCCCTATTTTCACAGGTTATTCGTCTCGGCGATCCAAATGTTTTTTTTCTTCAGCATGTTGTTTTTGGTGCGGTGGGTAGGGTTTTACATCGTCATTGTTATTGACAGGGCCTGGCGTGGGTCATGAAGTTCCTCTGAGCGAGAGCACACAGCGGTGGAAATTGACTGAATTGTAGTGGGTCTGAACTAGCCTAGACATATCAAGTTTTGCTTCCCCAGGGAAGGTACGGGGCGAAAAGGAAAGTTGAGAATGTGGGACGATGAAATGCTAGGTGCTGCGCCAGCCAGGTTATTTTCTTTTGAAGAGGCTATCTCCAGGGTTTTTTGATCGCAATCTCTAAACCGGCATCATTTATCGAAGTAGTCTTTGAGTTACTCTACAAACTCTATCAAGATTCCATGTGTGGAATTCCATGTGGAATATCCGTTGCTTGACATGGGTTGGAACCAAACGCCTCAAGCAAACCTGCAACACCCCAACTAATGTTGCCAAGGCAGCAACAACTCCAACGGTAAGACCAGCAATATCGCTAGAGTTCTAAGTTGGTTGTTTGTCTTGCCCTCCTGGTGTTGCCGTGCTTGACATTGGCCCATCGCCCGACGTCACTGTACTTATTGATTTCAACGATGCCGTTGGCGTTGCTAAAGCAGACGCCGATATACCCGCCTTTCGCGCAGAGTTTGAGGAGCAATATCCAGGTAATGCCTCGGTGACCTTCAGCACATTACCTCCGCCACAGCCTTGCTCTACCCTGGACGAGATGGCGCTGTGGAGTTCCATGAACGCCGTTTTGTTGCCGCAAATACACGAAAAGCCGTCGGCGGGGTCGCACAAGTGTGCCGCTTTGAAGGACCGGACTTCCGATATCGCTAAGGACCTCGCACATCCAATGGCCAAGGTGAAATCTGTGGTGTCTTGAATGTATATTTCAGCAGTAGTCGATTCGTTGACTGTCGGGTGGCTGCCTACTGCTAGTCTGGAGCCGGATCCGCAGTATTTCCACAAGATATTCGTGGCTGGGTATGCAGATTCGAAGCCGCATCGTTCGGTGCAGTGGCCCCAGATGCTGTCCCCGGGAAGGGACGAGGCAGTGGTGTTGCCGCATATGCACGAAAAGGGGTCGAGAACATTGCAGGAGCGGCTTGACTTGAATCGACTTGACTGGATGACTGCGTATTCCCTGACACAGCCATTTGCGTTTGCGTATTCGTTTGTGTTTTCAAACTGCTTGGTGGGGTTCGGCTCGTTTTCCTAAAGCATCTTAGCATCCGAATGGTCCGCGAACAAGCTTGTTTACACGATCGAGACAACCGCGTGCATTGAGTCGATGGCTGAGCGTACACGCACCCTTCGATGAGAAACGACGGCAATTCCGTTCTGCTAGCAATACGACAGAACTTCACAGCGACCTTTGATGTCGTTCAACGCGAAGTTGAAGGGATCAGCCTTGAGCGGGTTGTCAGGGTGCCTGTCTGGTAAAGGCGCAGAATCCTAATGTCTCTGAAGTAAGGGCCGTTGTTAGGCTGCGCCAGTCCCAGTAACGACCTCCAGGGTTATCAGAACACCCCTTTAAATCCAACAGAGCTTAAATATAGACTTTAATATTATATATCTAGATGTTCTTTTCTAATAAATCGGCTTCTGTGTTGTATGGAGGCCCGAGCCAGAATAGTGCGGGTTCTGGCTCTCTAACCAAATTCAACTACTCGAAATTCACCACTTTGATTCGCCTCTCTCGCCGTGATAGTTGTGAATACCACGAATTTCCATGCCCCACAAGCCACCGTTGGTGTGGTAGTTTGTGAGGGGGGTCAGAAAGAAGATAAGAGTTTCGGCTGTAGCGGATCACGTCGGGGGAAGGTTTCCTTGGAAAGTAATAGAAAACTTGTGGCTATTATTACTACGGCTTTTAAATTACCATATGAATAGTACTCAAATGGATGCCCGCTTCCCACCACTCGCCTCACTCCTCCTTCCAGCCAGACTTCCTATTATTGCCAAGAGAACTTTAACCCCTATCCCCCGCCCATTCTACGGTAAAACCTTAATAGCGCCTTTACATCGTGCATGAAGGGGGTATTGATGGCCTGAATTGCCATAACGTTGCCTGTCGCTTAAAATCCATCCTATCAAATCACAGCGTCGCCTCCTGACCTTTATTTTTGGCTGCGGAAAATGTGATCCCACAAAGCCGAAGCGGTCAACTGAATGATACCGAAGGTGATGAAGCCGGTGACGAGCTTCCAAGGAGTAAGCTCTTCCCTGATATGTGCCCGAAATCTCTGCCAAAATCCACCCGGCCGTGCCTCGGGCGGCACTTCGCCAGCCAAGTCGGCTGCGCTGAGCGATGTTGTGTCATTTGGCATTTTTCGTTCAACGGCTGAGGTGAAGATCCGAGGAAGAACGGGAGCTGAAGTCACAACTTGGAGAATATTTTGGGGAGACAGAGCTTGGCGCTTATGGGGTGAGCGAGAGCGCCTTATATGCCCCTAGGCACCATGCAAGCGCGGGTTCGATAGCCAATCGCGGAGATGGATGGCAGCCTACTGATACGGGGGCTAAAAGTAATGAGAACGTCTATTTGCACTATGACCCCCCAGCATAAACCCTAACCCTCACGGGTTGACCACACCCACCAACTACACAATCATCACTATCCTCACCATTACGCGCATTCGCTTTTCTTACTCCCAGGGTAGGTAATCAATTCACACATGGTTATTCGGGCTAATTAGGTGTTCAGATAGCCAAAAACAGCCTGCCACGCGATGGTGCCTTAACACTGACTCCCAAGATCGATTCTAACTCGAATACCGTAGAATAGGTGGTAATTATAACGTTAGGAATAGTGGTAAAAAGAACGAAGGCTTAATTCCACACACTTAATCAGAATGTGGCCGCATTTGCGACCGTGTATGCGATGCGAGAGGCATTTTTGGTACGGGCGGGGGTTAGGGTTGTATGTGGTGGCTGTGTGAGTCACAGTGCAAATAGACCCGAGTCACAGTGCAAATAGACATTCTCAAAGTAATTACCCTCCCACGTTAGCTGGGTCCCTGCACACAGTGCCTCGCTTCTATCAAGCATTTTTCTTGCTCCAGCATGCCATGCGCTAATTCCAGGGGATAGTCTGGTGAAAGGCCCCGGTCGTGCACACAGGACCCAAGTAGTATCATTTCAGTTGAATACTTTAAGTTCTCAGTTGTTTATCTAACGATGCTGCTAAACGCAGTCCTGTAATAAGCATTGACTAGTCTCCGCTAAAACGACTTCCGACGCTCCTCCAGGATTTGTTTCCCCGCTAGCAGCCACCACCTGCATCACGTCAAGCGTAGCGTCAGCAGCGTGATAATGCTTGCTATTTCGTTGTGTGGCACCGGCGCCTGGCTGCTGACACATAACCGAAGTCAAGCAGAACGGGCAATTGCTAGCTATTCTACTATCCACAGGCCTCTATGAGGTGCTGTCCTGTCTGGCGGTGCCCGTAGACAAAGGCTGCTCAACTGCTTTCAGCAGGTCTACTAACGCGTTCCAGTCTTCCAGAATCTGCTCATCAAGTCTCGCAGGGATGGTTTGCACGCAGGCGGTGAAGTTGCGAAACGGGGTGTTGTATTGAATCGGTAGTCAAACCCACAGATAGACTAATGTACGTCGAAAATTTCCGTATTTCACAGGCTAGTGTCCGTGCCCCTGCATGAATGAGCTCATGGGAAAGAATTAGAGGTTTTCTCGGAAAGCTCCGCGCGGCTGGTTTGGTCGATGCAACATGCGTCAATCCAGATGTACCAGCAGCCATGTCTGAGAGCGACGGCGCATGATTTGTAAATCTTGTCGAAGGCGTTTTTCGCCTTTGTGATGTTCGCATTGGACGGATCTTGGTGGTGGTAATCAGATTGTTTCCCGGTGCAGGCCGTAACAACCGGTTCTTTTAGTCATCTAGTGTTGGCTAGATTCAGCGAGCCCTCAGCGAGCCCTCGGGTACCATAGGATGGCTCAGAACAAAAACGCCTTCCCAACTGGCACCCTATTTGGTCCAACTTTGTGCCCAACGAGGCCGCTCTCCAGTCCAACTTGGAAATCATCAGCCATGAAGCCAGCCACTTTCTCATACGTAGTCGTCATGTACAGCCATCCAACGAAGAATGAGTTCAGATACTTCCCCAACAGCGGCACCCACAGCAACGTGTTCCTCCAGTTTGGGAACTTTGGTCCACCGAACTCCACGTCTCCGACATCGCCACGCTTGTCCCCTGGTAACATCATCGCAGGGCACATCACACTCCACGCCACTGACTCAGTCCGCCGTTGCATCAGCAACGGAAATGTCGTGCGGTGGATAGGGAACATGGGGGGGAGGTAGTGCCACAACAAGGTGTCGTTCCAAGGCGAGTCCATCATGCCGAGATCGCAGATCATCCACGCGCGGATTCGTTTGTCCGGCGCGATGTCTCCGCCGCCGCTCCGCTCGCGCGCGACCGACTCGGCGGCATCCAGTGTCGCTGTGAAGATGAGCGGGAGTTCGCTCGTCTGCCAGACCCAGAAGGGCGTGTACCCGCCAGCTTGGATGACGCCGTCGCAGCGGTGTGTACGCAGGGCTTCTGCGATGGGTTCCAGGGTCCTAGCGTCGGCTTCGACGATGGCTTCGCAGTGACTCTTAAATTCGGATGGAAAGGTGTTAGCGTCGCGGACCATGGCGATGACGGTGTGGCTACGCGAAGACAAAGCGGAGACGCAGGCGCGACCGAGACGGCCGTTGGCGCCGATGACGAGGACTCTCATTGTGCGACCTTGTTGCCCTCTGGTTTCAGCTTGTTTCTAGAGTGTGAAAGACTTGCAATGTTGAAGTTGGAGTGATGCTGGAATGTGAAAAGTTTCATGTGTGGATAGACTCATCATCGCTCAGCCACTTCGCTTTGTCTCGATCCGTAACAGGGCAGCAGTGCGACGGGCAAATCTCATTGGGCCACAACAAACTTCGGCAATGCTGTGAAACACCAACTCGGTCGCCATCCGAGGTTTCTGTCTGATGGCCATTTGAACTCATTTGGTGACTCTCTTGCATCAAAATTGCTTTTCTAAACTCAACCTCATTTATTAAGCCTTTTGTGTTGTGTACAATACATATGTAGAAGATTAGCAGTCTACTGTCTATCGAACGTGCTGTTGGTTAGGGAATGTGAGTTGTTGTCTCACGGGGGCCTAGAACATGACCCCGCAGAACGCCGGTATGCCAAAACGCTCGTCTCAGCTAGCCACCGACCTCCGAAGGGTCGCATTGGGCGGCACTGGCGGCTTCACGATACTGGCGGGAGCCCATCTGTTCTGTAGGAGTAAAGATCTATAGGATGCATACTTTTCACATTGAACACCCTCCTTGTCACCGCTCTTCTAGACGTGCGGGAATTTCAACCACATCACGGCTCTGGTAATGTAATCAGGCAAATGGCTAGTGAGGACACACCTAAGCTGGTGGTCCTGTGGGAGCGTCGACATCTGTTTGCACGGTTAAGATAATGTAGGACTACCTGTATAAACGGAACATTGCCCGAACCCGGAACTTTCTGCGAGCCTAATGTTAGATTGTTTATGTCAGAATCTAGCACTCATGGCCAATTGTGGTGATTGTTGTGTATTGTTATTATTCTGTGGAAGAGAAGCTCTGGCCTACAGGGTCCCCTATTGCCAAGCCGGCTACTTCCGCGAATGGCTCCAATTGCTTATATAAGCTGACAGTTTAGCACAGGCCACAGCGAACTAAAGGCAAAACGATGGGATGAAGACGAAGACGAGCCCCTTTCGCGATCCTTGCAGACCTTGTAGGGAGCGATGCAGATTCTTGGAGGGCAATGCGTACCTGATCCCGGGACCCTTTGTCCGGGGAAGAGCCCAGTCTGCAAGCGGCCTCAGAACTCCAAGTGCGTGATGAAGGAGCAACAAAGAGTGCATCATTACGACCTTCTCAGGTTAGAAAGTTCTTGATCGAACCCTGTCATGAGGTAATTCGGCATCATGAAAAATTCATGTGCACAAGTGACCTGGGGGAAGTCGAATGTTCGGTGAAGACAATATCAGTGAATGCCCATTTTCAGTAGCTTGACATAGGTACCGAAAACAAATCCCTAGGTCAACCCATGTACTCGATGCATCGGCCAAGTCATCCGAACGTTGCTTGTTATAACATCCCAGGCAACGGCACTTCCGCGGGCCGGGTGTCTCCCCGTAAAGAACAGTTCTCGAATTTGTCGCGACGTCGGATGTCGGGTGAGCGTGGCTGCGGCGCCTCATTTCCACGTGGTCGGGCGTTCTGTCGGTTTCTTTTTATTTGTTTTTTCGCGGGGTTGCGAACCCCCTGTCGCTGTCGCACGTCTTCCGCAAAAAAAGAAAAAGAAAAAGATCGAGCCTGTTATCCATCCCAACATGAAGTCATCAGCCTATTCTTTACAGCAAGCAAGGCCTCAGAGCAGGATCGCAGACAAGTGGCATCCACGGCGAAGGCATGCTGCAGAGCTCTCTGCAGTCTGTTTGTTTGGAGGACATGGGGGACCTTTGAAGCCGACTTTCATGGGTACGGATGGTACCGAAGACGCCACGTGGAAGCTCTGAAACACGACCGTGGAATCCACAGAGAAGAATCGACTCAGTCCACCGACCGAGTTTGGCGGCGGTAGCGCTGAATTTTTGAGATGAGTGTCGGAACTCACCGAAAAAGGAGGCCTGCCGATTGGTTGGGTGTCCACATTAGGGAGATTGGAGCTCGTGCGAATCGGGCGCGCGAAGTCAGAGCCCTCCACAACCAGGGGGGGGGGGAGGAGTCTTTGCAGATGGCAGGGGACCAACCCTGGCATCTCAATGGAATTCGGGGAGCTCAGTCTGCGCTTAGACTCGCCGGGTCCCGACACTATCTCCCAGTAAGATAAATTTCAGCACGCAAGCGTCGCAGTCTGTCGAAGAAACAAGGGCGAGGACAGGAGAAATGCAACGGTACCATGGACGGGGCTGCACTGACTGTTACGCAGCTCGGCACATGTATATGAAGCATGCGACGTGACAACCCAACTCTCAAAGGCATCGCATCTGTCGCCCATACCATCTATCTTCACCGATTGGCACTCCACGTCGCTTTTCTTTTGCTGCACCCGAGGAAACGACTCGCACCGGATCCATGTCTAACCATCCGCTATGGAGCGCTCAGTACGCTGCAGCGTCGGGTTTGGAACCGAACCCCGAACACTCCCAGAGGCCATTTGTGTTCCCGCAATCGGAGACGGTCGCGCATCTCACTGGTCATGGTATGCAGCTGGATGCAATGTCGGGCTTTCAAAACACCTTCCACATCTGGCCGCCGCATCCTCTCGCGAACGATCCATTGGCATCCTACCAGGTCGGTAGCGCATTGAGCGCGCCACGCCAACCACAGGGGCAGCATTGCGGGCCGCGATCAACGGGCGGGTCGTGGTTCTCTCGACACAATCCCTTTGCTTCCAGCTCTTCACGCTCTCAGGATACGGAACCGTGTTGGCGGTGTAAGGACTGTCATAAGAAGGTTCGTTCCTTCGACAGATTTCTATGGTCCTTCCACTAACACTTTTCTCAGTGCGTTACAGGGACCGATTTATGTCAGCGGTGTGAGACGTCTCCGGGAAACTCGAACATTCCTTGCCGACGCGGCCCCGTCTACAGTACCCTGGGCCAGCTGTTCTTCTGCCACCTTTTACCACCAAAGGGATCCTCAAAGGCACGACTGCCTGCTGAGCTGTGGCGTGCGGCCAAGTTCATCGATGGCATCAGGCGACGATACATCACTGAGACCGACACCATCGAGTCTTCTAGCTCTGGCGCAGGGACAAGACACAGCGGTCTCCTGGTCAGGGTGATTACAACCAAGGTCGAGAACATCAACTACTTCGAGCCTTTCAAGGACTTGGCGGGGATTCGCATCACCGAGCTTCCGTACGACGGACTGATTTCTAGGATCGTGTGGGAGCTTGAGGACAACCTGGAAGCTGCTGGTCTGATTGGGCTCGGGTTGGTTGAGGACCTGGTGGGATTCCTCGAGGCCGCGTCTCTCTGCGAGTCGCAATACGGCCACTACAAGCAAGAGCGACGCCTGGTCTACAACTCGATGTGGTGTCTCTCGTATTGCCTGGACACCCTGCGACTCTCCTCGCACGGCCTGCTCAACCCACAGCCCCATTCCCACTGCGATGGGGCCGGCCAGTGTGTGTCGCCGGGCCTGCGAGGGCTCTCCAGGTACGCCTTCCGCTATGTCGAGGCGCTCGACAAGGCCATCTTCCACAGGGACAGGCGCAAGTCTCACAACTGGCTTCTCATCTTTTACAGCTTGCGCATCCAGTGCCATGTGCGCCGCGCCCTGATGGTCCTCGAACAACGCCAGCAGCCTGAGCTCATGGGGTCATGGGCTTCCAATGCAAGCCGGTATCTTTGGGATGCGGTGGTTCTCTTCCGAGAGATCTCGATGCAAAACCGCGGGAAGCTGGCCGCCAAGATTCGGGACTCCAAGGCTCAGCCTTCAGTCTACCTGCAGCAACCACAGCAGCGTCGCTCAGCCTGGGCCGGCAGCAGCACCAGCAGCCCCCAGAGCTGGGAGGAGTGGCACGAAGAGGGCGTCATCACGCACCTCGAGAGGATCTTCGACATCCCCGCAATCACCAACACTGCCAACCACGCGCCCCCGACCATACATCAACAAACCGCACACCCAAGCACGCACCGCCAAGTCTCAGTTCAGGGTATCCACCACCTAGAGACACCTAACCATGATGATGTCGACTTCAATTCGGATAACGAGTCTGACTCCGACTCCGACTCCAAAGTCACTGTCGTCGGATCCCCAAGCGCAACAATACTTCAACCCGCACCGCTCGCCTTTGCCGGCGCCAGCGCCAGTGCCAACAACCGCGATGACAACGAGATAGCCATGCAGATGTACTGTCCCACAAGCCCGTCCTCGCCCTTCCCAAGGGAAACACCCACGCCAGTGCCTTCCGACTGGTCCGTAACGAGTTTCGATCCAAACTCCGCTGCAGCGTCGTTTCAGTGGACGGACGCGACGTTTTCCCCAACTGCCTCCGACACCGCATCCATGACGACGTCGAGACTGTCCTTTTTGGAAACGATGTGGGATGACTGCGACTTCAATGCTCTCCAGTTTGACAACACATTGACTCCTAACGACTGTCACTTTTACAATACGCAATGAAACAACCCATTCGAAGTTCCCATTAGCAGAATTTCCTTTGTTTCCATCTCAATATTTCATATCTATTCTTTGTCCTCGTATATAAACCTATACGCCATAGTCAAGGCTCAGTCTTGGAGGTTTTGTCGAATTTCATTGATACCCTGGGCAGTTAACGCGTGGTTTGGTTTCAGTCTCGCAACATGGGCATTTTACAAGCTTGTATAGTAGTAACTTCTGTAACTGTCACACGCTGAACGCCCCTGACACCCCGATTAGGCCATGCCCCTCAGCTTGGCCCCACTATGGCTTGAAGACGTCGTGAGGATGCTGTGTGAGGCTTGCCAAGGTTCAGCTTCGGTCCCAGGGGGACCTTAGTATTTAGAGAGCTCATCAGAGCCAGATTGTATTTCGAAGGGCAAGGACCTTCGAGGCCATAGTTAATTATTATGTTCAGGATAGATCAGTTCAGTGCCCACAGGGCCATTCATCTGTTCCACGCCACAGCCACAGGCCCCTCAGCCACCCTGTGGCTGGCAGTGTCACAATAACAGACGTTTTCCTCCTTTGGCAATCCCAAGCCGTAGCGCTAAACCGTGATAATACATGCCGCACTATCTGGTCATCATTGAGCTCGGTAAAAGAAGTGTCTACAATAATAAGTTGTTCAGAAAAATAGACAACTCGACCTGGGCACGACGGGTTTAGAGACACTGGAAAAGGTCGAGAGCAACACTTTTGAATCCGAATATAATATATATGATTTATCAACATGTTAAAATTACAGGTATTTCCTTCTCCTGTATTTAAAGTGAAGGAAAGCGTGGCTAAGTGATGGTGGTAGAGGTCCCAAAACTGGGTCCTCGTAACTCCACCGCCATTTTAGACCCGTGGCAACTGTATCCGAGGCAGCCCAGAACTGTGACCCCCTCGCTTAGTCTGGCTCAGTCTGGCTCAGGCCAAGGCGGCAACCGCTCAGTTCCGAAGAAGGAAAGGGAAATTCATGGTGTCGATTTTAGGGTGGTGAAGTCGCTGTTACTTCCCCTTTGGGGGACGGGAGTGTTGTTCGTGGTCAGGTTGGGAGGTTGACCACGCGGTATGCGGTGGATTGGCGGTGGATTGTCCTCCATTGCGTGGTGAATTTGGGCGGGATTGGCTTTGCGGCCTGGACGCTTGTCAGGTCGTGGATGGAGGGGGGGAGAGTTCCGGTGTGGGGATCGCATTCGCTGGCCGTGCTTTCGAGGGGGGAGGGGGGGGGTGAGC
>Ga0247780_1000480_pt1 | contig 37272 bp, 44 predicted proteins | sample UWRJL079202R5_FD_179927 | JGI IMG/M metagenome (GOLD analysis project Ga0247780, IMG submission 179927) | Plant litter microbial communities from Arlington Agricultural Research Station in Wisconsin, United States - UWRJ-L079-202R-5 | ecosystem: Environmental > Terrestrial > Plant litter >...
ATGTGGGCCGAGGCAAGCGCGTTCCATTGGCGACACACCAAGCGTGCGCTGCGCAGGTCGGCTAGTTCCACCGCAGGCCCCCAACGGTTCGCATCGGAGCTCCAGGAAAGGAAGCCGATGACGCCGCTCAGAACCTCGGTGGGGATGTTTTGGATGCCCATTGTGCGAGAAAGAATGCTGGAAGCGTTGAGGATGCAGTTGGCAGATCCTCCGACTGAGCGAGCCCCTTAAATCCCCAAACAATACGGGGTATTGCAGGCAACCACGCGGCCCGTGCCCCTTGGAGGACACTTCTCCAGGGCTGACGGTTGGTGGCGATATATCCACAATTTTCCTGAAATAGCGTCTTCTGCTGACCTGCCAATTCCATCCGCCGCGCTCCTCCTTGCCAAGCAGCCCGACTTCGCTCCCCACAACTCATTCAAGATAAGCGATACTCCCTCATTCAAACGCTCCGACCTGCAAAAGTATGGCCTGCTCACTGATATTTCCCGGTGGCATGGCCCTCAACGTGGCGTTCTCGCATGGAGAAGAGAGACCCTTCTCTCGAATCGGTTTAAAGTAAACGGCTTCCTGTCGGACCATGTCTTGAAGCACATGCATCGGTCAAATGGGGCCAATGAAGGGGCGATCTCCCTGGGAGTCAAGTTTTACAACGTCTGTTCATCATGCAACGAGGTCACCACCCACGTATTTGAACTGCAGCGGCGCGCGAGATTTTGGTCTTTTTAATCTTCAGCATTATTTTATTGGTCAGGCGACTCTGCTCAGTCGGCTCTGCTCCCCGGGTCGATGGGGCCCTCAGGGGGTCCCAAGTGACCGAGCAGGTCATTGTGGCACGAAAGTAGATGCAGATGCAGCGGTGGTGGAGAACTCGTTCCCGACCCGAAGAGTCAGCTAGCGGTGACCAGGAAAGTTAAAGAGGGCAAGCCAACGCTAGATAAGGCGACATCTCCCCCCTCACTTCACATTGACGATTGTATTCATCAATTGCAGACAGTTTCAGACACGCCAACATGCCGCTGCACAACACGCTCCCGGAAGACCTCCACGAGGTTGATGTGATTGTCGTGGGCGGTGGTTCTGCGGGCTGCATTGTCGCCGGGCGTCTCGCATCTGCCGACCCAAGTCTGCACGTGCTTCTGATTGAAGGTGGTCGCAACAACTACAATCTCCCAAGCGTTGTCCACGCCGCCCTTGGGCCCCAGAACATGCTCCTCGAGACCAGGACGGCCATCTTTCACAAGACGGGTACTGAGGAGCAGCTGGCGGGTAGAGAGCTCATCGTGCCCTGTGGCGGTGTCCTTGGAGGCGGGTCCTCGATCAACGCCTGCCTGTAGGTCCCTCGAATCGTACCCGACAATAACCAGCATTAACAAGCGCAGCTATACCAGGGCACAGCGCTCAGACTACGACGCTTGGGATACCCCTGGCTGGTCTGCCAACGAACTTTGGCCGTTTCTGAAGAAGGTAAAAGCCCCAGGCACCATCGACAAGGCAAAATCTCTGACTGGGATGATGAACGGTAGATCGAAACCTACCACGGAGATGGGGAACCCGAGCATCACGGCTTTGATGGACCTATCCATGTCTCAGACGGAGGATTCCGGTCGCATAGAATCATGAACGAAGTACTTCTCGCCGCCGAATCGGTTGGGTACCCGGAGATCAAAGACCTCCAGGACTTGGACTCTAACAACGGCTTCTCACGCTGGCTTCGCACCGTCTCGCCCGAGGGCCGGCGCCAAGACTCGGCACACACATTCATTCACCCCCTTCTTCAAGATGGAAAGCACCCCAACCTCCACGTCCTGGTTGAGCATCAAGTTGTGCGAGTTCTCTTTGACAACCAGAAGAGAGCCTCGGCCGTGGAATTCGTGGTCAGCCAATTTCACCAGGATGTTCCGCCAGCTGCTGAGCAACTCACACAAGCTGTTCGCGCCCGAAAGGTGGTTGTGCTGTCAGCCGGTGCCTGCGGGTCCCCCCTTATCCTAGAACGCTCTGGAGTCGGTAACCCAGATGTTCTTGCAAGAGCGGGTGTTCCCATCGTTGCCAATGTCCCCGGCGTTGGACATGACTACCAGGACCATAATCTCATCACGACCGTGTACAAGACCTCCTTGGAGCCATGTGAGACGGCCGATGAACTCTTTAGTGGCCGTATCACCACCGAGCAAGCAATCAAGGAGGGCAACAAGATGCTCGGATGGAACGGCACGGATGTTGCGTCCAAAATCAGACCGAAGGATAGTGACATCGCCGCGATGGGACCCGAGTTTCAAGCGGCATGGGACCGTGACTTCAGGAACAATCCCAACAAGCCGCTGATGTTTACGGGCATGTTTGGCGGGTACGTTTGCTTCTAAAATTACGCCGCTCGACTGTCGGCCCGCAGTCAACAGGCTTAACTGACCCGTCTGTTACGCAGCTATTTTGGTTACAAGTCGGCCTTCGACGAACCGGGGCAGTATGTTACTGTAGCCGACTACACCATGTATCCCTACTCGCGAGGACACCTGCACATCACAGGCCCTGACGTGGTGGACCCGCTCGACTTCCGCGTGAACTTCTTCACTGACAAGGACGACATTGACATTAAACAGCTCATGTGGGGGTACAAAAACTCCCGCGAGATAATGCGACGGACCTCTTTCTACCGTGGAGAGTTAGCCTCAACTCACCCACAGTTCCCCGAAGGTTCCAAGGCAGGTCTTGTCAATCTTACCGAGCCTCTATTTGGGGGAGACCGCTTTGCAGTCAAAAATCTTGAGTACAACGCCGAAGACGACAAGGCAATTCAGGAATTCTTGCGGACGGTTGTAGAGACAACTTGGCATTCGCTTGGGACAAATAAGATGGCGCCGCAGGAGAAGATGGGTGTGGTGGACGCGGACCTAAACGTTTATGGGGTCAAGGGACTCAGGGTTGTCGACTTGGGGATCGCACCAGGGAACGTGGGGGGAAACACAAACAACACGGCAATGATGATCGGTGAAAAGGGGGCCGACCTCATTGCGAAGGACCTTGGAATTTCTCTCTCGTCGTCCGGCGCTCTGACTTGAGCTACGCTCCGACACGTCAATGATCTGACTGTCGATCTCATGGACATTGGGTCGGTCCAGGTCCTCGGGGGCAAGCTCGTAATTTACGACTGGGAGTTCGCGTATTCGGCTTGTTCCTGTCTTCCACGACTTCATTCCTGAAGAGAGCTACGTGAACATGTCGTCAGACGCACCATGCGAATCCGAAATTTGATGCAGGTTTCTGAAAAGATGCATTAGTATGGGGAAGACCTCGGACAGATCAGACCGATCTGCATTAATTGTGCGGGGTGTGGTAATCAAGGGGCCGCTAGACATGTAAACAAACGCGCCATGCATGATTTAGTTTCCCTCGGTCTCGGCGGGTCGCTCTTGTTGATCATTCCACGTCAGAATAAGGTTTTCCCAGTCCCCTTGGTCAGCAGCTCGCGCCAGCGTGGCCAATCCGCGGTGTTTCCAGCCGTGCGAATGTTCCATGGACCATGTCTAGGAACACTCGATAATAAGCAACTTGCCCAGAGCGGTTCATCTCGAACAGGGTGAGACTTGTTTGGCCCTCAAGACACGAGCATCAAGTGTAACTGCTCCCTCGCTCGACGCACCCCCGACCACATTGAACTTCTTCTCGGTGCGGGGGACTCTCGTCTCGCAGCCCCCTCCATCTCGCTATTGGACACCACACGGCGCGTCGGAACACACGATGAACGATGACCGAGCCGCCACAGGATATGATCGAAGGCGAAGCAACTGGCTAATCCCACGGTTCAAAACAAGAAGCAGCGTGGCAACCCTCGTCAAACCCAACCCAGAGCCTCTCCGACCTCCAAAATGGAGCTTTGGCGTCCTCAACCCCAAAGACACCTCCTCCGAAGTCCCCGGCACCGTCCTCCTCCTCAGCAGCTCCACCCACCAGCCGACCCCCGACCCGACGTCGACTTCCTCCCCACCAGAAGACTCAACCCCCCTTACAACCCTCCCTCCCAAAACCACCCCCGACGGCACCATCATCCTCTCCCCGCAACCCGATCCCTCCCCAAACGACCCCCTCAACTGGCCCCGCTGGCGCCGCGACGCCGCCCTCTTCAGCCTCGGCATCTACTGCGCCGTCGGCGGCGGCATGCCCCCCCTCCTGGCCGCAGGCTTCACCGATGTCGCAGCCGACTACCACGTCCCCGTGCGCCGCGTCGCCCTCACCACAGGCCTGCTCATGCTCGGCCTCGGCATTGGCTGTGTCCTCGCGGGGCCCACCGCAATCCTCTACGGGAAACGCCCCGTCTATCTCACCAGCATAATCCTCTTCATACTGGCATCGACATGGTGTGCGCTGAGCCCGGATTTCCCGTCGTTGCTGGTCGCGCGGGTGGTGCAGGGGGTGGCGATTAGTCCGGTGGAGGCGCTGCCGAGCGCGACGATTGCGGAGATGTATTTCTTGCATGAGAGGAGTTTCAGGATTGGGGTTTATACGCTGATGTTGCTGGGGGGGAAGAATTTGGTGCCGTTGGTGAGTGCGGCGGTTATTGAACGGTGGGGGTGGAGGTGGGTGTTTTGGTGAGTTTTCCTGTCCTGTCCTGTGTGGTTGGGTTGTTTACTTGCCCCTGAGTTGAAAGGGGTTGTGGGTCGGGACTGACAGCCTACTAGGATTGTGGTGATGGTTGGGGGGTTTTGTGGGGTGGTGGTGTTTTTGTTTGCGCATGAGACGTTTTGGGATAGGAAGGCTTGGGGGAGGGAGAAGAATGCGGATGCAGGACTGGGGGAGGAGGAGTTGAAAGCGAAGGATGATCGGGTTCTTCACTGCGAAATCGCCGGCTCGTTAGCAACTATAAACCCGCCGAAGACGACGAACGAATCCACGCCATCCAGCAGCCTAACCCTCAATATCCCGGATCCTTCCCCACCACCATCAGCCTCAAAACCTACTCCCTCCTCGCACCTCGAAACGGGGACACCCACCACAACCACCCCATCCTCAACCCTTACATACACCTCCCACCGCCTCGCCCTCCCCGCCCTCCCTTTCAAATCCAACCTCCGCCCCTTCCACGGACGTCTCCTCCCCCCCTCCCGCGCGCATTGGCACCACCTCGCCGCCCGCCCCCTCCTCCTCTTCATGTACCCCTCCATCCTCTACTCTGCCGCCGTCTACGCCTGCTCTCTCGGGTGGCTCGTCGTAATATCCGAGTCCGTCGCCGTTATCTACCGGAGCCGATCGTCCTACCATCTCAGCGCCCTTTCAACAGGGTTAGTATATCTCGGCCCGTTCATCGGAGGCGTGCTAGGGAGCGCGGTGGCGGGGAAGGTCAGTGACCTTGTGGTGAGGGGGATGGCGAGGAGGAATAAGGGGGTGTACGAGCCGGAGTTTCGGCTGGTGATGATGGTGCCTGTGACGGTGTGTATGGTGGGCGGGCTGATTGGGTTTGGGTGGAGCGCGGGCGTGGGGGATGTGTGGATTGTGCCGACAGTGTGGTTTGGGGTGGTGGCGTTTGGGTGTGCATTGTGAGTGCCCCCCAGTGTTTTGTGTGCGTTTGGGGGATCAGGGGTTGGGTTCAGGGGGTTGTAAAAGAAAGCGTTGCTAACGGGAATAGGGGCTCGACGACAGCGATTACGTTTTGTGTCGACAGCTACAGGCAGTTTGCGGGGGAGGCGCTGGTGACGCTAAACTTCAGCAAGAATGTGTTTCATGGACTGGTGTTTAGCTTGTTTGTCACGGGGTGGGTGGAGAGCGATGGGCCGAGGACGGTGTACCTATGGATTGGTATCATTCAGTTGGTGGTGTTGGTCTTCACGGTGCCAATGTTCATGTTTGGCAAGAGAGCGAGGCAATGGACTGCCAGGGAGTAGTTTTACGGGTCTAGATCTGTTATATCTCGTGAGGGGTAAGCGAAGTGAGAATTTGTGACGCGAACAACACGTATGTACCTTATGTTATATGAGACGAATCTGGGACACAAAATTCCCTTTTTTGCACCTCGCGCACGTGACACTACTCACCCCGGTTCAGGATTTGCTCAGGCTTGCTCACCTTTGCTCAGCTAAGTACCATTTTCAGTACGCTACGCCGCAGGATGCTGAACTGCTTCAGCTCTAGCCGAGTGGGCCCAGAATTGGTCCCATACATAAAGATGGCCAAAATTGGTCCTCATTTTGAAAATGAACAACTTCGCCTTTACCTCTTCCTGTGGTTGCGAGCAAAATGAAAACATCCCTGTCATGTATCCGTGGGGCTCTCCACTTTTAACCTCTTGATCTTTGCGCTGAATGGGCGATCTGTGCTGGCCTTGTCGCGACTTGGCAGGCCCATTTTTTTTTACCCATCATACCACAGTAATCTTCTTTGGCCTCAAGGTCCTTGCTCCTCTTCCACACTGGGTGGCAGACTCGCATGGCCTTAAGTACCAAATGTTGGACGCCTCAGGCCTGCCCTCCATCTTGTGAGGAGCTAAGCCCAAGAGGATAATCCGAAGCGATGATCATGATCGCGGCTAGCTAAAATACATGATAGGCTGGCTTTCCGCCAATGAAGAGGATGACTGCCGCCCGGCTAGAGTGGTGCCCTAGAATCATAGGAAATGGTTGTCCCAATCTTGATACCCAACGAGGGGTTGCTTGATGCTCACAGTGGTCCACGGAATCCTTGTGACAGGCCCTTCACGCACCACCACAGATAGAGACACAACGCACATCTCTCCTTTTTCTTCCAGCTTGAATACGCTCAGTCATTACCACCCAATCCTCCGATATCTGACCAAGTTGAAATTCAAACTTTTTTTATCGTTCCTAGCTTGCCAAGTGTCTGCATCTACTCTATCCATCATGACGGGTCCTTCTGTCACTCTGCCTACTTTCTCCGAGTTTGCGGGTGGTGTCCGGCTTACTCTTACTTGGCCGGGCAGGGCTATCAAGGAGGCAGGGAGCATGCTCCTTCGCAATTCTAAAACCTGCAGGTTCCCGCCTCTTGCATTTCTCCCGGGATGCTTGATGACAGGGACGGGAGTCGTTACTGAGGCCGCTGGGGATGCTACGTCGAATCTTGTGATAGGCGCTGCGTCACTGATCTCCTGGGCTGTCGGCGGCCACGAACCGATTCCGGAACAGATGAACCCCGAGTTCATTGACAAGGAGCGACAGCAAGAGGGCTTCGAGGCGGACCGCATACACGTCGCCGTATGCGGCCACACGGGAAGTGGGAAGTCGTCCGTCATAAATGCGCTTCGTGGCATCCACAACAGCCATGGGGAAGCGGCGCCAGTTGGTACGAGTGAGACAACTATTAGTAGAGGAACGTATTACGCCCACCGGAGCATGCCTCTTATCACTCTCCATGACATTCCCGGGGCCGGTACAAGACGGACGCCGTTGGACAACTACTATGACAACCAAAAGCTCTACCTCTTTGACCTGCTCCTAGTGGTCCACTCGGAGAGGGTTGGCACGGTGAGTTGACAAGACTTCCAGCGATGCTGTCGGATGTACTGACATACCTTTTTTTCGATAACAGATTGACATCGACGTTATCAAAGGTTGTATTCGTAACAGACAAGCCTTCATTGTCCTCCGCTCAAAGTCCGACAACTCCATCAGAAGTATCGTTGACGATTGTGGCATCGACGAACCAGCAGCGAGGACCCGCTATATCCAGACTTCCCACGCTGCACTGAGGGAGGAGTTCGAGGGAGCTGGCGTTCCCAGAGACAGCGTTGATGATATAGGGAGGCACTGCGTCCTTGTCAACGGAAACTCATTGAGAAAGTGTGTGCTCCAAGAAGCATCGTCGGAAATCAATGAGATGGACCTGGTTCGCTTGCTAGTCCGGATCGATAGAGGGTTTCATCAAGCCGACAACGCGAATAGCTCATAAGCGACTATCGACCAGAGCGTTACCTTCGCCACGCCGATGCCTTTGCCTCCGACGTGCTCCTTCCACGAAAGGCGCTTCCTCGGCATAGCAAGGACGGTATTCTTTAGGACGCAGTCCTGGAAGGAGTAGCTTGCCTTTCCGCGGCGTAAGATAAATAAATAAACAGATATTCTTTAGGGCACGTCAGTCGCTGAGCCTGTACATTAAGTACTACTTACAAGCATACAGGCTTCCAACATCGGTACACTAAGGGAATTTATGAGTCGGTATTGAGCTGAGCATTAAAGACGGAGTCGGGTCCATGGCAACCTTCCCTCTTTCTTTCCCCTCTCCGTCCCCACCCGTGTAGCCAACCACATGACACCAACGTGTTAAAACGTGATGTAAAACAAGATCCGGCGTGGGATGAATGAAGATTAGTCGCTATGGGGCCCTCAGGCATGGAGTGAGGCGCAGTTCGGCATCCAGCACCTGGCAGTGTGCCTGTGTCACGGCTGGTGCACCTGGCCGAAGCAAGGCTGCGGCAGCAGTGGCCAAATGTAGTTAATTGCAAGATGATGAAGGAAGAAAACTATCTGAGGCGCGAGGCCGAGGACGAATTAGGGTCTTATCTAATCAGTACTGCCAAGTGCGCAGAACTGATGGTCGACGGCTGCTGTAAGAGCTAAGGGAGTATGTTGCAACTAGCTAGGCTTACTCTACGAAGGCGCGAAACATGAGGAAAAGAAGAGAGAAGAGAGATCTGATGGGCGAAGCCCATCAGATATACATGGTTGTGTTGATCTGATCAGAAGGAGATGGAAGGTTCTGGTGACGTCGGTGCGTTGCCGGGGTCGGTTGGCGCGCGCTACTTGCGAACTGGGAATAGCTTCATCAGGGGTTGCCGGTGGGGCATGGCCCCACCGTCGTCGGCGCCACGGCCGAGGGTCGCCGAGGCCACCACAGGGCTCAGCCCGTCACACACCAGAGCAGTTCCACGTACAGGACAATTTCAGCAAATAAACCTTTCTAAGTCATCGGATATACTATCTCAAATTCCCAGCTAAGATACCAGATACTGTACTAAAATCCGAGCTAGAGTATTACGTACCATCCTAAAGTATGTACTGGTATACTCCAAGATATCTCATTATGTGCCAGATTTATGATGTACCATCTTAAATTCTGGGCTAGGATACTATGTACCATCCCAAATTCTAAGCTAGGATATCGTGTATCATCCCAAGACTTATACTAGTATATTCTGGAAAGAGGAATCGGTGGCCTAACAATGGGTATCAGCAGCCTAGAAGTGCGTTAAATAGCCTAAAATTGGGATCAGTGACCCGAGGTGGGCTTAGTGGACAAGAAGTGGGTTCGGGCTCCAAAAGTGGCCCGAAACAAGGCTCACACCCGCTCAGGCTAGCTGAGGCTAAGTGTGGCGACTGCTGCTTTACTTTCATTCACGTACTGCTTGCAACTACATCTACGCACCACTTGCACTGCGTTGTGAACAATTATCGAGTATAACTGGTTATGCGACGATCCAATGGAGGGCGGCCCGCTCTGGGCAGGGGGTTCTCACCGATTCGGTTGCTATAGTTCAAGGACATGTCAAATGACAAAGTAAAGGCGCTTAAGAAAATCTATCGATAGGAAACTTTAGCCGGGGGGGACTGAACAGGGGCCTCTGAGGCTGCGTGGCGGTGGTGTATGGGATCACCCTACACCTCCTCCGGGGAAATAAATACTAGCGCAGCAAGGGCCCGCTGTTATCCCCTTGCAGAGAAACCACCAGAACGATAACAGTGGGCCCTTTGTTGCACTAGTATTTAAAATCCCGGAGGAGGTATATAGGTTACTCAGCTTTGACAATAGGGCTTCCAACCCGAATCATACGTACACCCAGTACACATATACTGTGATGGCGTGGCCGTCAACACTGTATAACCCACAGTAGAATTCCAGGTTGTGACTTGTAATTCTACATCCCTTTTGGGAGGTTTGGCGCAATTTGAGTGGGTCTTGCGTCACGCCGTGACATATACGTCGTAATTGGAATTATTGCCTGGGAGCTATCCTTACAAATTACGCGTCGTCTACTTTCCATCGATAGGAAAGTTTAGCCGGGGGGACTAAAAGGGGGCCTCTAAGGCTGTGCGGCGGCGGTATACCGGATCACCCCAGATCAGGGGGGAATCGGGGAGAGCTCAGGACAAATCAGCCACAACTCACCCCAGCTCACCCCAGCACAGGATTGCGAACGAAAAAGGAAATTTCATATGCCCAGATTCGTCTCAGATAACCAGGCTGTAATAGCAACTGTCAAGCCCCCATTCCCCCGAACACCGTAATCTTCGCTACCTAGTCAGCACTGGACATTGCTGATCTTCGCCTTGCTAACCATGATATTTCCAGAACGCTCGGGCAGTTCCGATGTCCCCCTGAGACCTATTTCTCCTTCATGGCCCCAATGAGACTGCAATCTCTTCCAACCCCCGCGGCGACGCACTCTGAACAACCTTCACCGGCGCCCCCCGACTAAAAGGTGCAGGTCCTACCGCCCATACTGGTACATCTCTCGCATATAATAGTTGTCTTCTGTCAATATGAACCTGGATGTTAGAAACACTATTATAAGAGTCTAGTGCATATGTACTTACCGGACCTGAGGCCGCTGGCTGCACGTGCTGTGCTACGCGTTTCTTTTCCGTCCCTTTCGATTTGCGTTTGTCTATACCCTTGCTGTCATGACCCACCATTATAGTAGTTTGAAAAGCTAAGGGTCTAACTTAGTGGGCAGGGTGGTGGTGTATCTGTCTAGAATTAGAACACTAGGATTGCGAGACGGGGAGATATCGTGACTTGGAGGTGATCCTACGTATTTATGTTCTGGGAACCATGGGCTGGGGCCACCTACGCATCAGATGCTTCCCATCTGAGATGAAAAATCCGTTAAGGGAGTCACGTCAGGCGTAATTACCCCACGCACGGTCCCTGATCAAGGGACCCGACATCTGACTCCCTATCGAGCACTGCTTTCCATCTGATTTAATACTGGGAGTAAGGGTTGACGTCATCGACTCATGATTTCTACCTAGGTTACCAGGGCTCCAGCTTGCTTGCCCGCTCTTTCCGCAGCAGACCGCGGCACTCCACACATGTTCAGCCACGAAACTTCGACTTCGCCGAGTTGCACCTTCTTCCTCAGCAAACAGTCGCTCAAACCAGATTGACAATCTTTATGTACGGTTCCCAGGTTAGTTCCGCGTTGCTTTCAGGCGTCATCATCAGCACCACACCGCCCCGGTGGAAAACAGTGGGGTTGGTCTCCGTCGGGTTGACGGGCACAAGGAGGAGGAAGAAGTAGGCCCAATCTTCCAGAACAAGGAGTACTTTTGTCCGAGATTTTGACTCATACGTCCCGTCGGTGCGGACGTGAAATCTCCCCGACAACACTGATCCCTCCTTGGTGGGGAGGATTTTGCCATCACACCATCTCGCCGCGATTTCGCCGTGCATCAGCCCCAGATCAATATCAGCGACGGGGCCCTCGAGCGTCAACCTCCCACATATTGCGCTACCATTCTGGCTTCTCGCCACAGCTGCAGCGGCAATCCTGGAGTGACATCTCGCATCGTTTCTGAAGAAGGGGTAATTGATGACCAATTTGAGCGACGCCCAACTCCACGATGGTGCCCTCCACTGTTCTGGTCGGTGCTGCTTCGTCTCTGCCGGAGTTTGGATTTGCCCATCGACGGCGTTCTGGATGCCCCAGTCAGCCCACCATAGCAGACACGATGGCATCTGGCTTCTCCACATCCCTGCAAGACACTGATCCTCAAGCAGGTGCTCCAAGTCGCTAGCGATACCAAAGATGGCAATCAACTTATCCTTCTCCTTCGTCAACCCACACTTCGAGTAGTGCATCAAAACCCTTCGCCAGTCCTGGTAAAGCCTTGCCTTGGTTTAGAGGAGGCTTAGCCGTCGCCGCTCATTCCGAAGTGTGGCAATCGCGATCCTGATGTCGGTATAGTCGCCAATCTTCATCACGGGCATGGCTAGCAGGGCATTCTGGACTTGCTCCGGTACTGACTCAGATCCCAGGTCCTCGAGACAATGCCATACGATTTCCGATTTGGTGAAATGCACAGTCCGAGCCGAAAGCAGCCGTTCCTGCAGCACCCAGCCCCGTCGGTTTAGGGGCTCGTCACCGACACGGCCCCAACGTGTATCGTTTTTCCAGACGTACCACCCGCTCTCGAACATCTTGCTGATTTGATGGCCACAAGAGGGCGGTGAGAAGGCCGCAAAAGGTTGGACGACGACAGGGTCGCGGTCGAAGAACAATCCGCCTCTTGCGTCACACGACGAGGCGGCAGCGAGATTAACGCTCGCATGGCCATAAACACTCCCCATCAATGCCGACTCAATCTCCCAATCCACGGCAGAGTCCTGAATTTTACACAGCGAATCGATCCACAGCTATCGGAGACCCAGCATGCGTACAACGCGGATTGCATGCCGGAAGGTTGGTTGCAGCGTATCGATATCAATCCCCCTATGGAACTGGGCTTTGTTGTCAGTCAGCAGCCGCGTGATTTGAGACAGGCCCCAGCAGTGGCTCAGAGTCGCGTATTGCGGCAGCTCCTGTGATTCCACTGAATTGTAGCGGCGTTCAAGGAGCCGCACAGTCCCAGTTCCAGGCACGGCGGCATTATCTCCCAGGTCCAGTACCCGGGTGGGAGAAAAGCCCCCCTCTGACAGGCCACACAGTCTATGGTTGGCGCAGCAATTAAGGAACTTCGTCTTGATGAACTCTTGACTGGTCGGTGAGAATGTGTTGCGCCCGATGCTCGTCCTGATGAATATAACGACCTCCGACTCATCGACTGCAGTTCGACAAAGTTGCTTAGCACCACAGAAGCTCCGACTAGGGAGGCATATATCTTTATGCCTGGAAAGACGTACCTCTTGTCATGGTCATAAAACACCCCTCGAACTGAGACGTGGCCCCTTCTGGCGTAATGTTGATACTTAGGTAGTTTTCCTCGCGAATGTGGGAGAATGTCATCTCTGTCGATCCGCCCAAGGTGCCCCAGTCACCCCTGGCTACGGCCACCGCACACAAGGGGCATCTCCCACTTGGACTATGCGTCTTTGCACATTCCCGCAGGCATTCAAGCGAGTCGTGGAACTTGTATATCTTCCACCTCTCATCTGGTGATGTTGGAACTCGCCACGGCTCCCAATGCCCTGCAAAGAGGTCGCGACACCACTTGCAGAACTCTTGATTGTATGGCGTGGATGTCGCCACATCCATGGTGTCAAGGGGGTGTGGGTGGACGGGCGATGGCAATGATGTTACTAGGTAGGTAGTATTTTGAATAGGGAGAATGCGAAGAGGGGTCGCCGGATCGAAGGCGGAGGGAATCCGTGCTCCGTCACACCGCGGTCTTGTCCACCACTGATGTAGGCGAAAACGCAGGTATGTAACATTTCACATAGAGACACCGCGTATTCTAACAATATAGGGGATTGCGCTTGAGAATAAATCGTATCCATCGCTGCAAATATCCCTATTGAATTGTGAAAGTCGTCTCTTCCATGTGGCCCTCCGAAACAAGCGTTTGCAGTTCGCCGTTCATGATCCCTGTAACCTTTGCCATAGTGTACCAACAACTCGAAATCATGCAGAGGAGAAATGCCGATACCAGCAAACCCGAGGGTCGTGAGGAAGAACCATCGGCCAGGGAGAAATAGCTCCAGTCCGTAGAGGCCCCTTATGGTGATTTGCTCTGGGTGAATGCGCTGGGGGCATAGGAGCGTTTCAAACATCGTCAGCCGTCACCAATAGGTAAGCTACTGAGGCTTGTCCTTTTGAGACGTTCTTGGAATACTACGTGGCTTGGCGACTGTGCCAGTGGCTTCTGTGCTGCTGCATGGACCGCCACAGGGACATTGGCCAGTTGCTAGTTGAAGAGTTCCGCGCTCGGGTGCATCAGCTTAGCGAGAGTGGCAACTGCGTCGAAAGTGACCCCTCCAATGACTAGAAGACTGCCGTTGATCTGCAGGGTTCTCGGGCCCCATACCCGGTTCATGGTTGGGCCAGGCCAGAAGTGTGGGTCGCGAGAGCCAAACGTAGACTGCCCGGTGGGCAAAGTCGGGCGCCCAACTCGGTTAACCGTTAGGGGGGGGGAGGGGGGTTGAATCAAACGAGTACGAGGAGAAAAAAGGGAGGAGCAATTCTTTCTCTCAGAGGTATCTCGAGGCATCCAGATAAACGTCGTTGATGGTTTTGGTGTAATCCGGCTGTATTTCATTGCAAAGCTCCGGAGACATCATCCCAAGGCATCCATAGACCCTTATCACGAGGGTCCGATGCATTGAAACATTTGCTCAACTGCAAAATGATGGCGGGTGAACCAATGTTCTTCGAAGTGGTTGACTGGACGGCTTCCCGCAGTTGTTGTATCCGAGCTAGCTGACCAATGCTGACACGATATGGATCATCACCACTGGTAATATGGTCAAACTGTTCCTCAAAGGATTCGAGCGCGGTCATGAAATCGTCCCAGCCTATTCTCCTCGGGCCGCATGCGATTATGGGTTCTGATTTACCAAGTATCACTTCCTGGAGAACCCAAACTCAAGTCCACCACGCGACACGGGTAACGAGAGAGTCGGAAAGCTCCTTCATGGTGAGTTTGTCGCGTGGAATAGGGCGGCCTCTGTGTTGCTTGAGAATGTGTATGGCTACATCACTCTCAGGCGTGGCCTCGCCAAGCCATACGATGACGGTCTCGGCGGTTGAACACACCCTGTTCATAAGGCGCATTTGATGGTTGCGTTCTGAGATGTTCTTTTGGTCGATGCAAACCTGATCAGTCCAAAACACTCGGTGGCCCCCGGGAAGACGAAGATGCCGAATGGCAACCCTCAGCTTGTAGGTAATTTTGATCGAGAACCCATTTACGCTCATCTCGTCAGTCGGCGTTGGGTCTCCCCAATGGTGCGAAAGTGCTTCAAAGCTCGGGCGTGTCTCTAGGGAATGAACATTGATCTCGCATCGAATTGCGTCGTCTGTTTGGCCAGGCAGGATCGTCAGAAGCCGAATTTCGTCGTTTTATTTGCTTAAGGAGGTGTATGAGCCCGCATTTGATAACATATGAGATGATCGTCGTCTCGATAGCTGAGCTCTGACTGACGTCATTTTTCGTGGTGAAGCGATGTCATGCGATGGATGGATGGACGGCTGGTTGGGGAGAATGAATGGTGTTTCAAGTTACGTGAGGCATCTCGGAGCCTACCTGTGTGATGTTCGGTGAAGAAACTAGACTTGGTGATAGACACCGCCGCGAGTAGGGTTGACTGTAGAATTGCGAGTGGCACGCCTTAGGCACCAATATATCCTGACGACACCGCTCAAATTAGGGTTAGTGGATTAGTCCCGGGGCATAGATGCATGACTCGAGTATACAAGCCTACCAGTATTCACATATATAGATAGATACATACTCCAAGGTAAATACCTAATACATAAATAGTTATATACGTCCTCATTTCCATGCATCAACAAACATTTGCACGTTTACGGGTCATAGGCCGATGCAAAACAGAACATGAATGGTCCGAGTCACTTGGCAGTTGGCATGGTAGAATGACAGACGAAAGACAATGCATTTGATGCTAGATTCCCCGCTAATGGGATGCTGGACTCTACGTTGGCCAAGACTGGCAGCTGGTATCATGACAATAAGCTCAAGGTCGCGCTGCCCTGCAGACACCAGTCTATCTCTAAAAGGAAAGCGCCTCTATAACCCACAATCCGGACCTCAACGGTCAGAGTGCCGACGCGTCACCGCGCGCGCCAGCATGCTTCGCCCACATCCGAAAATCCCCGGGGTATCCAGTCACGTACGTCCAAGCCACCCAAGACTCAAAGCAGAACCGTCTAGAAAGCAAGACAAAGGAAAGAAAATCTAGTCAGAGCCCCTTCCACCTCTCTTCGGCCGCTTGCGCCGGGGCTCACCCACTGGGAGCTTGCCCCTGCCCTCCGCAGCCGAGCTGGAAGGGGTGGAATCCTCAAACGCTTGCTTGCGGCCGCCAGCCCCAGGACCAGCCCGAGCTCCACCTCTGCCACCACCACCACCACCGCCGCCTCTGCCGCCGCCACCACCGCTGGCGCCGCGCCTGATGGTCAAGCCGGGCACGCCCTTGAGCCCCATCTTGCCAACTGTCGAAGGCTCAAGAGCCGGGGGCTCCTCAAGCCCAAGCGACTCGGAAAACTGGTTGGCGAGCCTGACAACGGCCGGTGCCTCGAGCCCGTGGAACTTCTTGAGGGCTTTGGTGAAGCCTAAGAAGGCGACATAAGCCTGCTCCTTGGTCTGCGCAGGGACCTTCTCGAGGGACTTCTGGATGATCTCCGCAGACGGGATGGATGCTGCCTGGGGGTGTGGGCTTTGGATCCGTTAGCTTCATTGCGCGGGCATTGTCTTCTTGGGGTAAACTTACGAGATCACTGTCTCGATGGGAAACTGGGGGTTCTTGCGAACGAACGGCATATCCTCGGGCGTCATGATCATGACAGCACGGCCGCTCTTGCCAGCACGGCCGGTTCTTCCAACACGATGGACGTACTGGTCCTTGTCGGTAGTGAGGCCGATTTGGACGACCAGACCAATGTCGGGGAAATCCATGCCACGGCCGACCACGTCCGAGGCGAAGAGCAGGCCGTGCGTGGCGGCCTTGAACTCCTCGACAGTCCTGTTCCGCGCCGCCTGCCCCATGCGGGAGTGCATCTGGTAGACGGGCAGTTTGCCAGGTGCGGCACCACCGGTGAAGCCGAAGATGTTGTACATGAGACCTGCCTGGCGGGCGGTAGAGCTGAAGATGATGGCCTTGAGCGAAGGGTTGTCCAATCGCTCGCATGCCAGCAGGTTGTGAAGGGTGGGCAGGACATCGTAGATGGAGTCGACAGGGATGACTGACTGCGGGATGGCGTCCACAGTGGGTGTCTCGTTCGCATCAATGGTCGAGACGCGGGCATGGCCGGGATAGAGGACGTGATGAAGAACTTTGTTGATCTCGGGCGGGATGGTGGCGCTGAAGCACATACCCTGCCAGCCTGCGCTGGTCTTGGAGGGGAGCTGTTTGAGGATCCTGAGCAGGTCGGGCATGAATCCCTGGTCAAGCATGCGATCGGCCTCATCCAGAACGAGGGCGCGGAGGTTGCCGAACTTGTCCTGTGCAGCCGAGTCGGAAAGGTAGTCGATGAGGCGGCCGGGGGTAGCGACCAGGATAGTTGGGCTCCCCTTGAGGAACCTGTTGAGATGGAATGCGCGCTTGCTGCCTCCGACGGCAAGATGGCACTCGAGAGACGGCGTGCACAGGCTGGTCAGCTTGTCGCACTCGTCGGCGATCTGCTGGGCAAGCTCGCGTGTCGGGGCCAGCACGAGCAGGCTGACTTGGCCGGGCTTCAGGTTCTTGGCGGTCAAGAGGGTCTGGAGGACGGGCAGCAGGAAGGCGATGGTCTTGCCGGTGCCGGTCTTGGCCTGGACCAAGGAATCGCCGGTGAAAGGGAGGGCGAGGACCTTCTCCTGCACGGGCGTCATGTGAGTGTACTTCATTTGCTCGAGGGCCTTGAGCAGCTGCGGCTGCAGGCGGCCTGCCATGCTCGCGTACGTCGCGCTATCCGGCTTGATGGTATCCATGGTGTGATCGGGGACTGCGATGGCAGCGTCTGTGGTGGCAGCGTCTGCGGTGGCAGCGGCTGTGAGGTACCGCTTGCTGGGGGGATTGAGAGGGGAGCGCTGCAGGCTGTGGAGGCGCTGGCGTTGGGCGCTGAGCTGGGTGAAGTGACGAACTCGCACGGGGGTGGTCTCGCGTGCAGATGGTCCTTGGAAAGCGCGATAGATGGTATTGCGCAGAGAGAGAGAAAGAACTCGTGAGTTGGCGTGCCCAAGTGTGGTCTGAATGCGGGTGATGAGCATTGCAGAGTGGTGGATTGGAGATGTCAAGGCAGGCGACAAAGGCTCGAAAAAAATGATGAAATTTTGCAGACGCGACTCCTGCTCCGTATCAGGTGCCAATGACGAAGCGCGTCACCATTGGCCAGGCTGCCTGAGGGTGGGTCCTTGCGAGTCATTCGGGGTTAGGGTTGGCCCACCGACTTTGCCGCGACAGGCGAGCCAGCACATGGCAAGCAAGGATCTTCGACCAGGCATTCAACCGAAGCTTTGTGCTCAACAAGTACATACAACAAACAAACAAACAACCCGATACCGCATGCGTCGAGCCATCACCCTCAAACTTCAATGTGACGGTTCTTACAATGGACAAAGGCCACCAAATGCGTCGTCCCTCCACAATGTTGTCTTTGTCGGGTGCAAAGGAAGTGCCTCGAAATGGACGGTTCGGGAGCATTTATGAGGGCCCAAACGCCCTGCCCGGCGATATCACCGGCCAAACTTCGCCAGTTCACCGCTGGTATCGCATCCCCATTACGCATCTTGCCAAGGCCCGAAGATTCATCCTAAACTGAAAAATGGCACAAGCAATGCTCATGGACAATGCTGTTCCACATCTAAGCGTGGCCGAGGAGTTTCGTCCAATGCCAGTGTGGTACACAACGAGGTTCGAGCTCCCAAATCACACCATCATCAACCGATACGAGGGACGGAATATTCGACTCGAGGACAACGACTCTAGAACTGCTGAGTCGCGTTTGGATCTAAGTTTCCCATCACCCGAAAATTTCGACGTTGTCAGAAAAAGATATAACAATGTTCGCCACCCCGTTGTTGACCAGGTCGAAACACTTGCCGTCCCCCAAGGCGCTGACGGTCAGAATCTTGGGGCACGGCTGGGTACTTTCATGTCTCTGTCTCGGTGTCACAATGGATTGAGTCGTATTCGAGACCGGCAAGTGCTGCAGCCAACTGAATTATATTATCTTCTGGTCCGAGAGCTTGCCTGGGTGCAGCGAATCCCCCCTGCGTTTCAAGGTCCGATTGAGTGCGGAAAGTGGTGGGTGGCTCCCCATCCGTATAACATACTGGCGGGCGCCTCCCAGGCGGTCCACACCCAGGCCCAGTTCCGGTTAGGAGACTCCCGAATCCGAGACAACGCTGCGTATGGAGAAAGGAGCCAGGACGTGCATAATTTCAGGAAAGCAACCTTCACGCTACATGTCGTGCATCGCCACCATCCGGCCATCCCGGGATGGAATTACTTCGCCCTACTTATCTTCCGGAAGGCAAGTGGAGACCTATGGTATCTTGATAGCACGTCGGAATCACACTTTCCCTTGCCCCAAGATCAGGAATGGAGACGGCGAGCACCCGCCGAGGCCAGGGCAGAGTTCGTCCGCTTCCTGCGGCGATCTGGGGCAACCAGGGACGCAACCGACGGTATCCCTGACCCAGTTGAACCTGAGGGCCTGCCAAAGCAGCCCGTGTCTGAGGGGGATTTTGAGAGTTGGCTGAGCTGCCTGCATGTCGTCCTCAGCGCTGTCGGATTCGTTCGATTCGGGGTTTTGAGCTGGGGCAATGTCACTTCCTGGAGAATAAAAAAGTACCAGTACAATGCCGACTTTTCCGAGGACGGCAACGCAGTATATAGGGAGGTGGTCAAGTCTCTGCACAATCTGATGGGGATGGCATATGATGAGGCTCAGTTTGGCGATATTGAGAGCCAAACACCCCCGATGGAGCAACGTGCACGACATGAAGATGTTCTTTCACTACCCCCTCTCCAGGGGCGCAGCGGGAGGGGAGGCTACGGAACCGGAGGGAGGGACGCCTCTCTTCCTCCACTGCATCCAAATCCAAGACCAAATCCAAGACCGAATGCAAGTATACGGTTGCCTCCCCAGGCCCCTCCTCCCCCACAAGGGGGTAGCGGAAATGGGGCCGAGCGAGGAGGCAGAGGCGGAGAAGGGTCGGGCATAAACCTCGGAGGTGGGAGACACATCCGGTTTGAAGATGAGGACGGGCGAAGAGATTGCACGTGCTGTCGGAATTGTAGGTGTGGCCAGCAAAGCGAAGGCATTGAGCGAAATCAAGCGATCGGGGAGAATGACAGGAGCGGGCTGAACGAAGGCGCCCGCACCGGACGGCAGCGCGATACCATGCAGGGTGGGAGGGGTGTTCTGAATCAACCTGCCGTGCAGAACCAAGGTCTCGCCCAGAACCAACCCCAAGGGGAAAATTACGGTAGAGGGCAGAACGACCCTGGGAGGGGGCTCCACGGACAGCAAGAAAGAGGCCGCGGAGCTATCACGGTGGCGAGGGGTCCCAGAGAGAGAATTAGTTCAAATTTGGCGACAAACCTTACTCCTCTAGTACGTACTCCGACAAGTAATCCCGCGAATCCCTATGCCCACCGTGGCCGCGGAGCCGCGACACTGCCAACAGAGGGAATTCCGCGGCGATCGACCTCGATACCATCACAATCCCCCAAATCCATCAGTGAGGTAGAGGAAAGTGACAGCGACAGCGACAGCCAAGAGGACCTGCAACCCCCGATACAGCACCGAAGGAGACAACTCAGTGCGCAACGGGGGTCCGCTGTGGCCCCCGTTTTGCCGACGCCATCGTCATCGCCACGCCCGGGACATAGGACCTCGGCTTCAAGAGGAGGGCCTTTACCGGGTGAGTCTTCACGCGGGCGCGGTGGGACCTCTGGTCAGCGTCCGTTTGGTGGGCAGCCGGTAGGTCAAATTCGGCCCAACAAGCGGGCGCGTGTGGATGAGGAAGAGGATGATGATGAGGACGAGGGCCAGCCAAGGCGATCCAAGAAGGCAAAGGGGGTGTTGGAACCGCGGCGCAAACAGCGGATACATCAGGACGAAGAAGAAGATGACGATGATGAGTATGGGGGCCAGCCAAGGCAATCTATGAGGCCGAGGTTCCCAGGCAACGTGCGTAATAGATCTAGGAATAATCCGGCCCCTAGTCATCCACCACAGCCTCAACCGAACCCGACTAGTACGGTTGCTCGTCCCGGTTCGAGAAGTTCCGAACACCGAGCTCCACGTTCAAGGACCCGAACCCCACAAATAGCTCCGCACCCGAGGCCGAGACGCTCTGCAAGCCAGGCTCGAGGCTCAAGCACGGTACTAGTCCAACCAAAAGCTCCGCGCCCAGGGCCAGGACCTTCCCAGAGGCAAGCTCGGAGAACAGCTGGTCCAGTCCAGCAACAAGCCCCCATCCAGCAGCAGCCACCAATGCAACCGCCAGCTCCTGTCCAGCAGCCTCCTGCCCAACAACCACCTGTTGTTCAACCGCCAGCTATGGCCCCATTAAGAAGAAGTGGGAGAATAAGAAAGCAGCCGGCGCGGAGTTACCGTTGATAAGCCCTTAAGTATTACTAGCCTATATCTCATAGTTTCTATTATGCTCCTTTAGAAACGTCAGAACCAATTGTAGAAGCAATAGAAATCAGGTACAAGTAGAAGGTGAAGTTCGTGTGCTGCTCATATCAATATAAGTACGAAGGCTCGGGCCAGAAGAAAGGGTGCCCTTAGCTAGTGCGAAATATGGCTTACTGTTAATGCCATCTATGGTTTTAGTTGTGGTAGGCCATCTTAGATTCTGTAAAGCTCTGCTTACATTTTAAAAGACCTTGCTGTATTTTGAAAAGGCGTTGCTGCATTCCGGGAAGGCCTCCTTAAATGCTGGGAAGGCCTGTAATGTGGTAAGTCCAGTCGTTACAGTTACAACACAGGGCCGTGTGAGGATTCCAAGAACGTGTTTTCGCACGGAGATATGAGACCTTTTCTTTCGACCTGAGTCTTCGTACATATAAAAATGAGATTTCTCATTAGGGTATCGTTACTCCGATCATTCCGTCCCGCGCAACCAACCCATTGGAACTCCAATCCTAAAAGCCAACTTCCCAATCATAACACATTATCCCAACGAACTCATTGCAAAGGAAGGTAAAACTCCTTATCGCCTCCCATACCCAAAGCCTCTTCCGCCCCTTGAAACCTGCTGCGTCACCACCGTCGTCGTCCGAATCCCCCTTCCAAGCCCGCCATCCCCATTATCCCGCCTCCCCTCCTCCGCCGCAACAACACTAACACTATACCCCGCCGCCACCTTCGGCCCGCGGCTAGCCCCCTTCAGTGCCCCAAACTCAATATCCTCCTCCCCGCTACTACTCCCCCCGCGAAGCCCACTGCCCCCCTCGCTCCCTAAATCCATCTCCTTGATCTTGAACGAGTTCCCCGCGTTCTGCGAGACATATGGCTTCGCGCCCCTTGCGTCACGACCGACCGTTGAGTGGCCGGCTCGAGAGCGCACGGCGGAGGATGCGCCGAAGAGACGCGGCATGATGGCAATGAAGATAGGACGAAGCGTTGGTAAGCAGGCTGCCAAAACTCCGGTAGTGAGCTCAAGGAACGACCAAGTCGCAGCATCGACGTTGTCGTACATCGGATCCGGGGTGTCGATCGCCGTCCGGAGGGTCTTGATGCGATAAATCGACACCGCGCAGGGGAAGAACCCGAGGCAAAACACCGCAGCGAGCATGATCTTCTGCCGCTTAGGCAGCTGCAGAGACTTGATCACCGGCATCGGCAGCGTAAGAATAGTAAAGTCGCTGACGAGGTTGACGCCCGCCATGATGTACCAAATCGTCGGCGCATCGAGACACTTCCCGTTGATGGAGGTGTCCCAGAAGGCGGCGACGGGCTGGCAGATGAGCGTGAGCAGGAAGGCGAGGGCGACGGCCCACGCGACGAGGAAGCATAGGCTAAAGAGGGTGATGCGCTGCATGATGGGATTGGAGAAGAGGCGCTTGTATTGCAGGAGTATGGAGACTTTGGTGAGGCAGACGGCGATGTTGTAGACTACGATGGAGGCGTAGAAGGACTTCATGTAGGGAACGAGGTTTGAGGGTGGGACCATCCAGGTGTGGTGGCCGAGGCCGTATTTGGCTTCTGGTAGGGGGTTAGTGTGGGGTGGTGGTTGGTGTGAGAGAGGGAGAAAGTACCTAGGCCGATGGCGATGGCGGAGGCTAGGGTGAGAACCTGTGCGGCGACCATGACACCATCATCACGACCGAAGCAGCGGAGGATGAAGAGCCGGGCGTAGCATCGCATGCCCACGGCGACAGTGGAGATGATGGAGAAGACGGAGAGGATGATGACGATTTCGCCGAACCGGGACTGGCCGTTCAGCGCTGGGTTTATGATCATGTTGGCCATGTTGGTATTGATGTTGTTGATTTGCGCACTCGACTTCGAGTACTACGCAGGTAGCATTTGACGGTAGATATTCGCACGACAGGAGAGGTGGTGATATGGGCAACAGGGGATCAAGATCAAAGCCAGGAGCCGGAGGATCTTGGCCAAGACATATAAATATGTCGTCGATCTCAAGGAGTACGCTCAACTGCCCCAGTGATGTGCGTTTCGGATCGCAAATCACCTTGATTGGCGATGTTTCCCACATGGGGCTCGAGCTCTGAGGAACTGCTCCCAGGGCCCCTGACCCACATCCAAACATCCAAAACCCCAATTCCAATGGTGTGCACCACACGGCATGGACAATTGGCTATGTATGGATTGCGTTTCAAAGCCATCAGCCTCTCGGTCCGGGGTGTTGTTGGTGGAGGCTTATTGGCGACAGGGAGCGCATGTGGCAGCACGGGATGCCACCACCAGCACTTATCACCATCTCTCATCTGCTCCGCGCCAACTAAGTGGCCCAATTCCTCTTTCCAAGATTGATATAGTGTGAAATATGCCCGAGCCCTCCATAACCGATAACTGGCAAAAGCCCCGAGCCGTAGCAGACAATCAATTTGAAGTGGGAGTTCCTCGACGAGCAGCCCCTGAGATAGCGCACGGACGGCAGTCGGAACCTGGTTTTACCCCCAGCCCGTGCCCGACGCAATAGCAACCGTGAGCTTCCCAACCGGCATGCGTCCCTCTTCGGTCCTGAGACTTTGACACCTTTCCCAGGGACGTGCGCAGATCTGGCCATCAACGCCCAAAGCCGTCCCAGTGGTTAAGGGATCCGGATTTGGCTGCCCATGCGATTGGATTCGCACAATCGCCGAGTTGAATGGTTCGCTGGGATCAGGGCCTCTCCGGGAGCCGGCCGAATATGGGGTATGGTTCCTTTTAAGTGCTGGAATTGGAATTCGCTACCGTGTTGGTACAGCCAGAGCCTCAACAGTCGGTTTCTGAAACCTTCTTCCTGTCCTCACCGTAGTTTAAGGCCACGACTATTACGGCAGGTCGGTAAGTCGGCAAACTGTGCGACAACTGGCATTGCCAATCTGCCGACTGCACGGGCTGCGTTCGGTCTCGGCGTATGACATATGACCGGGAAAATCGCCAGGAAGGACCCTGGCGGCTCGTGGCTTTTACCGATGTGCCCAGACACCAGTCTTGACACTGCAGAGATCTGAGGAACGTTTTGCTTGGCAAAAGTTGTCGCGGGTTCTCCCTCAATTGGTTCGGTTGATTCGATTCGTCTTGGAGCTGAAGATTGCCTGCGATGGAGGCAGCGAGAACCCCAAGAACGTGACGTTGCATTGTAAAAGTTACCTGTTGAAGGACTTGACTAGACTATAGAAGAATGGCGGTTGGCAAAGGCGGTTGGCAAAGGCGGCTGTTATTTCCCCGTAATCTTTGTAAGAGCTGAAAGCTGTCTCACGAGGTTGATACCGCTCCTAGACTCAAGTCGGCAGCTACTTAGCCAAAATCTTTGAAGCCCCTGGAAACGTCAGATATGCATCCCTCCCGGTCAGGGGCTGGGCAACGCCCGTGACGTTGGGGTCGCCGCCAACGAAGTTAGCAGGGAAGCCGATATCGAATGGTCTTAGGCTCTCGAGGAAATCCATCTGTTCGTCGGTGAGGTTGATGTCCAGGCCTTCAATGTTGCCGTGCAGCTGCTCAACCCTTCTCCCCCCTACGACAGGGAACACGTTGTAGATGCCGTGCTGCGCCGCCTTCTTGAAGACGTAAGCTAGCGCGATCCTTGCTATCGAGTCCGTTCCGTGCTCTGACGCAACCTTGGACAGCGCCTCGCTGATTTCGACTTCTTCAGGAGACTGAGACGAGCCTAGTAGCGGACGCAGGGAATCCCCTTCCTTCTTTCTGTCTTCGATTTCCTTCGCAGTTTGCCACCGTCCAGCGCCCAGGACTCCCCACGGGGCAAGCGCCATTCCGAAACTGCGGGCCATGGGGAGTATGTCTCGCTCAAAGTCACGAGCGAGGACATTCCACCGGCCAGAATAGACGCTGAACTGTGTCCTCCCGTGGGCTTTGGCGTACATGTTCGCCGCACTGGCAACCCAGGCGGGCGCGTCGCTTATTCCAAGATACAGCACCTTCCCATGCAAGACAAGGGCGTGAAGCGAGTCCATGACCTCTTCGATAGATGTCGTGTAGTCCCACCAATGCACGTACAAGATGTCAATGTAGTCGGTCTGCAGTCTACGCAGCGAGTCGCGCACGCTCATATGCAAACTGCGTCTGTGGTTTCCGCCCGAGTTTGCCGTGCGGCCTTTCTTGCCCTCGCTAGCGGCCACGAGCTGGCAATCGGCCGTGTATTTGGTGGCGAGGACGACTTGGTCGCGGATGCCGCCGTCGCGCTGGGTCATCCATTCGCCGATCCAGGCTTCAGACTCGCCGTTCTGGTACGAATTGGAGGTGTCGATGAAATTGCCGCCCGCCTGTGCGAAATGTCAGCTGCTGCAGTGCGACCATTGCATAATGGAGCACAAGATGAGTCGGCAAAAGAGAGACAAAAGGATACGGTACTCACGTCGAAATACGCGTCGAGCAGTTCAAAAGCGCGCTCCTTGGTCATGACACCCCATGCCTTTTCCCACGCTTGACCAAGGTTACCTCCTCCCAGCGCCAAAGGGGAGACGCGGAGCCCAGACGTCGACGACAGGATGCGCAAGCGTCCCAGCTCAGTGGGCGGGGCATCTGGTTGAGCGCTCCTTCCAAAAGGGTCAGACATGTTGCAATTGCACACTCAATTGGGGCTTTCCAGGTCTGGATCTGACTGCAAGAATCTTTGCGAAAATTATCAAAGAATCTTCAACAAGCCGACTTCACGTTTGGCTGCATTGACTTCCGGTGCGCCGGTCCCGGCCCAGCGTCGCATCGGCCCCATGCGGAGCACCTCGCCGTCGGCAATTGCGGATGACAAAACCGCGGTTCCGCACTGGGGGTGTCGCTCTGGGCCGTTGCCGTCCGTCCACTCGTTGGGAATGCTGCACTGCCCCAGGTCCTGTCTCCGCATTTTCGTCCGGTTCGTCAGAGTCATGGCCCGTACCACCAGATGCGGGCGCGTTTCTCCGCACCGTTTTCAGCGCTGCGATTATTGGCCCCAGCGCGCATGGTTGCCTTGCGGCTGCCTGCACGATGCAGCCGTCGGGCAAATTAGGTTCATGTCCGACACGCTGCATCGACTGTCCTTAGCGACAGCCAATCGAGCCGGTCTGTGATCGGATGGCACCGCCCCGGTCGGGGCAGTGAGCCAGGGAACCAGGCCAGCATCACCTGGCCTTGAGACTAAGAACTGTGACATAAAAGGGAGCAAGGGGCCCGCCGTGGACCTCAACGCCTACGGTCTCTGCACCTCTGTTCCCATTCAGCCTCCCAATATGGCAACAGAAAACAGCATCGGTGACCTGCTCGCATCCGGCGACGAGCCGTTCTCGGTGATCGAACGTCTCGCCGACGCCATTCGCTCCGAGGACGATGTGCGCATCAGCGACGAGGACCGCCAGCGGCTGGTCCAGGACCTGTACGAGGGACCCAAGCAGTGCGCGTGCTGCGTGGGGGGAGCACGCCATTTATAAGAACATCGCATGTGATATTAGTGCTAACAGAATTGACTGCAAGAGGAAATCTACCTGATTACTCCGAGTCGCTATCATTGCTCTCACTATCCTCAGCGCTGCCCTCTTCGTCATCTTGCGAGACGAAGAACAACAATTCCTCCCATCCAAATGGCGGGGGGATCTCGAAGTCGTTCTCATCCTCCTCTTTCGAAGTGGCCTTCCAGTTCACCCACCTCACAAAAGGCCCAGCTCCAGGGGTCTTAAGCATCAGCTTATTCTCAATTCGGAGAATATCCTCTTCCGTATACGGGCTTTTACCAACCCAGCCCTCGATAAGTGCGGTAAGTGGCGTGAACGTGCAGCTTCGGTGTAAAGCAGCACACTGAAGACACTGCTGATTGGGCTACATTGTGGAATTTTCGTCGTCATCCGCCTAAGTCGCCTCTTCAGGATGCATGAGTCGCACTCCTGCCCTCCCTCTCTGTTGGCAAGTTGCGCGCTGAGCATGTCGATGGAGAAAATGGGAGCTCCCGGGCGCATCCCGGGGAAGGTGAACTGGAGTAAGTCGTTGACAGGGCTCATAAGCCAAGTCGCCATCCATTCATCGTTGTGCTTTCGCGTCGCTTCAACTGGCGCGGGCACTTCCTCTGGCTCAGAGCGAGGTTCCCATGTTACCGTCTGCTTCAAGTGGTCGATTTCGAGTGTTTGGATCATGGGGAGGCAGCCTTTTGACCACAATCGCTGAAACCCACCAAGTCGAGCGTTGGGGCAAGTCTGATCCCGCAGCATCTGAATAAGGCCCGCGACATTGTGCCAGGCCCACATGAGCTTGCTCGCATCACCATGCAGCGACATAGGTGACCATATTCTCTGTAGGCCCATCTCGCTGTAAACAATAGGCGCAGTCTTCCATTTCCCCTCAGAAGTTAGCCACTCGATCCTGACACCCAGACAGTTAGGGGCGGAGAAGTCCTCGTATGGTCCGAATGAGGTGAACGACACGAATGGGCGACTGTGTGGGCCATCTTTCATGATCTCAAATGCCAGAATGGCATTAAACCCCTTCCCTGTCCGCATGTGCTCCTTGCAGATCGAAGCAACAATCTTGCGGGATAGATTCTCTGGGACACTCATTCTAAAGCGGCGTATGGTTGAGGCAGTGCCATCAGCCGCTGTGCTAGGCCCTCGAAAACAGGTCTTCGTCCGGTGCGCGTGTTGCCCAGCCTTATTTAGGACCCCGAACCAATGGGCGGATCTGAAGGTTGTCATATGAGGAGTGAGCGTGCCGGGAGAAGGGGTAACAATGACGAGGCCTACTTTGCTTGGGTCCATATTTGTTTGCTTGTCGAATAGAAAACTCCATAATGGACTGTCCAAGTTGCAGCCATAAGCCTCCCAGTAAGACTGAAAGCCAGTATCGAAGTTGCAGACTTTGCGTTCGATCTGGCTTAAGAGCCGAGCTTTGGGCCCCAGGACCGCTTTACCGGCTAATTTGCCGAGATCAGTATTCCTAGCATCGCCGGCTATCCATGGCGTATAGCTTTTCAGCATCAAGATGCAGGTTTGTTCGATCATCCGGCTGACCATGGGCGTATCCCGATTCAGTGACCCAAGAGGCGCGTGAACCAGGATCAGGATATAATGACGACCTGTGCCTCGCTTGGCGATGTCGTAGTGGTTGGGTTTGCCTTCGACCGACGGGAAAGATCGCTTCATGTCAGTCATGTGAGTCCGATCGCGACTCTGTATGCCCCTGGTCCAACCAACATAGATTGCATGCTTGTCAGGATCACCGTCGATTTGAGTGTAGACTCTGGCATATACAACATCTTTGCCGTCCCCTGGCCACGTCGAGTCTTGATGCTTGCACGTCTTCACGAGACTCTTCATTGACATGTTCTCGTCCTAAAGAGCAAGACGGAACTTCTCGTGGAATGCTAGAGGTGGTTAGCGCAAATGTCACGGACATGAAGGGATCTAAATGGAAGTGAACACTCACCATTGCAAATCTTGTCCACTGAAGGAACAAATGTCTCCTCATAGAACATTCCCTCCGCGTCCTCAGTTGAAAGACCCAAATTGGCCAGCTGTTGTCTGTTTTCGCGAATCTCCAGCCAGAGTCGCTTGATATAGCGCTGGAACGGCTCCCTTGCTCGCTCCACTCTAGGGTCGGGCGTTGCAGCTGTAGCCCGGCCGAAGTATCCTTGTTCTCAGCCAACTCGTCCAGTTTCACTGGCAGCGGGCGGTAATTTTCGCCGAAATGAAGCCTCTCTGCCGGGCAATAGACTGTAATTGAATTGTTAGAGACGCAAGTAAGACAGCTAGGCAGCCTTTGGGATGTACTCACCCACGAATGCTTTTCCATCGTGGAAGAACTGTGTCAACCAGGTGTTTTTGCGAGCCCGGTGAGGGTTGATCGCAAAGCCTTGCTGGTATGCCCGGAGCACGAGCGGTTCGGACCCCAACTCTGAAGGGTAAACGACTACTATACGGTGAAAAAAACGTCAGCCATATTTCAGTGCACACTGAGACATAGGGGCGGCATACTGTCATTTTGGGGGACCTGGAAATCGCAGCTCATCTCAATCGCCCGCCATTCCGTGACGTTCCTGTTGGCGACGTTGGCAGGGTCGGGCACGAAGCCCAACAGTTGCTTCTCGCTGGCTTCGGCCATGGTGAAGGGAGCGTCGGTGTGAAATCGAGGGTAGGCTTTGCTTGGGTGGCAGGGAGCGCTTAGAATGAGGGTTGTTGGCTAGCTCGAAACAAGTTCGCCCACAGAAAGTTGGTGAAGAAGGGAAGAGAGAGAGTGAGGGAGAGAGGAAGGGCGAGGAACGGTTATTATATAGACAATTGAGTGGGCTCTGACCGCAGGCATGTGTTCCACTCGGGCACAGGTTCATCCCAAGAGTGAGGTCATGTGTCGGGTGTGCAAACAGGATAAGTTTGGATCAGGCATCACCTAGAGCGTGTCAAGAGCGTCAACTGCGAGTGTTTGCTTAAGGTACCTACCAAGCCCGCCTTCCTACACCTGGTTCCCCAAATGCGTTGTAATCCGAACTCTTTCGAGCTTTCGTGTCACCAATCAAACCTGGCCCCGTTTGACCAACGCCTGCTAGCAGACCGGTGAATCCGATCATATGACTGCCCGACGTGTTTGCTCACCGCTCGGGGTTCTGCCGGACCGTAAGGATTCCATGACGCCAGCAGCAAACCGCGCTCAAATCCTCACCAGTAGTTCAGACTGAAATCCAGCGTGGGGGAACTCTCTTAGAATAGTCACTCGTATCTGGGCGGCGTGGATTCCAAGTCCTAACAGTTTCATGACTTGGATGGCAGCACACGCACACCGCCATATTACAAGGTAAATTCATATTCAGCAGAACCACTGGACATACATGTACCTTCCCTGGGAGGAAGATAATTGCATTACCGGAATGACAAGACCGTCCATGTCGGGAAACATTTATTACACGTCGACGCGTCAAAATGGACGTGACGGGACGTGACAGGATGATGGGACGTGACCGTTGAGTAGGTACCTAAGTTGGGAAGGAGCAGTGAAGTACCTACCGATGTTGGGAAGCAGCAGTGAAGTACCTCTGTTTAATCTCTTCTCACCTCGGGCAACTTCTCATCCGAAGTTCCCATCACCAGTCTGAATCAGGTACAATAATTCATCTTTTTATATTCATCTCAATATCGGACGAAAGCACCTGACAGAATGGCCTCTTCCGGTGATGCCGCCGCGACCACCACCACGGACTCCCGCGAGGGAGTCAATGCGCCCGTGCCCGGTATGTGAACACTGCTCGGCCTCAATTTCGTCTTCCTTCCCCTCCACCCAGTCACAATCGCCGACACAACCGCCGGGCTGTATTTCGTCTTCCCCTACTGCATTTACTGCCTTCCCCCCGCCCAGTCATCACCGCCAATTCAGACTGCCCCCAGGAAATAGGAGGCCGTGCACTTCAAGCATTCTGTTTCATTGGAACTTTCACCTGAATTGAAGCTAATTGCAGATCAAATTACAGACGCCGAGGTGGAAGATGCTTTCGCCAAAATTCGTGCTCGTGCTGCAATTCGCAGCATTGAAGCGGGGCTCCGCCCATTTATCTGAACACCTACCAAACACTGAGATTGTTTGGGATATGTACCACGACTCGAAATCTCCTTACGTCTGCCGTGCCCGCGAATGCCACGGCCAGGGTTTTAAGTTGAAGTCCGGCCTCAGGATGCATTTAGCCAGTAAACAACATCGGGTCAGCGCAGACGCATACTGAATGTCTCAGGAGTACCTTACCTGACCTAACCTGTGCATTGATGCAGGACCGCGAAGCCATAGCCACGCGAAGAAAGGCGGCCGAGGCCAAAGAAGATCGCACGATGAAGCGCCTGGGGCTTCTCCCAGAGGTCCGGAAACGGGCCTTTGTCCCAGATTCAGACGACGACGTGGAGGAATGTAAGTTTACTCTACATGTATCCCCCAGCATCACCCACGAATACAGTGCTGACAGCAATTGAAGGATCTCGTCCACCATCACCTATCATTACCCACCCGGGCACCTATCCTCACCTATCATTTATCACTAATAATAACTCCCTGGCCGCCGGTCGAACGGCGTCGAGCTGAGCCACAACATTCTTTAGTTGCACGTCAAGATCGGCCATGGTCTTTTGAGCCGCCGCAATGTCCTGCTGGCTCTTGCATGCAACCGAACATTGAAACCAACCTTTGGAAGATGCTCTACTGACTGTTCTAGGTGACGGACTTGTCATCCTACTCGCCGGCGGTCCTGGTGTCGGCAAGACCATGACGGCGGAGTCGGGTACGTACCTCAAATGAGCCACCGCGGCGAACATACTCATCCTAACTCTTGAAATTTCAGTTGCTGAAAAGATCAACGCACCGCTGGTTAAAATGGAGCTATCGCAACTCACTAGGGCCGTGGTCAACCAAACCGCCCACGCCGTGCCGGGCCAGCCCATTCCTGTGCGAGACGACAGAAATATCGATGACGAGTTGAGCACGACTTTCTCGCAAGCTGCACGCTGGAACGCTGTTCTCCTCATTGACGAGTGCGATATGTACCTCGAGGAGCGCAATCACGTTGTCTCTCAGTTCCTCCGCGAGCTCGAGTACTACCCATCGCTGTTGTTCCTCACCACCAACCGTGAGAAGGTGTTGGATCCGGCTGTCAACTCCAGAATTCACCTCACGATCCGGTATCCAGAGCTCGACAAGGAGTCGCGCGTGAAGATCTGGAAAACATTCTTGAGCCGAGAAGAAAACTCAACTGTCACCGAGGAAGAGTGTGACAGTCTGGGCGACATCAACATCAATAGGCGCAAGATCAAGAATATCACCAAGACGGCGCGAATCATGGCGAAACGTGCTGGTCATGGGATCTTCTACAGTGACATCAAGAATGTTATGCGTATCACAAAGGGCCTGGATATTTGAGTCATCTTGTAGGGGGGGACTTCTCGGCACTGTGTGCGCCTTTTGTGTCAATCAAATTGAGGACAGGTTCTGTGTTGTGATAAATGTTGAGGTTTCGGCTATAGCTCTTATGATGCAAGTCATCAATGACAATAACTCCAGATCATCGCCGGACTCGTGGCTGTTCCTTGATTTTCTTCTGGCTCGGACACGTATAGCTCCGTCTGACGGGCATGCATCCCGTCTGGACGATGCAGCACTGTGACTCGAAATGTTCCAAAACGTCATCCCCGCATATCAATACCACAAATGTGCAGTTGGTTGCACAAATGGGGAGTTGCTAACCGCGCTGACCAATTACCTAAAGACCATTTCCTCCTACAAAAGCCTCGCCTCTCTCAAAACCCTTTCATCCCAGCAACCAACACAACATCCACGAACTGATCCTCCAAATCCACTGCAGACTCTCAACTCCAACAACACCCCCAAATCTACCCACACACAAACTCCCTTACAATGGCCTCCCAATCCAACCCCTCACCACCAACCGACACCCCCTTCCCCCTCAAACTCACCTGCCACTGCGCCCGCATCACCGTCTCCTACCCCTCTAAGCCCCCCACCCTCAACGAATGCCACTGCACCGTGTGTTACAAATACGGCGTCCTCTGGGGGTACTTCCCGCCTGAAGAGGTAACGATCACCGAATCAGACGGCGCTACGGTCGAGGCATACATCCGCTCGGATGAGGGCAGTGAAGGGGATATTGCGTTCAAGCGGTGCAGCCACTGTGGATGTGTTGTTGTTTGGATGGCGGCGGGGAAGTGGGAGGGGAAGGGGTCGAAGATGGGCGTTAATTTTCGGATGGTGGGGTGGAAGGCGGTGGAGGGGATTCCGAGGCGGTTTGGGGGGAAAGAGTAGGGGGTGCGGTGTTTGGGGAGGCGGATTTGAGTTGGGTTCAGTTGTTTTGAAGGTTGGGAAGCACAGATTCTATTGAAAAGCACGGGTATCTGCGTGTCTGGGACACCCTATTGGACGGATGAGAACTTATGTGTACCACCACCACCCACCACGGAGTATACCCAAAGGAAACATCAATCCCAATCCGTATCCGTACTATCGCCATCATCGCCACTTTCACCATCGCTCGGCCACCCAAAATCCAGCACCGCGTCCGGCGCATTCGTCCACCTCTTCAACATCTCCTCGGGCTTCATTTCCGCCTTCTCCACCTCCGCCTTCCAATCCCTCCACAGCCCAAGCCTCTTCATCTCGCTCCCTAGCCACTCCCCCTCCTCCTCAGACTCGTCACTGCTACTGCTACTGTTACTACTACACTATTCACACTCCTCTTCCCACCCTTCTTCCCCTTCTTATTCGCCATCCACCTCAACACGCCCTTGTCCTTCCCTGATCTTGGCATCGGCATCGGCGGCAGCGGTGGAGTAGGACGCGAAGCCGGAGTCGGAGCTGGGAGTCCGAATCCAGGGGGGAGGCTTCCCAGCGGGGGATCGCGAACAGAGTAGGACCTATAAACGGTCTGCGGGTGGCGGATCTCGATTGTTATGCCGGGCTTGATGGTGGATTCCCAGATGCGGCCAGGGATGACACAGCCGTCGAGGGTGAGATCGAGGCAGTCCCAAGCAATAGGAATACACGTTTCCGCGAGAGAGGGATTTAGAGAGGCGCTGGTCTGTGTCAGTGGTGGGGTATAGGTAAGGTTGAAGGAGAAGGGAGAAAAGGGTTTTACATCAAATGTGCGGCAGTGCTCGTAGGGAATACGGAGGCGACGGCCGCTGGGAGGGATGTCAGTAAGTTTTTTCAAAATGGGGGGCCTTAGGTGACATGCTGCTGGTCGATGATATAGACGGGTTCAACCTCTTTGTCTCCGACAGAAACATAAAAGACGACTGCTGGGTCGGCGCCGTACCCGCGCTCGGGCTGCACAACAATACCTACCACATATCTCTCGAGGCCGTCACGCTGCTTCACAAAGAGTAAGACGGAACCAAGATGCGCTTGTCGTTGTGGGTGCAGGCCTGTATAAGCGTCCAAAACTGTGGAGTTGTTGTCTTTCGTCAAGCGCTGGAAGCTCCGGGTGATTTCATCAGGCAAGAAATGCAGTTGAAACCCGCGGGCACTGCCTTCTTCCAACATATACGCCTCTAGGCGAGTGTTGTTATCCCATCGAGGGGGCGGGACCTTGATCCAGCCCCCGGAGAATATGCCGCGAATCCAGCAAGGCAGTTGGGATTTGTTGGCTTCTTGAATGGTGATGGGCTCCCCCGTAGACGGTGGGTCCTGGGTTCATCATAAGGGGGCGTTTCTCCTTCTGGACCACCAAGCGCAGGTGACCTGTCGGCACTATTTTGAACCGGCGTCTGGGCCTTGAGCTGTCCGTCAGAACCAGCCTCCTCTAGAATCCCCGTCTGGTCTAGTTTCGCTGAACCGCCGCCTGGCTCGCTCCCCCCAGCCGAGGATGCGCCTGCTGACTCGCTGTTCATTTGAACGGGTCGCATCACCATCTTGCAGTGGGTTACACGACATGGGCCCAGTGCACCCCTCGGATTATCATAGGTAGGTTAGCGAAAAGTCAGCCGCAAGTTTTCGGCGTTGACTGCATGTTCTGATCCAACGATTGCGCAGCTGCCATCAGGGCCATTGCTAGGTTTCCGATGACAACTCTGCCATAGGCCACATTCGTTTCGATTGGGGCGCTCCTGAAATTTCAATACGGTGTTGATTGCCCAAGCCAAAAGCTCAGTTGAGACTTTAACGCATAGCCCGTTGCAAAAACCCAGCAAAGTCGTCCACGCCCTGTGGCTCATTGATCCAATGATCTCCATCTTCGTATTCCTTCCATTCAACCCCAAACCCGAGCTCTTTCAGCGTATCGCGCATGCGTATGCCGTTCTTGATACAGATGATCGAGTCGTCTCGAGAATGCTCCAGAAAAATAGGCGTTGTGGTGAGACCTCTTGAAAGCTCTTGGGGTTCCTTACTGGTGATAGCGCTGACGAGTGGTAGCCAGCTGCAAAACCCACAGACACCCGCAAACCCCCCATTGCCATCGACGAAGAATACGTTCAGTGCCCTAAAATATGTCAGCGAGCCGAGGCAATCGCCCCTTCGTGCATCTTACGTTGCAAATCCCTGGCTGATTCCGCCGAGGAATATCCGGCTCCTCGGGACTGACTTCTCTTCGTTTTTGATCTCGCTCGTCAGGTAATAAAAGCTCGATCTCAATCCTGGCATCTGCAAAGATCCATTCTCCTGCGGGTCGTCGGTCGAGGTCATTTCGAACCATGCTGCCCTGTCGCCGAACTGCTCAGATCGGACCACCCTCCACCTCGCCTGCGGGAACACCCATTTGATGGTGGGAAAGAGCGCTGGGAGAGTGCGGTCTATTTCGGTCCCTGAGGCCTCACTTTCGAAGAATTCCGATGCAAATTCTTTTGCATTGCTACCGAGGCCGTGCAGGAGGATGACGGTGTGTGTGTGACTGTAGCCCACAGCGGGGCCGACGACATAGGGTGGGAGTGGCATCTTCGAAGGCCGAATATGCTGTGAGGCGATCAATGGTGAGTTTCGGGAGGAAACAAGAAGCGGGCAACATCGATGGCGTCGATGGCGTGGATTCGGGTGTGGTCAAAGGAAAGTTTTCCGAAACTGAAAGCTTCTTCTTCCCAGCAGGGCGTCCGGATCACGTGCCAACTTCGAGCTGCAGTGAATGGAGGTTAAATTCTCTTGGCGAGGCGTAGGACCGTTGATGTTCTCGGGTTGCTCTTGCCTCGTGTAGGCATCGGTGTCTCTCTGCTTGATACTGTCTGTGATTCGCTCACTGCCCCGCCGGAGCCTCGGGACAACCAGGAACGGAGCCCGTCCTAAATCGCTAGGGGTGAGCCTAAATAGGAATGAGGAAGGGCCAATCAGGGCATTTGGCGCTCACCGTGACCGTGAATCCCGGACAGAAATCTTCCCTTTTCTCCGTCCGACTGCCCAAAACTCGGAAGGATTCAGTATTGACATAAAAATTGCACGTTCGCTATAAGAGCCATGCACGCCCGCAGGCAATTGGTGAGATAGGATGTTGCCGATTTCAATTCATGCCATCCCACGAACCCGCTAGAATCCGAGCAACCCAAACAGCGATGGCCACGAAACTGGTGCAAAGGGATCCGAAAGATCCGCAAGAAGCTTCTGACACAACCGATATCGAAGTCTCAATTCCCGCCAAACGCTTTGACCGGAGCAAGCGGTTCTGGGCAATTATTGCCACGCTGGCGGTGATGGGTCTGCTGAGCTCACTTGAAAACAGCGTCGTGACGACAGCGCTGCCATTCATTGTCACCCAGCTTGACCTCGGCGCCGACTACATCTGGGTCACCAATGCGTTCTTTCTTACTGCGTAAGGGCCTTCCTGGAAGAACTGCTGGTCATGGCTGACTTAAATTTGCCACAGAGCTGCTGTGCAGCCACTGTTTGGCCAACTAGCGAATATTTGGGGTCGAAGATGGGTTACCATTGTCATTGTCGCCCTCTTCACTCTTGGCAGTGGCATCTGCGGTGGTGCAACCAATGGCGCAATGCTAATCGCTGGGCGCGCCGTTCAGGGAGTAGGCTCGGGTGGGATGAACGTCATCGTCGACATCATTATCTCTGACCTTGTGCCCTTGAGGGAACGGGGAAATTACATCGCTGTCGTTCTTGTCGTTTACTCTATTGGCATCGCCCTTGGCCCCTGGGTTGGCGGCATCATTGTTGCGAACACGAGTTGGCGTTGGGTCTTTTACCTCAACCTTCCAGTGTGTCCATCTTTCTTCAATGCCAATACAATCAGACTCATCGTACTAACATTGGTGGCCGGTGCAGATCGGCGGCACCTCCCTGCTCATGATCTACCTCTTCCTCCACGTCAAATACGACAAGGAAATGTCCTTCTCATCGAAGCTCAAACGTATCGACTACGGCGGCAACGGCCTAATCATTGGCTCCACCATCTCGATTCTCTACGCCCTTACCTACGGCGGCAACCTCCTCCCCTGGTCATCCGGTCGCGTCATCGCCACTCTCGTCATCGGCCTCGCCGGTCTCGCTGCCTTCGTCTGGTTCGAAAACACAGCATTCGTCAAGGAGCCCGT
>Ga0247780_1000481_pt1 | contig 37216 bp, 37 predicted proteins | sample UWRJL079202R5_FD_179927 | JGI IMG/M metagenome (GOLD analysis project Ga0247780, IMG submission 179927) | Plant litter microbial communities from Arlington Agricultural Research Station in Wisconsin, United States - UWRJ-L079-202R-5 | ecosystem: Environmental > Terrestrial > Plant litter >...
CATCCTCGCCTACCTCCGCCGCGGCGTCTTCCCCCTCTCCCACTCCCCCAAAACCGGCCACAACTACGCTCTCTACGCCTCCCTCCTCGCCGACGCGCAATTCTTCCAGATCCCAAAGCTCACACACTGGCTTGCGAACCATCTCTACCTCAACTGCCTCACCATTTCTACAGTTTGGAGCTCCTCGTTCAAGGACGACCAGGTCATGAAAGGGGGGCAGTTCCAGAAGACATCAACATGGGGAAGCAATGTGATCTCGACGCAGTTAGTGAAAGACCAGGGGGCAACGACGCAGGTGCATGTGTGTGGGCACCAGACATCGGAGAGGCATACGTGTACGAGGAAGATGTGTGGGTCTCCGACATCGTTGAAGGATGAGATGGAGAGGTTTAGGTGGGCGGAGGTGGGAAGGGAGGTGGCTTTTTGTTACGGGTGGTGTAGTGATACTGGGTGAGTTTCCCTGTGTCTATTTTTGGTGTGGTGAGTTTGGGATTTGTTGCTAACAGTGGGCAGGAAGGAGTTTATGGCATATTGGGATGCCAGGAATGCTGGGCTGGGAGTCCCGGGGAAGTCTTAGATGGTTCGGTTGGTCGAGGGTTAGGTAGGGTTATCGGTAAATTTGCTAAGGACTATGGAATGGGAGAACTTGGCTGAGGCTTGCGGTTATATACCAGGTAAATAATATTGTAGTCTTAGTCAGAATTTGATCTTCTCTGAGAAGGCTGCGATAGGATTGGGGCCATCTGATGTGAGAATATGCCAACAGCAGGTCATGCTGCTTTAAGGACTGAATCAATCGTTCATCTGAACGCTGAATGTGGGCGTGAGTTGTTAATGTACCTGAAGCTGGAATGCGTCATCGCCGCGTCGCAGTATTCAAATGTTGTGAGCTATGCTCTGTGACAGCCCGTCTACACGTTAATTTCCCAGCCCATCATGCAGCGGCAAATGAGTACCTGGGAACTAAGTATTTATACTGAGTTGAGACTAGCCCGCAATCTCGCTCATTATTCAATGTAAACTATCTGCTCGCAAGCACACTTTCAAATGCGGCCGACCCTCAGAAACCCTGGACTTCCTGCAAACATTACAACCACTCATATTAATTACAGGCAATGCATATCTCTACGTCCCAGCAGCCATCAATACCATCCACTGCTTCTTGCAGCGCCACAGCCACTCAACATCCCTAACCTCGCACCTACGAGTGCACATTGTCTCCCGTTGCTGCTTGAAACGATGTGCTGCGAGACAACCACCAGATATCTTTGCCGCAACTTCCATTTATTGGCCATCGACATTCGCCAAGAGCTCTGCAAGAAAGTAGCCACCAATACCTATGAGGGATTTGGTAGTTGTGGGAGTATCAAGCGACAAACAGATCCCTCAGTGGTGGACGAGCACGCCAATTGCTCCAAATGCGCAGGTTTCACAAACTCAAGCTGCAAGTTACCTACAGATTTTTGCAACTGGCCGGATGGTTGAAGCTTGATAGTCGCTGGTGGCTGAGTTGGATGATGTACAGATAGAAAATGACTCAGGGGTAGAGAAATCAGGACTCCACTTTGACACCGACACACCATGTGTCCCACACCATTTGCTAAGCGTGACTGCTGAAATGTTGCAAACGGACACAGGTTGGGATGGCATGTGTGTACCTGGTCACCTGACCCATTCTGTACTCCCATGTAGATAAGGTGGGTTGGTATCACCACCTGACGTTCTTGTTGCTCATCACAACGAGACAGCTGTGCAACAATCATATGAGCTAGACATACCCTCGCCTCTCGATCCAGTCACACTAGCGCAACTCGGGTTGCATTTTTCTGACAGTTGAGCACCTTGATTGGCTGCATTGGCTGCATATCCCCTCCGCGAGGGCTGAAATTGCAGTGATTGCATGCCTGGCCAGATTGGGATGGGGTGGGTGTACTACCAAAGACGACGGTTGTTGCTTTTCGTGCTCCAAGGCGCCATCATGTCACAGGTTCACCCATTTTGAGACACTGAAAAGACAGGCAACTGTCAATAATAACTGGCGTGGTAAATTACAGCATCCAGGGCGACGAGATTTGTACGGATAACTACCGCTATGGGGTTGCCTGAATTAGCACAGGTGAGGGGGGAAGACTTCAACCCGAAAATATCCAGGTAGTCTCAGACTGAAAAGAAGAGGATCCCGTCTGAAAATTGTCAGACTGAAATCAGGCTCAGCTTCAGCTCACATGGCCAGCGGCCGGCACGAAGCAAATAAAACAAATCTAGACCCTAGATATGATTTGCTTTGTCAGAAAAATGGCCGGGCAGTTTATTTCATACGACTAAAGTTTGCCACGCCTTTGCTAAGTGCTTACAAATCCACGGATCAAGTGGTTCTAGCTCCGATGTGTTGATGGAGGAGAGAGACCAACTTTTGGAGTTTAGCGCCCCGCCCTCCTTGGCGCGCCGCGTTACCCCACTCCTGCTCCTTGGTTGCATCTGGGCTACGGCAGGGCTCTCCTTCTAATGCGACTAGGACCGTAAGTGAAAGGAAAGATGCCTTTTACGCGCGGTCTTGAACTATCCTATGTACGCGGGTGTTGTTGTCGGCGCCCAGAGTCGAGAACAGCGGGACGGTAAGGGAGCTGAGTCAGCGCCATTCATCTGCTTGGTGCGAGCTGCATCCTCACAAGCGACTCGCCGGGATGTGAAGGAGGGGTAGTGTCGCTGACCAACCCTCGCTCAGCATCACATAAGTATGACTTTGTGAGTGCGTGCCGTCTCCTGATGCACTGGTCAAGTTATCACCTGTGCCGTGGTTTAAGAGGAGACGCATTGCCAGCCGACATCTGAATCTCTGCAACACCCTCGGCTGCACAGCCCAGCCGACACGCCCAAAACACATCGTCTTCCGACAGTCGCCAACAGTGACAACACCGGCGGCAGCAGCCATGGCATCCCAGCAGGCGCCCTCCGTCTTCCCCGAAACAGCTGCCGACGACGAGCGCCGTCTGCTCTACCAGTCCTACATTGACCACTGCAATGCGCACAACTTTGAGGCCATGGAGCAGTTCTACACAACACCAACCATCAACATCAACGACGAGCCCTGGCCTACCCCGAAAGTTACCGCGCAGTTCAAGCCACTTGTGGAAGGCTTCCCGGACTGGAAATGGGAGATCCGCCACTTCGCAATCGATGGCGATTACTTGTCGCTGCACTTCCGCGTATCGGGCACGCACCTGGGCATCTTCCAGGGCGTTGCACCGACAGGCCGAAAGGTTGCAACAACCCAGTTCACGCTGTATCATCTTGTTGACGGCAAATACGCCGATGTTTGGGACATGACAGACATGGAGGCTGTGATGAAGCAAATTCAGTAGGCTGGAAGGAGACTCCGAGCTGTAGCTTACACAAACGCCTATATATTCTACTACGAATTCAGCCCAAATCAATGGCTGGCGATTCAGACTGAAATTTCGTCGAGGTACTTGATAGTTCTCTCAATGGAGCACATACTCTCACCCTGTGCGGTGTTGCCCCCCTGGAGGGCTGCAATTCAGACGGCCTAACAAGTTGTAAATTGTGGGAAGTTGCACTAAAAGGGGGTTGAAAAACAGCCTGGTATCTGCGACGAATCTGGGCACACAAAATTTTCTTTTTCGTTCGTAATCTTAAGTTAGGTTAAGCTAGGGTAAGCTCGGGTAAGTTATAACTGATTTACTTAAATAAGACCCAAGCCTAATTGTAAGACCTATTAAAGCAGCAGTAGGGGGCAAAAGCCAACCAACACCCACAACTGACCATTATGCCTACCCCCGAGTGTAAGCCGGACGATCCGAGCCTCTGATTGACTGGACCCCCTGGATCCGAAGGATTGTAGGCCAGGGGCCATGGCCGGATGCTGAAGTCTTGCGCAGTGGATTGCTCCACAGATAAAGCTCGGAACTGTCGTAACGGTCGGATCGGCTCGGTTGCATTGCAGAGGTTCAAACAGCCAGATTCGCGCAGTGGATTCGGCTTGCGAAAGAAGGCCTGTCACCATTCACTATAGGGGCTTCAATTTCTCAAAACCAGGCATTCCATACGTGAAAAGAGAGTGTGTAAAAATCGATGCTAGAATATAAAAGGCTTGCAGACCCGAGGCCTTTTTATCTCGTGGTAGCTTGGCAGCGGGGGCAGGGCGCCAGCTCCCTCTAGTACCTAGATCAATGACAAATAGTTGACAATTTGAGAAGATAATGTGTTCATGTGATGATTTGCGTCTGAGATGACAAATCCGAAGAACAATACGCCATTGCCCAGAATCGTGGCGCTCTTAGTTGGAAAGGGAATGTGTGATTCAATCCTGTGTGATACATGGATCCTTATTACATCTCCTCATCTGTCAGAAAGGCTGGAGGTTCAGGGGCCCTGGCCATCTAGTCAGCGGAGCTAAATGGATGTTGGCACTACCAGCAACCCCTTCAAATCCCACAAATCTATTGTGCAGTGCTTCTGACACAACATCTATGCCTCTAAGCGGGGCGACGAATGATACACACCAAACAACGCCCGCGATGCACTCCCGCTCACGGACTTCTTGTCGCGCATATCAAGGCCGAGCAGGCTGATCATATCCAGGAGAGGCGAAAAGCCTCCGTCAAAGACTGCATTGACGAAGCAACCCAGAACTGAGCTTGGATTGGCTGTGCAGCTGCGCCCAGCTGAGCTCCCTAGGCACAAGCAAGGGCAAACCAGGGTTGCATCCCGGCCATGCAATCCTATGCAATATTCCAATGTACAAACCCTGTCCTCATCACCATCCCTCCACCTACCCCGCGGCCTAGACCAAAACGGAGCTCTGCGGCCCAGGGAGGGAAGCATCCCTCACGCGACGGGTTTAAAAGCTGGCTCATCCGCCGAAGACATTTGGTCTTCAAGTGCAGCCCAGAGGCCGTTATCGAAAATGCGTCTGTTCGGAATCACTCTCGTGTCGCTCGCCGCTCTGGCAAGCGCAACGGCCGTTCCAAGCGCGAATCTGAAGCGCCAAGTCTCGCAGCTTCGGAATAGCTATGACTTTGTTGTCGTTGGTGGAGGTACCAGCGGGCTTACCGTGGCCAACCGGCTGACCGGTGCAATGCCTTCAAGTTGGTGACTCCTAAACCCTCTTCCGATTGGATCATGATGCTAACTATGCCAGAAAATGTGCTCGTGATCGAGTATGGCGATGTCCACTTTGCCCCGGGCCTCTTTGATCCGCCGACGAATTGGATTACCCCACACCCGGATGCCGCACCGACATGGAATTTCCTCTCTCTGCCCAATACGGAAATGGCCAACAGAACCGCCTCCGTGCAGGTTGGCCAGGTGGTTGGTGGCAGCAGCGCGGTGAATGGCATGTTCTTTGATCGCGGCTCTCGCCTCGATCACGATGCGTGGGCCGAGGTTGCCGGATCGGGCTGGAATTGGGACAGCATATTTCCCTACCTCAAAAAAGCCGTCACTTTTACCGAGCCTCCGTCGGCCATCGCCCAACGGTACAACTACACATGGGATATGTCGGCTTACGGAGGTGCCGGTCCTATTTACTCAAGCTTTCCGCCTTTCCAGTGGGCCGATGTGGCCGTTCTTGGAAACGCGTGGAGGGAAATGAACATCCGGCCCGCTAAGGAATGCGCCGGCGGTGATAAAGAGGGAATCTGCTGGGTTCCCGCTTCGCAACACCCTGTGACGGGACGACGGTCCCACGCTGGGCTAGGGCATTACGCCGACGTGCAGCCAAGGGTCAACTACGATCTTCTGGTCAAGCACCAGGTCGTCAGGGTGTTGTATCCAAATGGTCCAAAGTCGGGTCCGCCGTTGGTTGAGGTTCGGTCATTGGTCGACAACCAGTTGTTCAACGTCACGGCATCGAGGGAGGTTATTATCGCAGCGGGCGCACTCCATACGCCCACCGTGCTGCAGAGGAGCGGCATCGGGCCGTCATCATTCCTCAACAATGCGGGAATTCCTGTAGTTCTGGATCTTCCTGGGGTGGGTTCCAACCTTCAAGATCACTCCGGCCCTCCCGTCACGTGGAACTACAGCCAGCCGTACGAGTACTTCCCCTTGCCATCGGAAATGGCAAGAAACGCCACCTTCAAGGCCGAGGCAACAGCGGCTTTCGACCGACCTACAGCCGAGGGCCCATATACATTGGCAGGTGGCAACAACGCCATTTACGTTTCCCTTCCGCATGTCACCGCTCAGTACAAGGATATAACGCAAAAAATCCGCCGTATGGCTACCGACGGTACCGCCGCTTCATACCTTCCTCCGGATGTACGATCCAACAAGGACATGATCGCCGGCTACAAGCAGCAACTCCTCGTCTTGGCTGAGCTGCTCGAGAACCCCGAGTCACCGAATTTGGAAACACCGTGGGCCTCGTCGGAGCCGCCGGGAAGGGCCTGGTCGTTCCTGCTCCATCCGCTTAGCCGCGGAACAGTTCGTCTCAATCTTACGGACCACCTGGCGCAGCCTCTTCTCGATTACCGTGCCGGATCCAACCCCGTTGACTTTGACATGCACCTTGCCCAGCTCCGGTTCCTTCGCGGGCTCCTCGACACGCCAACCATGCGGCAACACGGAGCGACAGAAATCGGACCGGGTCCCACAGTGGCCGCAAACGACCAAGCCCTGCGCAACTACGTCAAGGAGCAGAATTATCTTTCCTTTTTCCACCCTTGCTGCACGGCTGCTATGATGCCCAAGCCCAAGGGTGGCGTTATCGGCCCGGACCTCAAGGTTCATGGCGCGAAGGGGCTGAGAGTGGTTGATATGAGCATCATGCCGTTCCTTCCGGCGGCCCATCTAAGCGCCACTGCGTACGCAGTCGCGGAGAAGGTGAGTGATCGAGACTATTCGACGAGTGACATGCGCTAACAGGAACGCAAAAGGCTGCCGATATCATCATTGGTGACTGGAATTGAGTTAGAAGGGCAGTCGCATCAGTTTTATTAGCTATGCTATAATAGTAGTAGAACGCCCGAGTCTTTTTAGGTCCCGACTTTTGTCGTTCGTGGTACTGTAGCCTTCTCAGTGTCATTCAACTCGCTCGTCGTGACCACCTTGAACTTGCCGTCCATGTCTCCGCCGTTGAAACTGTCCTTTCCGCCAACAGCCTCCAATCGGCAGCTGTTGTATCGCCATTTGATTCCCCCTGTTGTGTTTCCCAGGAGAGCAAAACACAGCCCTGAAAAAGTCCCAAGCGGCGAAGATCCGAGAGTCTCGGGTCGGCCTCCACAGCTACTGCTATTAAGGCTCCACGGGGAGGCTTTTGGAGTTTTTGGAAAGAGGCTTCAGTGCCGTCAAGCAGGCGCAAACGACGGCGATATTGATCTCAATAATTAACCAGTTGGCGGTGGGGGAAATTTGGTGGTCACAAAGCCGACACATATGGTCAAAGAATGACATCGCGCGCGCCAGGGTTTGCCGTGCATGGCTGCGTTTGACTGGTTTATTAACGTATTTTATATGCGAGCTGACCATATAAGCGAACTGACCACTTTAACATCATGTTGGTGGCGTGTCCGCAAAGATGTGATAAGAAATTGGTACTGTGTTTCGGCTCCGGCCCACGTCCTATCTGCTACTCCTATGCTAAGGATCTTGGGGAAGGGGGCATGATTTTTGGCAACCGCTTTGACCTAACAAACAAACCTGCAAACTTTACCTATCACAGCTCAAACGACAAAGGCACCGGGGAGGCTAGCGTCGAGGAAGCTGAACCGGACACTTTACGACTGGATTTTTGGGGACTCATCTAGCCCTGGCGGGCTGGACACAGGTTTCAAAGAGTGGCTCGCCAAGTATGAGGGAATCTATTGGTAACGTGAACCCACCCCATATCTGGCTTTTATCCTTCATTGCTGAAGGCACATAGCTTTTGGAACTGACAGCCTAGGGCACCGTTGTAGGATTACTGGCAAAGTTAGCTCTAAAAAGTCTACCCTCATAAAGCACGTGGCACGTCATCATATCACTAGAAAACACCTCAAGACCTGGGCGCAGGGGGAAAAGCCAATCATTGCCGACCTCTTCTTTTGGCGCAGCGGTGGCCAGCTGCAAAGGTCACTAGAAGGGCTCCTCCGATCGATCCTCTACAAGCTGCTTCGCAATTGCCGGTAGCTCGTCCCCAAAGTCTTGGAAAAGGCGCTCCTGCCGGAGCAGTTTGAGTGGTCTCACTTCTGGACCCTACCCCGACTTGATGAAGCCTGGCAGTCCCTGATTTTAGTTTCGAAGGCCTCGGGAACGAAGATCTGTCTTTTCATCGACGGTCTCGACGAATACGACGGCGATGGAGGTGGTCAAAGTAGCGATATAGATATCGCCAGCCGGTTTAAAGAGCTCATCCGCCAGAGGGGAATAAAGTTTGCCTTTCGAGTCGACCCCATACCGCTTCGTGAATACATTCGTCAAAAAGCCAAATCTCAAGATGCAAGATTTTACCGAGAAAGACATCCGATTGTAAATCGAACGTCAGCTGATGAAGAACAACAACGAAGAAGCGGCGGCGCTGACGACAGAGATCGCAAATAAGGCTAAGGGTTTATTTCTGTAGGTAAGGCTGGTTGTAACGTCATGCGCCGTGGGTCTAGTGAACGGCTATACCAGACGATAGCCGAAGTAGAGGGGAGGATGTATTGGGCTGCAGCGGCAAAGCTACGGCCGATCACCAAGCACCCCGGTAGCGTTGATAAGGACTTGTCTTGGGATGTTGCGCTGGACTTGCGTCCTTTGTAGTATTAGATGCCACGAGACTCAAACTCGACGTTACGGCAAAGCGAGGAGAAAGATGCGGAAGAAACGATTTTACGGCAACGGAGGATGAGGTCGAAAGCGAGAATACTGATGAGGAAGGGAGCTCGGAGGCGGACGGCAGCTCGAAGGCAGAATTGAATGAAGAGGGAGAAGGCGACGACCAAACGAGCAGTATTGACAACGGGGCTGATGCCGATGATGAAAGTTCCTCTGACAGTGCATCCGGAACCGAGGATGGAGATTCTAACGATGAGGGTGTGAGGATGGAGGTGAGGGAGCCTGCGTGATCTTGTGAAACGCCGTAAGAGGAATAGCCTAGCCCAAATATTGCATTCGGGGAATCGAAAATGTCGACTAGTACGTTGCTAGCAGTGCATTGGGTCCATTCTTGGGTACCTAGAGCAGATAAAAAGGTAAGCGATACAGACATAGGGAAAACACTGGAAAGTTAATTTCACAGAATGGGTGGTGAACTGCTGCAAAGTTAGTCCTCGTTCACTGGAGATAACTATTGCCAAATCCGAACCGTTTAAGTCTTGGAAGCGTTTATTTTATCAAGGTTATCAAACAGATCCAACCCCAGAAGAAGAGTCACGCCCAAGTCATTTATCGGGGAATGTGGAGAAGCGCCGGAGCAGGCGACCATCCTTGCTATACTGGAACCTAACTGACGCTCTCTTCCAAGAAGAGCCACCTGCATGTGGCGATAAATGAAGACATGTGCATCAGCCTGGCACCTCCGCGATTCGAGCAATCCTTGGCTGACGTCTGAGCGCAAGGGAGAGGTTTTTGGCAGCGGGATGTGGGCTGCCGGTACTTGGATGCACCACTGCAGCACGTCTCATTGCACCGTTACCGCGTAAATGGGCCGATCATGGACCGCAAAGGCGCACAGCTGGAATACTAACGCTTAGACATGGTTATGCAGCTTCTTACAGCCCAGCTCTGGAGTCTGCAAGCCTACGGTTATCAATTTGGGAGTAAATTACTCAGATTCTGCAACTAATGACCACTCTGTCCAGCGAGAGCGGCGTCATAGGGCACTGTGGGTTGCGCCTCGCCTTGCGCACAAATTCCCCAATCCTGCTCGCGCTGTTTCCCCTGTGCTCCCAATCAACCGTGTGCCCTCAACCGTGCGCATCACCAACCAAGATCCAGGAGCGCTCCAAGGATCCAAACTAGCGAGAGTAGCGCTCGATAGCGGTGCACGGTGCACAGACAATTTTGTCGAACTACCCTGCATGATTCCCCGCTCACAGTCTAGACCTGCGTCTCTGACCAGCTCTTCGTGACCCCGTGGAGAGAAAGTAAAGCAATCCCTTGTGACAGCCGTATTTACGGCAGAAAAGAGGGCTACACACCCAATAGTAACTTCTCATGATTAAATATTTGGGAAGTGCGAGCATTTGCGGTACGCTCGTTTGTGACTGCTGCGGTGTGGGCTCCCAGGGCTTGAGACTTTGAGTGTGGTGAGGCCATGGCGTCACGGCGAGTGCTGAAAATCGACTAACGCTCGGCCTATCACATGGGTATCCCCCAATCCGCGCGCCTGAACCAGGTGCACGGTTTCGGGAGCTGATGTTTTCGTCCTCGCGGAACATGGGCTCTGCCAGGAACATTCCGCCACGATCTGCACCGGTCAAGTAGCACAGGCACACCGAGTGTTCGCACATGAAGTTGCCGGGAAAGGAGAACACATAAGTCGGAGGAGGAACTGGCACTGCAATACCACAACTCCCGTCTAGTTTAGTCTCAACTTTGTGCAGCCTTACGACGTGTTCTCTTGTGTTGATTGACAGGAGAAATGTCATCCTCTCCCAGTCCGCAGCAGGACGCCGAATCGAAGCAAGCGACTGTCATTGCCGTCGCTGTGGTCTTTGCGGCTCTTGCTTCCATAGTGGTCTCCCTCCGCCTGTATACGCGCCTGTGCATCCTTCGCGCTGCCGGCGCAGATGATTGGACAATACTTGCTGCCAACGTACGTTTCCCCCTTTCTTTTGCTTCATCATTATTCCGGGCTGTTTTAGGGCTGTAGTTGGCGGCGTGACTGATTACTTGCTCCTCTAGCTCCTAGCAATAGGGGCCGCCATTGGCACCATCCTCGGTATTGCCTACGCGAACCCACCTGAATCACGGAATACTGATAACGGGAGTAGAGGCACACTGGGGACTGGGGCGACACGTTTGGACCTTGGGTCAAGATGTCATCATTGAACAGCTCAAGGTAATGGGATATCTGGCCCTACCCAGCTTTAGGAGATGCGATCTAATGCTGGCTGTAGGCGCTGCTCGTCGTCATACTCACCTACAACCTAGCCAGCAACGTTGTCAAAATATCTTTTCTTCTACAATTCCGCCGCATTTTCAGCAGCCCGCTGGTCAAAAGGATCTCGTTTTGGCTTATCGGTTTCGTCACCATCTGGTCTTTGGTCCAGGTGATTATCCTGTCCATCGCCTGCGTACCCCTCGCCACCATCGCCCCCAGGATGGCAGACAAGTGCCTTTCCACCCTGCCCATCTGGTACTTCTCCTCAGCAGTCAACATCTTTAGCGACTTTATCATCTTCCTTATCCCACTGCCTTCGGTGTATGGTCTCAAGCTGCGCAGGCAACAAAAGATTATCGTCTTGGGCATATTCTGCCTCGGATTCTTGTAAGCAACCCCCCACTTCCCAGAACTTCCCAACCCACTCCGCCAGCTTGGATCGGAGCTAACGGCTTTGCGGTGTTTGCATCATCTCCATCGTCCGCATCTTTACGCTTCGTGTCGCAGCAGTCACCGAAGACCCAACCTGGGACAACACAGAAGCGGCTTGCTGGTCGCTCGTGGAGGTTAACTGCGCCATCCTATGCGCTTCTCTGCCCACGCTGCGCCCTCTGTTTGGCAAGATCATACCCGGTCTAGCCTCGAGCGGCCGGCCCTCCGAGTACAAGATGTACGGGGCAGGCCATAATGCCAACAAGCCAGCCGGCTCGGCCGTCCGCTCTCATGCTAGCGAGATGGCCACGGGTAGCACCGAGGCCCTCCAAAAGCCCTCTCGGACCGAATACAAAGGTGCTGTCGAGTATGAACGTGAAGTCGGCCAATCTAACTGCGTCACTACGATTCACGGCGGTGGTGGCGGTCACAAAAACGCCGACACTGAATGGCAGTTCGAGAACGCGGCTGTCAAACAGACTCCGAGAAGTGCAAAGGAAATCTTGGTGACAAGAGAGACGTTGGTGGAGCAGGATATCGAGGCAGGACGCCGAGGTAGGAACCAAAACTAACTAGGGTGAGCTATATCCACCATGCAATCGATACGGCCGTCTTCGGTGGGTGGCCTGGGCGGCAAGTGACTGTATTAGTCGCATAAATAAAGAATACCTACGGAAGCTTATAAGGTCTCTCTTGTCCTCCCAATCCCCAGTTCCTCTCTTACCTTCCGTCTTTCCTCCTTATAAGCCCTCCGTCACTCTTCCTAGCGGTGCGACGGAGCTCAGCTACACTTTTGCAGGACTAGTGTATCGCATCCACCATGTAATGATGCAGCTGGAACCCTGGGACATCGTGAATCTGCTGCTCAAATACGATAGTCGCTCAGCTAGGTAGGAAAGCAAATCTTGATGTCAGGTCAGGATGAATTCAGCGATTTGCCTCTAGCTGTCCACAATCGACTTGTTGACGCCCCGGGCTTCGTCTATGATTACTCAGCCGTAATTGATATTCAGCTGACTGGAGTGTAGTTCATTAGCCTATCCACCATACGGCACTCATCCAGCCAATTAAATACTAAATAAGTAGCTTTTGGCACCTTCAAGGCCGTCCCAAATGGGGATGAAAGCGGCACTTAACGATGCCTAGTTGATGATTTTGCTTGTTACTGTCACTGTCAGGGCTTCTGCAATCTCTAGTGTCAGTGATAGTACAGCCTCAACAGGGATGGCGTCCAAACCTAGAAGGGAACAGCACGGGTAGACGTACCCCAACGCCCCGATAAATGTCATCGAAGTGCTGGCGGAGTCGCACCGTTGAATTTGCCCCGTACTGCGGTTGGACTTTGAGGTTAGTAGAAACATCCCCTCGCATCGCAAGCCTGTGGCACGACTCGACGTGACGCGAGATATTCGCCGTCCCGTACGGCCACCTCAACACCAGAAATCGGGATATCGCTTCAAACAATCCCCAAATCCTTCATAAGAGTTTCATCAACGACCTTTTTCATGTCTTCCACCATCTTTATGCAAACATCTTTTGCTGCAAGATGTGGACGTTGTTCCAAATGAACCGGATCAAGACTCGGTAGGCGCCATCATGATCAGATTAGACCAACCGTTGCGGCTTGTGATACGCTGTTCTGATGCCGTTGCCGCTCGGCCCTTCATCGTATTCGTCCACGTTCACGGCGAAGATGAAGACGGACTGTCCCTCGACTGTCTAGATGATTCTTTCGATGCTGCAGAGTAGCAGGAAAAGCCGTTGACGCCGACACATTGCCGTTCCACAAGTGAAAGCGAAGTGTGGCTTCGCCTGGGTGATGTCTATTGCCGTTGGCAGATAGTCTGCAGACTGTGGTTTCGCGTGCTCAGCGATAAAATTGGAGTTCATCAGCATCACTTCTCCCGCAAAGTAGATGGACAACGAACTGTGGCCCTGCATGCGGCATACCAAACTCGGCGCGCCGCTCGTTGAGTTCCACATAATGGGAGTTTCGAAACGTACTCAATTGATGCCCCAAATGAGCCAACCAAGTCTTTGGTTACACCCACTGAATCAACAGTCAATGGTGGAGCATAATCCGTAAGCCAGGCCATGAACGGTTACCTTTGTCAACTTGACCAAACACTGAAGGATTGCATCCCTGAATGCCACGATTTCTCATCAAGAGCAATGTTGCTTCACGGCGTCTAGGCAAATTCTTGCCGCAATGTTATCCTTGGATCCTGGACCCGTGGGCACCATACTCTGCATGTTGGTGCGGCCCGGGAGGATTGTTTGCAGATCTTCAAAGCCATGCAAGCTGCGGAAGACGATACCAGGAATTTCGATTTCCGGGGTGTCGTCCCTGCTGGTTCTACCGAATTGTAGGCTTGACAGACCCTCTGATCCATCGTTGGTATATCTGAGAGCTGAGAATCTTGATGTTGAAGTCAAAGATGACAGACATGTCCGACGAAGTGCTGGTCATTGTGCGTGTGGTTTCAAATGAAGCAGCATCCCGATAGACGAATAGGGAGCCAAACCCCTCATCTATTTTCCGGAAGGTTTTCAGTATTTGTGGCCTCTCAAGGAACTCCTTTTCCTCCAACACTATAGACCTGGTGACTGGGTTAACAGGGAGGTAGGCTTTGAGCGAGCGGGAATTCTGCTCATGTGGTGTGGGCTGTCAGGAGGAGATTAAGGGGCGCCAGTCAGCTGCCCAATCTGAATATTCTTAAAATCCTTAGTATTTAGCAGCAGCCGCAACTTGCTGGCGGCGTCTAATCTGTCCTTGGTAGTGCCGGGATTTACCCACCCATGGGTACCTATGGTTACCCAAGGTATTTTTTTAGATGCATAAAACTACCCTTAAGTATCTCCAAGCACCTAAAGGTGCTTACGGATAGTCTTGGAATTATCGGGTAAGTTCCTCTTTAAGTTAACTTATGTAATAATCCGAGATGGTCTAACATTGAGAGCTTTCTTCAAGATTTCTTCTTTGTCCACCAAACCTAGTAAGCGCATGCCAGGATATCATTGGTTACCTCACCAGGACATATCGTGGCACTTACAGTACTTGGACCTGCCCTGGTCAATCGCCTCGAACAAGAGGATCTCCACCTTATCATCGAATCGCCTGCTCGCCTTTGCCTCTTCCATCGCCCTGTGCCTGTCAACCCCGATCCAGCTCGATATATCGGAGGCGGCCATGATGGAAAAAATGCGTCGCGGTTAGTGGTTGGGATAGGGGGCTCTGAGAATTAGAGGAGAGATCGGGACTGCTGATACCAAAGGGAAAAAAAAGCGTTACCGACCCGGATGAGGGAGAGAAGCAGTGCCTTCCTTTATGGTTTCCTCGATGGGAGCCTTGCAACGTCTCGGTCGGTCTATTGCCCGGCAGGTGTGCGCGATGGCGCCGTCGTGTGAACAACTCAATTGCTGGCCAAACGGGGATCCCACCACCGACCAGACGTCGGAGCTGAACCCCCCAAATCTCGGGATTGCCGGCCGGGCTCGCCGCAGCAGGTTGTGTAACTAAGGAGAAGCGGGGCAGCAGAAGCTGGCGGTGGCCCGCAGCCTAGCATTGCGTAGCAGGGGCTCCGTCATTATTCTGGGGCGAAACAGCACCGTCGGCATGGAGAGCTCTTCCCGCAACAGTGAGGTGATCCACGCGGGAATCTACTACGGCCCCGGCTCGCTCAAGACCCAGCTCTGTATCCGTGGGAAGAACCTTCTGTACGACTACTGCGCGCGGAGGCATATCCCCTACAAGCGGATCGGAAAGTGGATCGTGGCTCAGAACGATGCGCAGCGTGGGATGCTGGAGAAGATACACGCCCTGTCTCGGAATGTTCTCGTTGGGTATCCGAGGCAGAAGCAACCGCGTTGGAGCCCGACGTGAACGCTACCGCGGGCGCGCTCGAGAGCCCAACGACCGGCATCATTGACTCCCATGCCCTAATGATGAGTCTTCTCGCCGATGTTGAGGACGCCGGCGGCACCGTTGCCCTAAGATCAAAAGTGGCAGATGCAAATCCCCTCGGCGGCGGAGCAGGGTGGAATCTGCTAATACAGGGTGAAAACGGCCAAGAGATTGCCATCAAAGTCGACACAGTAGTCAACGCAGCTGGGCTAGGGGCGGCGCTCGTTTATAACTGTATTCTTCTACCCGAGCAGCACATCCAGATCTACTATACAAGGGGGAACTACTTCTCCTACAGCCTCCCGACACTAAAAGTCAGTCGGCTCATCTACCCAGCGCCCCGATCCCGGAGATGGAGGGCCCGGCACCCATCTCACGCTGGATCTCGCTGGTAGAATGCGATTTGGCCCCGATGTGGAGTGGTGCGAAAGACCCGATAATCTACATGTAAGCCCTAGCGAAGCTGTGAGACACTATTCGCGAGATCCGCAAATATCTCCACGACATAGACGCGACCGCGCTGAGTCCGGACTACGCCGGCATGCGACCCAAGCTCTCCAGAAACTCAACATAGTACTCAGATCCAAAGTATGGCCCGTTTGAGTTTTTAACCTGAACCAACACAACCCCAGCCTTGCTCAGGTCGGCCTTCAGAGCGTCGACGATTTCTTCCTCCGACCCATCACCATGCCGCTTATCCCAGTCCATATATAACAGATCCAGCTCAAAAGTCTTCAATATCGATGATTCTCCATTTTTCGCCCGGTCCGCCGAAATTCCCGCAATCGTTCTCGCAGCTTGGGCAAATGGGGGCCTCCCCGAATGCCCCAGTGACCCCCTCGGCTGATAAAACAACGCCTCCATGTTGGGAAACATCTCGACAATCCGCTGCCACCCCAGGTCATCTTGTACCTTGCTGTGCAAGATATCCACTCGCTTCACCTCCTTCAATTCCACAGATTTCAGAGTGCAGTGTTTCTGACAGTAGGTGCGAGATGTCGAGGCAAAGGCTAGGTGAAGGCGGAACCATTCGCTTTCGAAAGATGGTTTTTATGCATGGGACCAATTCTGGGCTCGCTCGGAGTAATTGTACATGCTGCGGTGCAGCCTTCCGGAAATGGTTCTTAGGGTGAGCAAGCCTGAGCAAATCCTGAGCTAATCCTGAGCCGGACCCGAGCCGGGGTGAGCAATGTCACGTGGGCGAGGCACGAAAAAGATTCGTCGCACAAAACAGGGATTCCTGCTGTATCTCGTATAAGCGTATTTTCCCTCTCGCAAAAACGAGACCCATGCTGAAGCTCTTTCCCTTAGGCCGCAGCTCAGATTTGATCATTGATCAACATTCAAACCCCCCGACATGTCACGGTGGTGTTCGCCCGCAGTTGGCGCCTGCAGAGCTCTCTTTTTCGACGGGAGAGGGTTTCCGACTCAATGGTCTACTCTCAATAACCCAGCGAATCCCAATTGCCTCGGCTGCAAGCTGATTCGGGACGCAATTCTTTGCTTCATCCCCGCCGAGGATCTGTCCTCCCGCGATATGTCGATCAAAGTCACTGGGAGTAACAAAAAAGACCAGCGACCACGGCTCATCTACCTCGAGCCGCATTCGACCGACTCATGGAACGCCGCTGGAGACTGCGCGCTGGAGCTCTACTTGGACAAGGAAAGCTCGAACTCGAAGCGCAACGGCTGGCCGGTGTCGTTTCTTCCCTTGGCACCGCCTCAAAAAGCGGCCCATGACTTTGACGGGAGGGTCCAGCTCATCAGGCCTTGGCTACAGGACTGCCAGAGCAACCACCCTTTGTGCACTCCGAGCGCCCCCCAGAACCTGCCGAAACGTATCCTGGATGTCTCACCTCTTGACTGCTCCCTTCGTCTTTACGAGCCCGCAGGCAACGAGACCGGAACATACTTTTGTCTCAGTCATCGATGGGGCAATCCTCAACCCCTCACAACAACAACCGCCACCCTCAGCCAGCGTCTGCAAAGAATTCCCTGGGAAGAGGTACCAAGGACATTCCAGGATGCCATTGAGATCACCCGCAGTCTGGGTGTTCGCTATCTCTGGATCGACAGTCTCTGCATCGTCCAGGACGACGACGTAGACTGGCTTCAGCAAGCATCGCAGATGTGCAACATCTACCGGGATGCATCTCTGACCCTCGCCTGCACAAGGGCTGTGGGCTGTCACGAAACCCTCTTTCCGTCTTTCAGCCGATACATCGAAGACTTTGACTCGAGCGGCAGGCCTTACCGTGTCTTGGTCCGCCTTATCGACGGCCACTTCAACGCCGAGCAGAGAATCGGAGGCTCCCTTCTACGACGCGGTTGGGTATTCCAGGAACGGCTTCTGTCCCGCAGGTACTTGCATTTTGGATACGACGAGCTGTATTGGGAGTGTATGGAGAACACGATCTGCGAGTGTCGTGACGGCGTTATCGGAGAGCCCCTTGAAATCCGGTCTGCTGGTGCTCGAATCCCCGACAGCTCAGGGAGGCGGTCCTGGCAGAAAATATGGCATGAAATAGTGCGGGAATACACCGACCTCTCGCTGACAAAGATGACGGACCGACCACAGGCAATACTCGGTCTCGCTGCAGAAATGGAGCAGCTGAGAGGGTCGCGCTACCTCTATGGTCTCTGGTCCGACACGTTCCTCGCAGATCTCGCCTGGGAGGTTCTTCCGTATGACGAGGACCAACCCGTTCCTGCGCTAACACGGCGGACACCGACATGGTCGTGGACCTCGGTCGATGGGCAGTGTGTGTACTACGATGCATCGGCGCAGCTTGACGTCCCTTACGAGATGGGCAACGACTCTCAGTGGACGGTCAGCGCGCATACCTCTCTCTTTGGTATCGAAACTACAGGCGATGCCAAGATAAGACTTAGAACCAAGCTTCTCGCTGGTACATCGACCGGTGTGACCAGGAAAGATTGGTTCCAACGCTCCTTCGGTCATGCTTCAAAGAGTGGGGATTATACATTCTTCGATGATGGGTCGTTGAACCCGACTCTACCAGAAGGGACGCCCGTATTTTACCTCGACCTTGTGACGCAAGGCTCGCAAGACAATCCAAGAAAAAAGTGTTCACGCGGATTGCTTCTCGTCAAGGTCTTCGAGAGCCCGGCGTTGTATGAGCGTGTTGGAATTGTCGTTAGTTTCAGTTGGCCAAACCGCGACACCGCAAGTTTGTTGCAGGCACAGCTTCCGGAAAAGGGCATTGAGACTGTCGTGGAAATCAGATAGTTACCTAGGTTGCTCCATACCTACCTTATGTAATGTGTCTCCCGCTTTGCACTGTGTGTGAGCCTGACCTTAGCAGTCGGCCCCCTCGAGCTCCTGACCTGACCGGCATATATGTATACATGTAGATGTACATGTACATGTACATATAGGTGGCTCGAAAGGGAAGCCAACAAGCCCCTAAACTTCTCGGTGCCTTCCCCCGCGTAAAGCTTTCTTTTGCAAATAGCTACGAGTGTGCTGAAGGGGCGGCGGACCAGAACAAGAGGTCCCAGCCACCAGACCAAGCCCGTAACTGGGGGACAAAACAGCCAGCAGCCATCATTTTTTTTTTTGGCCTTCTCTCTCTGCGGCGCATCCGACATTACGGGTCCCAAGCTCATGAGATTTCAGCGAAGTACACCAAGCCTCGCACGAACTTGCCATGGTGGTGGTTGCTCTGAAGAATTCCAATTCTCGCAAAAACTTGCCGTGTTATTTTTGCTTTGAAATCACGTTACTTCTCGATTTAGGCGAGATCTCGGGCTAGATTGACGAAATGGTATTGGTGCATCCACTGAGACGGGATTGGCCCTCTGGATTGGCCAAGTCGGTCTGCTCACCAACACACTGCTGACAAATTCCACTGTTGACGACATCGCCATTGTAACACAGACAAAGAGATAAAGACCACGGCAGAACTCACATTCAATTGTTGCTGCTATCAAGACAGCTTCCCTACCCCATCCCATTCCAACACCAAACCCCAACCCAACCATGGCTCCCATCCGCGTCGCCCTCATCGGCCTCTCCGCCTCAGCCAAAACCTCCTGGGCCTCCGCCGCTCACCTTCCCTACCTCCTCTCCCCCGCCGGCCTCGCCAAATTCCAAATCGTCGCCCTCCTCAACTCCTCTGTCGACGCCGCCCGCGCCGCAATCTCAACCTACAACCTCCCTCCCACCACCCGCGCCTACGGCTCCCCTGCCGACCTCGCCGTGGACCCCGACGTCGACCTCGTCGTGTGCAACACCCGCGTGGATGTGCACGAGAGCACCATCGAAGCCAGCGTCGCAGCGGGCAAGGCCGTGTTCTGCGAGTGGCCCCTCGCGCAAAACAGCGCGCATGCCGGGGCGCTGGTCGCCAAGGCGAATGGCGCGGCGACGCTGGATAAGACTATTGTGGGACTGCAGGGGAGGGTGTTTCCGCTGGTGCGGAATCTCAATGAGGTGATTGCCAGTGGGAGGATTGGCAAGGTGCTGAGCTCGGAGGTGAGGATTTTCGGGGGGCTGAATGATCGGGAGATTTTGCCGAAGTCGCTGGAGTATTTCACCGATAGTGAGGTGGGTGGGAATATCTACACTATTGGGTTTGCGCATGGTAAGTTTCTGCTTGTTTGGGGGTTGTTTGTGAGAGGTGGCTGACCTGGTGGTTTGCAGCGTTCGATACCGTGCAGTCGGTGCTGGGCGACATCGAGAAGGACCCTGAGACGGGGAGGGCGGTGCATGGGCACTTTCAGCTGCAGCGTCCGCAAGTCCGGCTCCGTGCCGCTGATGGAAATACGGCTGAGACGGTCAAGTCGAATGTTCCTGATCTGATTTTGATTGCCGGGACGCTGCCGGAGTCGCCCATGGTGCAGAAAGGAGCGAGCCTGCATTTCCGGTTCCGCCGCGGCCAGCCCTTCCCCGGCGAGCCGATCCTGTCGTGGAGCATTAATGGCGAGAAGGGCGAGATCCGGGTCGTGTCTCGCGCAGCGGCGTTTCTCAACATCGGCGTCGATAGCCCGCCGATCACGACGGAGTTGTACGACTTTGAGACGGAGAAGGTTACGGATCTGAAATGGGAATGGGCGGATTGGCAAAAGGACTTGCCAACACCGGCCCGGAACATCGGTGGGTTGTATGAAGCGTTTGCGGCTGCCCATCAGCGGAAAGGCGGTGAGGTGGGGTATCCGACCTTTGGCGACGCTCTGGCCAGGCACAAGCAGCTGGAGGAGCTTATTTTAGGGTGGCATCCGTAGGTAGTTGATGGCTTCCAATGACATGGGCCACATTGTACAACGACTTCACTAAATGAAATGGCTCCCTTAACTGTTGTATGAGACGAATCTGGGCAAACGAAATTTCCTTTTTTGTATCTCGCCCACGTGATGTTGCTTACCCCGGCTCAGGCCCAGCTCAGGTTTTGCTCAGGCTAGGTACCATTTTCGGCACGCTACGGCGTAGCATACTGAACTGCTTCAACTCTAGCCGAGTAGGCCTAGAATTGGTCCTATACATAAAGATGGCTAGAGTTAGTCCTCATTTTGAAAATGAATAGCTTTGCCTTTACCTCTTGTATTTTTCGTATTACCTACCTGACCGCTGGGGATTTAGCCTCTACCCTCTAAGTCTCGTACCTTCACCTTCTTCAAAGTACTCCTACTTCTGTTATTTAACACCTTAAATTCATTATTCTTGATGCTTGGCATCGGAGTTCTGATCATCTGATCATCTGGAGGGAAGTGGGCGCAGGGCAGTTCAACATTCAAGTAAGCGGAAAGGTTGGTGGTTGACTGGAACAGTTGGTTGGATTGATTGTGTGTATCTAAGCCTTGGAAGAAGAAGGGGCTGGCCTCCTTATGCCTATGAATCAGTTCAAGCCGTAGCACTGCATGTGATTGGTCGGACTGGAGTCAAGGTCCGGATTCAGGTCCGATCCAAGCGGTTGGATCTTCCATCGCCCTGCAGGTCGAGTCAGATATGACAGCAATTAGCACTTGTCAGAAGCAATGAACGTTCCGTGCTTTTTAGTGCGGTGGTAATACGCGGCATCTACCTTCCCTTTCGGACTTGTACCACTTGTGTGCCGCGAGCTCGCTGTTGGTGGACCCACTTTTCAGCAAATTTCTTCGGTCGGGGTGCGTGAGGTCAATGGTCGGCACCTCTGAGTGAGGTCTTGCCATCGCCGCCGCCACCCGCACTCGCGGTGTGCGCGCGGTGCGCCATTGCTACTAGGTGCAATTTTTCCTGCTGATTCCATCGCTGTTGTCAGAATTGGTTTTGGGCGAGAACTTGCCGTGGGGGGGGGAGAGGGTATCGAGTTTTCCTCAAGGTTTTTGGTGCTCTTAATTATAACGAGCTTTCATGGAGAACAGTTCGGGATGCGGTTTACACATAATTTAATTGTGCGGGAACTTTGTGCATGTATCTGAAGCTTCAGGATCCAGCTGTGATTCACATCATTCGAAAAACGACTCGTTTTGGGGACCTGATCGACTCTTTGCTGCAGGTTTCCGGACCCCGGAATGCAAGAGATTTCCGGTAAGATAAGCACTGGTGGGTAAGAGGCAGTAGGTGGAGCTTAGACGTGGTGAAGGGACATTAATTAAGCGGACAACTGCCAGAACTGAGGAAGGTGTGTTTGAGAGACAGCTAACTACGACGCTTCCTCAGAGGGCGTGGGGGGACTGGGGCACGCGGACGCCAATCCCCACTTCGATTCGCTGAAGACTTTTGGCACCGCGCAGGCCGCCAAACCTCAACGTCGAAAGCTTAGCGACTCAGGGGTAAGGGGCGGAGTTGTTGACCTTTATCTAATATCCACCCTGACTCCATTTCTTTCCCAAATCAATCCACCTATCCGACAGATTGGCCTGCCAGGGATGAGCAACCCCAAGAGTGCTCGGAATCGCTCCGGCGTACTGCCCGCCAGCTCCCGGACAGCCTTCTACAAACCCCTTCAGGTTATCGACTGGATCGGCCCTCCGAACCGGTGTAGTTAGTATTTCTCCCATCTACCTACAGTTTTGTTGTCGAACTGCAGCGGCAGTTCTTGGCGCTCAGGCGCGCAGGCGCCTTACCGCTCCAGGCTTGGCTGGAGCGCAGGGGCCTTGGATCATGTGCTCTCCCAACACACAGGGAGCTTCCATTTGTATATAACTAGGGAGTGCGAAGCACTCCCCTTTTCTACCAAATCAAGTCACTTTGCAACTGCGCTTCCGCTGCTCCTGAGCCCCTCGTTCCTCAGTCAAAAAGTTCCACATCACAGCTTCGGCTAATTGTATTAAACCTCCCCTCCGTGTTGACCGCTATGCCAACAGGCACCTCACTTCCCACCGCATTCCGTTCTGGCCCACCGGGAAGGGTCATTTGTAGGCTTCTCGGCCTTCTCCTCCTAAGCATCGGATCATACCTAGGTACCATTTGCTGTTCTCCTTGTTCTCTGTGCTCTTTGTGCAATCATGATTCCTCCGCACTCTCGTCGACCTCCTTAACAACAACCTAGATCTGATAGTTTCTGACCTGCAAAATGGGCAGCAAAATATGGTACCCAGTTAAACGAGTGTATTGAAGTCAAGTGCTGGGTGGTTTCTGGGGGAGGAAGTAGTACTGAATCGAACGGGCCGGGCGAGAGCAGCTTCCGACGCGCCCTCTGCTAATAAAATACATGGGAGCAAACTCAAACTCAAAAACTTTCAGGCAGCTTCGTGATCCTCTCCGCTGCTAGTATGGCATCCAACCAACTTAGTTGCCTCATCATCCTCATCGTAACCCTCATAATGCTACTTCCCCGGGAATTCCACGGACTTGGCCTTCGTATTCTCCTCGTCTTCATCATCGCCTCCATAGCGTTTGCTCACGGGGAGACCCACGGACTTGGCCTTCGTATCCTCCTCGTCCTCATCGTCGCCCCCGTAGCGCTTCTCCACTGGAAAAAGCGAGCGTGCAACAATGGCATCGCCAAGCTTGGCAACTCCCACTGCTGCGGAGTTAATTTCGGAGTTACCCAAATATGGTAGCCCGACAGCTAAGGCTGCGGAAGCTTTGGAGATTTCAATGCTAAATTGTTAGGGGATTGTACAGACCTGGTGCAGGGATGGCTACGGCAGCAGTAACGCAGACCAGGGCGAGTAGGCTGAGGGTGAGATTGGAGAGTTGCATTGTCGCGGTTGACGATGCGACTTCTTGGGGATTGAGCTTAGATGTAGGGTGGTGAGGCGTTTAGTGTGAGGAAACTCGGAATTGCTTAGGGAGGAGCTTTGGTGAGGGTGGTAGGCAGTGCGCTTGGGTTGTCTGTGAGGCTTTATATACATGTAATCTCAGCTGTGTTGGACGCTGATGATAGATACCAGAGGTTTGGACCTCGGTGCCTATTCGTGAGTAAGGTATGTCCTGCTGCTTGTGGCAAAGTCGACCCCGTCCCCTTGCATTGAATCTTTGACAGACACAGAAAACTTGGGTGTCACCACCTGCCACCACCACGTTCACCATGTTTTTCTCATCTCTCAACCTTTTAGTCAGCACGGTCGGTTCGGCCATGCTTCCAACATGGCTGAAGCTGGCGCATCGACGCTCGTACGAGGCTGTCGTTCTTTCGATGGCTGGCTCGGCATTCCGACGGGCGCTCCGCTTATTTCCGCCTCCCATCGTCTCCAGTTTTCTCGTCGCATTGCTGGTGCATCTCGGGCTCTTCTCGTTCGACTATAGCGTCCTGCCCAAAGCAGCGCGCCATCCCACCCGCCCGGAGCGCCTCAGCAGCTTTGGCGCGCAGCTGGCGCAGTGGGCGTCCTTTGCGGGCAACGAGCTGGTTAACCCATGGGAATGGGCAACGCCGCGTCTCGAGTACGGCCCCCACCTTTGGACCATCCTCGTCAGCTTCAAAGGTTCCATGTTCACCTTCCTCACCTCCATGGCGCTCTTGCGCGTGTGGGCCAACATGACCCGCCTTGCTCTGCTAGCCGTCACAATCGCCTGTACTTTGTCCCGCGGCCGCTGGGACATGGCGCTATTCCTCTGCGGCCAGCTGCTCTGCGAGCTCGACTTCCGCCGGGGTCTCAGTAGCCCTCCTCGAGACGCTGGCTGCAGCAACAACCAAGAGGACGGATTCGACCTCCCAATCACGAAACCGGAATACGAAAGGACGCCCCTCCAGAAATCCCTGCGCAAAGCCCCCAATATCACCTGCGCGCACTGTATCGCCGTTATCCTATGCGGGTATTTGCACTGAGCGGCCTTGGTACTCGAAATTCACGCATTGAGGCACAGTCTGCAGTTGGTCACGTGCTTCCGGCTGATGTCCAACCCGCCTTTTGTTCCTAAATTTCCAAAACATAGGTACCTGTAAATAACCAACCAACAAACAACCCAACAATCTCAGCACTCTAGATTCAGCATCACTCGTCATGTCACCCAACGTAGACACCAACGCTACTCTCAGCGGGACTCCGCCACAGTCGCCAGTCGTGTTTGACGCGACACCCTCGTCGCTCATCGCTGAGGCCAGGGCTCTCATTTCCACGAGCAGGGCTGTGTGGGATAGCATCGCCGCTGGCGTGGCCACTGACAAAGCCACGTTTGACAACACAATTCGGCCCATCATCGACGACGAGAACGGCAGTCTCGCCAAATCCAGGCTTCTGCGCTTCTACGCATCCACTTCTCCATCAAAGGAACTGCGCGAGGCAAGCCACACCGCCACCACTTTGCTTAACGACAGCGACGCTGAGCGATTATCACGTGTCGATGTCTTCGCTCGGATTGCTGCCGTGGTGCAGAACATGAACGACAACCCGACATTGGATGACCAGTCTAAGTACTACGTCCAGAAGCTCCACCGAGCTATGTGCATGAATGGTTGTGTCATTCCCGATTCCCGCAACAGGGATGCCTTCCATCAGGCCAACAAGAGAGTGAAGGAGCTGGTCCGTCAGTGCACCGAAAACCTCGAAGAAGACACATCCGGTATCTGGCTCACCCCGGAGGAGCTCGAGGGACTGCCTCAGGACCGCATCGACAAGCTGCCCAAAGGGGACGGAGAAAACCAAGGCAAACTCTGGTTAAAGATGAAGCCCCCGACCGGGGGGGTTCTTTCGTACGCGCATTCGGGCGCTACACGGAAAAACTTTTACTACGCCAAGTACAACCGGCTACCGCAAAATGTTCCACTCTTCCGCGAGTTGGTTGTCGCCCGCGATACCATAGCGAGACTGCTCGGTTTCCATAATTACTTCGCCTATCAAACGTCCCTAAAAATGGCTCAGACGCCCGAAGCAGTGACTACCTTGCTCCAGGATATCAAGCAAAGAACGTCACCTGCCGCCTTGCTTGGAGCCAGTGAACTCCTCAGCATCAAGACGGAGCAGCAGCAAATGGTTCACGACGGCACCGGCACTGAGTTGTTTTTCTGGGACGAGGACTACTATAACCGCATCAGAGACGAGAGGGAAACACCTATCCATCAGACCGACTTGTCTGAATACTTCGAACTGTACAGCACGCTCGACGCGCTCCTGTCGCTGTTCGGGCGCCTGTTTGACACGAGATTCGAGCGCATCACAAGTGAACAGCAGATGGAGCTTGGAAACCGCGCAGGTCATGCGGGTCCCCTCGTCTGGCACGAGGATGTGATAATGTATACCGCATGGGACATGCGGGACTCTCCGGATTCATTCCTCGGATACGCGTACTTTGACCTTTTCCCTCGTCAAGGGAAGTATGGACACAGAGGGTGTTATGATATCCAATATGTGAGTAGTGCCCGTACCTCCCCGAGTGCCTTCATGTCCCACCCCATACCAGCCCCCCCCCCTGAGCACTCGTAGCTTACCAGCAATAACAGGGTTACGAGAAGGCGGATGGAAGCGGCTTCTACCCTTCCGTCGCCTTCGTCATGAACTACCCCAAGCCTACCCCCTCAAAGCCCACGCTACTAGGCTTCACCGCAGCGCGACAGATGTTCCACGAGCTAGGCCATCTACACCAGGGTCTCCTCGCTCGAGTCAGGCATGCCGCCCTCCAGCGCATCGACAGAGACTTTGTAGAAGCTCCCTGCATAATGTTTGAACAATTCTTCAGCAACTCAGCCATAGTCCAGGAGATTTCCCACCACTATTCTTACATCTCTCCAGAGTACCATGCTGCGTGGCTCAGCGGTGGCGCTCGTGAAGCAACCAACCAACCCCCGATCAGGCTCGACGAGAAGGCCACAACCCAGTTGGTGGGTGACAGTCGCCTGAGGAGGCGAGAGCGCATCGACCGACAAACGTTCAACCTCTTTCTCTCCTGGTTTGACGTTTTAGTCCACAGCCCAACATCCCACGAGGAGCTGGAGAAAATGGACCTTGCCGCAGCGTACAACAAGCTCAAGACCGAGATGACGGGGCTCCGAGGGGGTGAGGCGCTCGGAGAAGGCTGGGCATGGAGTCAGGGGCAGTCCGTCTTTCGAATGATTGTCAGCGGTTACGACGCGGGATACTACACCTACGTGCTGTAAGTTCTAGCCCTAGTGTTGAATAATAATGCTCTGAGGTGGTAGATACTGATACAACCCAGCGGGAGGGTTTATGCGCTAGACATGTGGGAGCGCGGGGGCTTCGGTGCCTTCGATCAGATAGAGCAGATGAAAGACGCTGCGAAGCGGTTCCGGGACGAAGTCCTTGCTGTGTCGGGTCGCCAGCCCGAGATGACAACCTTGACTCGCTATCTCCGGGGCGCACCGAGCACCAAGCCTTATTTCCAGTGGATGGGTGTGTAGGTAGTGGCTGTCACGCTTTGTTAAATTGAATCTTGAGATACACCAACACGCACACTGTTAGCTGAGCAGGCCCAACAAGCCCACGATCGCAAACGCGCAGAGATACGTCAGAGATTTATATACCTTGTAGTCATGGATATATTCGACGATTCAAATGACGCCCTCCCACTTCGCGTTGCGCCGAACTGCTAGTGCATCACCTCGACGGCATGTTCACGTTCACAAGCAACTGCACCATCCCTCCTGAGGGTGTGAAATTCGTTGGCACTCCGCCCATCCGAGGCACGCCCGACATCATCTGGGGCTGTGGTACCGTCCTCGTCACCTGCACCTGGTCCATCCTCCATCTCAACGTACCCCTACAGTCGAAGCTCCGCCCGGGAGATACGAAACAGCAATGTCTTCGCGCCGCGGTCCGATTAGTGAACAAGATTAACTGGATGATGATCAACATCTCCGCCCCAGAATGGCCACTTGCGAAGGCTTTTAGCGACTTTCGGTCGGTGAAACTTCTGGAGAAGTGCTTTAAGGATCAGAGCCAATAAGATGGTGTGCCTTGGACCGTGTCGCATACATATTATGCAAACATGGGAGGATTCGCTATCAAGTTTAGTCCTATCGATGACTTAGCCCCGAAAGACGGTGTGGCTGTCCCGAGCTGCAAGACCGCCCGAGATGGGCAGATACGGGTGGTGACCTCCCCAGCTACGCAAAAGAGCTTCAACGGATAGTGGAAGACGATATGGGCTTCAATACGCAAGAGATCCCGAGATCCTGGCCGTACCTACTGGGCGAAGTAAACTGGCACTTGGATGAGAGGAACGCGGCTTTAGTGGCGCAGGCGGTCCACGCTGTGAACCTGGAGTGCTTCCACGGTGACTTGGAGAAGGAGAGATTTATCGCAAGCCCTGGCCGATGGTGTACGAATCTCAGTTCATTGGAAGGTGATCTATGGGTGCTGGATGCCCGCCAGCTACTTTTAGCCAGAAAGCTCGGTATTATCAACAAGCTTCCCGCGATGGATAATGACGACCTCGGCGACTGCAATAAGGGAGATTCGTTCATCAAGTCAATTGCCATGGCTCAGATTCTGTGGTTCATCATCCAACTCATTGCACGGCTTTTGAACCGCCTTCCGACAACGCAGCTCGAGATCATGACATTATCTTTCACTGTCTGCACTGGTATTACCTACGGCTTTCTACTAAGCAAGTCTAAAGATGTCGCATACTCAGTCATTCTCCCAGCCTCACGGCGCCCCAACAGCGCTCAAGAGCTTATGAGAATAGCGGTGCTTGGCCCGTTTCAGGCTTACATCTGGTGGGAGCAACGATCTTTTGGATTCCGAACAACGCTGTTCACATCGATGAAGAGGAGAAGGACCGATGGAGTGATCATGCTCCAATCATAAGCCGCGGCTTCACTATTGCTTTCTTAGCCTTAGGCGCTACGCACTGTATCGCTTGGAACTTCATCTTTCCCACGGAGTTTGAGAGGCTTATGTGGAACGTTAGCTCCATTATAACTTCTACAGCAATTCCATTCGCCTTCACGGTCTATGCAGTGATCAAAGGGGTATGGAGGCCACACCCAAGGAGAGTCGGGCGGTTCGACGTACCCTTTGAGGTTTTATTTATTACCCCCCTTCTCGTCGCCTTTTTAGCTGCTCGTGTCTTTACTCTCATCGAAGTGTTCCGGTCCTTGGCTTACCTTCCACGGCATGCGTTTCAGACAACCTGGTCGTCTAGCTTACCTCACATTGGCTAAAGGATAGGCGGATAGACTTTTTGCTCGTTGGCTCTTATAAAGATCCTGATTCCTTACACAAGTGATCATATTACGTGTCTGCAGCACTTCCTTACAAGTTATCTCGCGGAGTAATGAATGTAGCAAAAATTCTCCTCTACACTTGCGTACGCTTCAATCTTTTAAGCGCATTGTACTTTGGGCCGATTTGATGCCAGTATTGCGGAGTCATACGAAGCTCTAAAGTAGCCCTTCTTGTGCTTATTGGTCTCGTTGATCTATCAAGACTGAGGCAGGAATGATGATACGTTCCAGCCCGCGGATGTCGTTAGAGATGGATCGGGTTATGGCGGCCTATAACTAGAAGATAGAGTGTCGGTTGCAGCCGGCCTGCGTTCAGTGAACCCAGCGAACCATTTCTTGACAAAAACATCACAAGACTAATGCCTAGCAATCTAGGCCCTTCCTTCTGCTTTGGCGATGTTCAGCGATGTTCACTTTGTGCCGCCGAGAAGAGCCGCTAGCAAGAGCTGCCGATCAGCTGTTTGACAAAGCTTTTACCGGGGCGTCAGCGCTATTCTTGGGCTTAATTTCATCTGAAAATGAGCTTGTAGGATGAAGGATTCCGTCCAGGGATCAAATTTGATCGGATGCTAACCTAGATGGGGGTAATTGAGCCAACTCGCGACTTCAGGGGATTGAGCAACAGAAGTAGGGGTGATTGTAGAAGGTGTGCGTGCGAGACTTGGACAGCGGAGGCTGACTTCAATCTCTAGCGGTCGAGTAATACGAAAATATAGCAGGAAGGCAAGAGCGCCTATTTTCGAAAATGGTTCTATTTTATTTTGGGCCTACCCAGCTAAAGTTGAAGCAATTCAACATGCTGCAGCGCACCCTGTCGAAAATTGTAGTTGGGATGAGTAAAGGTGATCAAACCTGAGCAAATCCTGAGCAAAGACTGAGCCAAGCCTGTACTGGGGTGAGTAATGTCACGTAGGCGAGGTACGAAAACGGAAATTTTGTGAGCCCAGATTCGTCGCACAAAACACCCTGTTTAGACAGTGAACGCCTCTGTCTGGGCCTTGCGGTAACCTTCGGTCCCATAACTATCAATACCAGAGATGAGTTTCGAAAGTCTCTCATGGGCGACGATGACGTCGAGCGAGATAATCCTGCTTTCGACAACCTCTCTCAACTATCTCGGTGACTTATTCGACCACACCGGCTTTGCCATCCGTCGTCCTGAATGTTCCGATGTGGTATGGCTCAAGGCCTTAAATATAAAGCTTTCCGTCAAAGCCCAGGGGAGCACTGCTTGGCCAATGTGATGTGGATAAAGTGGAAGAATGGGGTTGCGGAGAGGCCCGCTATCGGGCAAGTACACGAAGATGCTTGGGTTGGTGTCCCAAATGGTCGGGAAGTTGATAGAGCTGGCGTAGATACTTCCTCTGCTCCTAATACGACAAGGCCAATACTGTTGCTGCTTTCAGATTGACAAGAGTTCTCTTCATACCCATTATTACCGCAGTTGCTGGGAATATCGGGGTAACAGCTCACCGGGGTAGAAATGCTTAGTATGGGGTAGGATTTAGCTACCCGAGCTCCACTACAACATTCTAAGATATACCTAGCATATGCAGTGTTAAATGCAACTGCCCTGCGTTTACAGTGGTTTACGTGGGCCAACTAAGTCTTCTATTTTTCATTGCGGGTGTAGGACTTCACGTATAGAATGCTGTGGTGGAGGCCGGGGGTAGAAAGTTTCTAACCCGGGTGAGGCGGCTAAATCCTACCCTGTGCCAAGCATTTCTACCCCGGGTAAGCTATGTGCCCCAGTTGTTGTCCGGAGACACCCGTCTGCTCCGAAGGGCTGAGAATCAACGCCTTTAGGGATTTTCGAAGCCATAATTGGACTGACTTTGATCTCGGCAACGGCTAGCAATGAAAGGATTGGTTTGTGCATTGTGCAACTTCTCATCCATCGTTTGTGTGATTGTTGGTCGCTTTCATCGCCAGGATCTGGGACCGCCGGGGGACTTTGGGACTTCTTCACCGCGATCACTTCCTAATATCCGCCCTTCCCAAAAGACCAGCTCCAAATGAGCGCTTCTTCCTCTTTTCCGCGCTCCTCGGAGACGCTTCGACCTCGTTTCTCCTCTGTTACTCTTTGAGCTTCTCTGCTTCCAGACGTACACGCTCAGCAAGCAGCTTCGTCTCCAACTTCCCCAGTGCCACTCGTCCCTCGCGTTTCCTCAACGCCTCATGCTCCTCTACTCGCTGCATTGCCTCCAACCGGTGTTGCTCAAGCTCTCGCGCCCCTTTCTCTGCCATGAGCCTCGCCCTCTCAATCTCTAGTTTGGCATCATCTTGCGCCCTTCTCTAGGTTAGAACTTTTGAGAGGAGCCAGAGGCGGAGCTTGCGAACCGTAGGGCTCGAACACATAGGAATCGTGATACGGTTGACTACCCGGCGGTTCAACAATATCGCAGCCTCTCGCTCCCCTTACACATTAATCGCGTCAGGACGTGATCGGTCTGTGGCTTATTGTATCTTAGCTCGATAACCGGATCACCGCCACATGAGAAAATATTTTCATTAGGCTCTCAGTGACGACGGCTCGGTACAGATCCCATCTACCCCCGGACCCTCCCCTACTATCCAACTCCAACCCTGTGACATCAGCCTCTCCCTCCGTCACATCCTTACCTCCACCTCCCCGGATATAATCAGCTTCTCCAACATCATTCGCCACATCGTAATAACTGCCCACTCCTATTTCCTCCTCCTTTACCCCGGTGCTCACCTTGTTGTGTTTAAAGAGGGTGTGCCTACCTATATATACCGCTTGATTGTATGGGGCGGGTCTCTTTGATGAGCTTGTCTTGGCGGTTGGGGGTAGTGTTAGGTGTAAGGGGTGATTTGATGAATGCGAGGTGTGAAGGGGTGGTGGAGGGGTTGTTACATGTGAGGGATCCGGAGGGCGTGTTTCAAGTTGTGACGAGAGACGTGAGTGGTTGCGAGCGGAATGGAGGAGGGGATTGGGACTGGAAGGGTCTGGGGGTATAGCGGGATTTGGCAGGTGTTACACGTAGTTACTTTTGGAACTGTCGGGCTTACCCTGCCACACCTAATATGCAGGGCACACTGGCGGCGAGGTAAGATCCAGGAAAGTGTTACGGAGTTTCAATTGACCACGGTAAGAGCTATAATGCTAGTCCTTTTCCAAATTCGTGGTACTGGAGGTGTAGCAGGCAGGCTGTATACCAGGCATAGGGAAAATTCCGGTGGCAGAGTTGCAAGCCCCTTGAAGGAACGCCTTGCTTGATCACATCATCCGCTCCGACGTTCAACGGGCTACGTTGATTGCATATCTGCTGTTCATATGTTGGGGATAACATCTAACCTTAGGCTGGTAAGGCCTGCGCGATCTACGTATAGTCCGTACATGACACTTCTACGGGTTGTAGAACTCACCGGTAATTAGACTCAGCCCTAAGGATGTAGTGTTGGGATATTGAGTTTTCCTACTTCAGCGCCTGCCATGTTGCCCAGAACTCGCATGTTAAGTCTAAAAACGAAAATTTCAATCTCAATGAGCCTTGATACCGCGGCTGCCTGGAGGGTTGTACCACTTTGCATTGATATAGCCGCTCGGCAAATAGGGCTCGGTTGTTTTCGATCTCATGATTCCCTACTGGACGGGATTTTGGGACTCTGACAGGATCGGAATGGGCCGATTCTGCATCGCTCGGTTTTTTTGTTTCCGGGACATGCGCCAGGGCAAGAACATCGCAACGCCGCACGTCGCTACAGTTATTTCCACTACAAGACTCGGTAATATAACATAAGGCTGCCATCAAAGGTTGAATGTGGGGCGGCTGCCGTGCCACGCCCGGCATTTTAGCAGCTGCTCGCCGCTAAGCTGATTCAGCCCCCAGTAGGAACTGAACGAATCCTCTTGAATGAGCCCACAAAACGATGTTGTCATTGGCCCGGAGCCTCCTCAACCCGCACTGCGCCATTCAGCTGCTGTGGCGGTTGCTTTCGTCCTCCTTTATAATTGGTTGGCCAAGTCCCCATAGATTCAAGTGAATGTCATCGATGTTGTGCTTCCCGTTTCCAAATTTGACCGAGATGCTATTACTTGGGTAGTACAAGGCTCAGAATGCCACATGTAACAATCACCAACTCCAATTGTAACATAGGGCGGCTTGGTAAAATAGGAAGGAAGTGGCGAAGGAGGACAGGAATGAGACGTTGTGTCTAGACCACACGGAGGAGTAATGATGTAGAACCAGGCAGCGACGTAGAAATCCTGTGAGAAGCCAGGATGGTGTCTGGAAGATGCAATGGATGAAGAAGAGGCAACGAAACATATAAGAAGGGCCTCATCGCCCCGACGTTGACTCCAGAACTCACCACCATCAAACCAGCTCACTCTTCAAGCCTTCAGTCAACTTAACAAATCTTTACAAACACTACACCATCATCTCATCACGTCCCCCCAACCATCAAAATGAAGTTCTCCATTGCCACCCTCGCCCTCCTCCTCACCGCCGTCACCGCCATGCCCGCCGACGAGGCCGGCATCCTCGACAAGCGCCAGTGCGGCACTGTCAACGGCCCCTGCGATCAAAACAACTGCAACGGCTGTAAGTCCTATTCCGTCCACTAGATTGTAGCTGAGCCGCACCGGAGGAAAAAAGAAAAAAAAAGAAAAAAAGAAAAAGCGAAAAGCTAACATACAAAATAGGGAACACGCCTTCCACTGGCCTTGGCGTCTGCCGCAGCGGCAAGTACGCGGGCTGCCAATGTGTCGGCACCTGCGCCAACAACAAGGGTCCGTGCAATAGCAATGGCTGCGCTGGCTCAGGTGGTGTTTGCCAGGCTGGCAAGTATGCTGGATGCAACTGCAAGTAGTTCTAAGGCATTGGGGATTGGGGCAATGGATGGGCAGGTACCTAGGTAGATGAGTGGGGGCGGCTGACTGAAGGGGTGAGGAGCGAGGGGAGGGTAGAGGCGAGGGTAGATATGTGGAAAATGGTGGAGGGGAGTGTTCGTCTGTCGTTATAACTAAAGTCTTGAAAGTGAAAGCTTTGCTAGGGGAGGTCCAATTACTATCTAGTACCGCATCTTATCATCCTCTTGTCAACAGGCGAATAAGCACCCGCCTCACCAGCAGATCTTTGTCCCTCGTATGTCCTCCGCCGCTTCTATACCCCTGAACTTCAACTCCGCCACCCTTAATGGGCAGTACAGAATTAGGGCTAACACCAACGCAACCCCAGATCTAATCGTTTTCACTAAGGGCCCAGTACACCAAACCTAGCTTATACACGGTACCACCAGGCTAAATGTTAAACTAATCACTCCCAGCGGGGTAATACTTGTGGGTAATTTCCTGGGGGTATTTTAATTAGCGATAGTATAATTTGCGTAATCGTTTTCCTGGAAGATAAAGTTACTTAATTACCACGACACCTATAAAGCTGGCAGACTAGTACGTAATGAGGTAGATAAAGTTCTTTAAACTAGAAAAGAATGACTTAGCCGCTGATGACCTGGTACTCGATAAAGGCGGGGATCCAATGACAAACACAAGACCGCACGACAAACACTAGGTAGCAAGGATCCAACCGGTAAACACGACGATCTAACCGCGGTCAAAGAGCACACACAAGGTCCAACGACAACGGCCCACCACACCTTGGGCAGCTAGGGGAATGTAAATTACTTCTACTTAAATTGCAAACTCTCACCTAAGTCGATAACGGTCTTTCAACTTGTCACTCGAACTCGTCACTCCAACTCGTCACTCCAGGCCCAGAGTCTCAACTCAAACCGTCACCCACAAAATGCAATTCTTCTCTCTCACCACTCTCCTCCTCTCCACCTTCACCATCTGCGCCATCAGCGGTGACACCACCCCCGCCATCGTCTCCACCTTCAACCATGACCTCGCCTCCGGCGACGTCACCACCATCCGCGACGACAACCCCTGCATCTTCACCGGAAAAGGATCCTGCAACATCGGATTCAGAGGTTTCCTCCTCGACGTGCTCGATTGAGCGCATCTTCGACTAGCCGTCGGTACATATCTTCGACTATACGTGCCGTGAGCTAGGGGGGGAGCTATTCCCCGGGCCAGGCACATCGGTGACATCCGAGCTGCATTGTACGATGGAGATACAGGCGATGCCGAATACCAGCCAGGAGATTGAGTGGGATATTCGGTATATGGGTCAGAGGCTGGTGGATGGGTTTCATTGTTGGGACTGGGTGGTAAGCAGTGGAGGGGGAAACCTGTGACGACGGTGAGATCTAAGTATGCCTTTGCCTGTTAGCGGACAGGATGGCAGGGTGAGGGGGGGTTGTGAGGGTTTGCGATGGGGATATACTGGGGGCGGCTGAGAACTACAATGACATCGGATGTATAGTGTTCTGCTCTGTTGTACATGTCTAAATCTACCCATTTGCGACTCCAAACTCCAGTTCTCATACATGCGGTGTACCTTATGTTGTTCCGCCCTCTAAATCTGGCGATCAATGTCTCAGTGCCTCCGGCGGCACCATCGACGATCTCGGTTTCCCGATCCACATCTTCTTTTCTTTCCTGAGCGCACCACGAACCCACACAATAGTTATCCAGGACCAAACAATCGCAAAAATAAGGGGACTTCCCCAGCCTGTCATCCAAAAGTTAGCATGGCCCACCAGATCACATCACCAGACGGAAGACTCACCAATACCATACGCAATAGCGTCCGGCGTCGTCCAAATCGCCACCAGCGTCCCAACCCCATCCAGCAAAGCCCCCACGCCCCAAAACCAGTTCTGATCCGCAATCATCTTCCGGAACCTCGGACTGGCCTTATACCTCGCCATCAAATTCCGGCGATACTCCCTCCCCGCGCCGCCATCCACCGCAACAATATCCTCCACTATTGTCAGCACCAGCGGCGGCGTCCGCTCCCCTTTCTCGACCGAGCTGATCTTGCACGGCGCGGGCTTGTGCTTCGCGCTCATCCACCCTGACCAGAGCAGCTGGATGCCCATCTGGATGAGGAACAGCGAGACCGGGATCGCAAGGGGTTTGACCAGTGGTTCGTGCGGGATGGATGCGCCAATGAGGATGCCCGTCATGATGGTGTATCCGAAGCTGAGACTCATGTGCGTGAAGTCGAACCTCCAGCGGCCTACGGCGCCGAGGGGGCGGTAGGTGTCTTTCTTCATGATGAGCTTGAGAGAGCGCAGTCCGAATTCGATGCCCGACACGATGCCGAAGAAGGAGGTGATGATCGCGAAGATGATGCCATGGCGGAGGGTGGTTTGGAACCACAGCCCGTAGAAGAGCGCGATGGGCACGAAGGAGGACTCGGCGACCAGGAGGAAGGTTACAATGAAGAGCTTGGTTTTGTAGTGCCAGAGGTTGTAATTGAGTCGGGGCAGCCCGGGGAGGACTTCGGCGTCGGTTACGGGGATTTCGGCGGCGGGGTCGGTGATGGTGGGGTCATTGCTTGGGGACGGAGGGTGGGCGGGGCTCGGCTGCGTGATAGTGCCGAGCTCGGGATCGGGTTTGGGGCCGATGCGCGCGGCTTTTTCGTTCAAGGAGGTTTGTGCTGTCGACGTCGACTCGGGGTACGAGCTGTGGTCGGGTTGGTGGTGAAAGACCATGCTGAGGGTGTCTGAGCAGAGCGCGGTCAATCGTCAGCGGTCGTGCGCTGGGATGGACAAAATAGCGAGGGAATGGCCGGAGTTTGTCGACGGTCTTGACTCATGTGTGACTTGTGAGAGCGATGTTGCTGAGAAGATGCATCGCTTTCTCGTGTGCAAGATGGAAGCATGAGGTGGCCGGACAGAGCGTCGGAATCCCCCGAATATTTAGCAATATAAGGAAGCGTTGTTGGCCAGGGAGCTCCATCGGCGCGGTAATGACGTTGATCGCCGTGTATGTCATCTTCGCATTGGAGCGGACGGAGAGTGAGCTCTGGGCCTGCGTCAGTGTATGATGTCATCGGTTGGAAGCCAAGCAACTACCCTAACCCTGAAGCGAGGCTCCGAGCATGGCCAAAACGCTAAATTCTGTGACCCACCAAATCAGACGCGTGTGGACGCGACAGAACGGTCCGTGAACATTCGTTCACCACCAACCCAAATGCCACTTCATCTTGTGCCTACCAAAACCACCCCAGAAAAGTCGATAATGTTCCTGCAAGCGCATCAATCGAGTCATACTGGTCCGTCCGTCAGCTGAGGGCTATCCTCCACAGTGCCTCCGACCACGAACGAGAAGTCGACTGCGGGCTGGGCCATTTCGTCGTGCGACACATGACTCGGTGACCACGCAGCCAGCTTCTGCGGGGATAT